>Ga0105104_10000758_pt1 | contig 24989 bp, 22 predicted proteins | sample PPLLaktember2015_3_FD_87034 | JGI IMG/M metagenome (GOLD analysis project Ga0105104, IMG submission 87034) | Freshwater sediment microbial communities from Prairie Pothole Lake near Jamestown, North Dakota, USA - PPLs Lake P7 Core (6) Depth... | ecosystem: Environmental > Aquatic > Freshwater >...
CTTGTAGCCGTAGCGGTCGGCGAAGCCGCCGGAAAGCATGGGGGTTAACGATTGGATGATGGCCCAAGTGGAGAAAATAAAGCCTTTTTGCGTCTGCGAAAAATGCAGACCTCCGGGAGCATCCGCCTGTGCGATGTAAATCGGGATGACCACGCGCACGCCATAGTATGCACAACGTTCGAACATTTCGATGGTGTTGAGCATCCAAAAAGTGCGGGGGAAGCTGCGGATCTGAGTCAGAAGGCCGGTGCGGGATAAACTCATAGGTTGGGGGGATACGGATTTAGCAGCACAGTGAAGGTTAATGCATTAATTTAATAACTTTATTTGTGAAAGGCAATTAGGATTGTATTTTCAGGAATTTACCGCTCTCTTGTTAACCTTACAGAATGAAAGACGGCGGCCAGAGGCCGCCGCAAGCCGCAAATAGTATAATATGAAGATTCCGGGAGGATCTAATGACCCTCCTTCGGCACGCATTATTTGACGGAGAAGCTCAGGGAGACGACGGCGGTGATGTCTTTGTCGAGGGAGGAGGTATCATAGATACCATAGTCGCTCACTTCGGTCGAGTTGCGGGCGGTGATTTGAAAGACACCCATGCGCGCATTGCGGACAGGACCGATTTTACAGCCGGCACTTTCGGCAATAGTTTTCGCGCGATTCTGGGCATCCTTAGTGGCCTCGGCGAGCATCTCCACGCGCACGTCGGCGAGTTTAGTGAACAGGTATTCCGGCGGGAAAGACATAAGTGGCACGCCATCGCTGATTAACTCCGCCGCCTGCCGCGATAAAGCCGCTATGGAATCCACCTGATCGGAGCGGACTTCGAATCGCTGCGTCAGCCGATAGGCGAGGATTCTTCCCGTGCGGCCGCGATCCGTATATTCTTCGATCTGATCCGTTTCCACGGAAGGTAAAGTCACGATATTTTCGGGGACACGATGCTGTTTAAGATAGGCTTTCACGCGATCCGTATATCGCTTGACATCCTGATAAGCCGCCTGCATGGTGGGCTGCTGGCTGGAGACCGAACCCCGCCAGACAATATAATTGGAACGGATCGGACGGCGGGCTGACCCTGTAACCGTGATCGTATCATTGCCGCGCTTGATGTTGCCGATAGCTCCGCCGAGGATTACAGAAGAGATTACCAACGCCACGGCGAGGCCGAGGATACCCCAATGCTGGGAACTGCGTTCGTTCATGGAGCCTCCGATTGGATGGGGACAGAGACAAATAAAGTCTTGCTATCTTTCGATACAAGACCTTACTGGGGGGAACAATGGCTCCGGAGGAGGGATTCGAACCCCCGGCCTAGTGGTTAACAGCCACCCGCTCTACCGCTGAGCTACTCCGGAAAACGAGACTTAAATTTAAGGAATTGACAGAATAAAGTCAAGCAGAAAGACATGATTTTAATCTCAGAAATTGTTCTATACTATTGTTATACAGTATATTGCAAAATTGGTTAATATCAACCATGAAGCTGGATGAGGAATAATCAACTCCGAGGCAACGATTCGGGTTTCTACTTGCAGATGGAGCAGTTACATCTTGCATATCAGCATCTCTATATGCATATTTACCATAGACTGAATTTTAATCCAAGGGGAGGTCTTTCATGGGCAGACACAAACCGGAGATGAACAGACTGCATCGCCGCAAGAACAAGAAGCGGAAAGAAAAGGAACAGGCTGCGAAAAAAGCGGGGAAGAAAACGTGAGCGAGTGCATTTTCTGTAAAATCATAGCGCGCGCGATTCCGGCTACGATTGTGCGGGAAACGGACGACATTTTAGCATTTCGGGACGTGAATCCGCAAGCGCCTCAGCACATTCTAATCGTGCCCAAGCGGCATATCGAGAAATTGGCGGATCTTGACGATTCGGATGCCGCATTGATGGGGAGAATGCTGATCGAGATCAGCAAACTGGCTCATGAACTGGATATGGAAACGCAGGGATACCGTTTAGTTCTGAACAACGGATCGGATGCCGGGCAATCGGTGTGGCATATTCACGCACACTTGATGTCGGGCCGCCCATTCCGCTGGCCGCCGGGATAGAAAATTCCGGGACTCCTTTGCAGAGAACAGATTCCGGCCGCGCGGGGACAAACCGCACGGCGTCTTGTAATGTGTGTCGCCATTGCCGCTCGGGAGAGCGACAACGGCGAGGAACTTATAATATCTGAGGAAAGAATTGCCGCAAACTGCAGGAGAAGAACGACCGGTTATGGAGGCCGCGTCCGACGCATCAACGGACGAGCCCTCGCAGACGATCACACTGCTGAAAGATCGTCTGACCGAAATGTTCCGGGCGGTGCCCGACATTTTGGCTGCGGGCACAATCGAGGAGAAACTGCGTCTCGCATCGGAAACGCTGACGGGGGCACACTTCTTCCATTCCTGCACGCTCTATCTGGAAGACGTAGAGCAAGACGTCGTTTGCTTTCACACCGGCATGACGTCCGTTCCGCCGATTCCCGTGGGCGAGAGGTATCGTCAGCTTTTTTCGATGCTCGGCGAAGAAATGACGGCGCGCATCGTCCCGACGGAAGAGACAAGGGAAGGGTCGAGCGGACTTTCCCTCTTAGTGCCGATGAAGAATCACGAGGGGAGAACCATCGGAATCGCAGAGCTCCTTCTTGCCGATGATTCTTTATGCACGAAAGAGATGCTGGCGCTGTTGGAAGTTTTTCTGATGGAGACCGCGCAGTCCGTCGAGCAATTCCAGCTGGAACGCGAATTAGAGAAGAGTGAAGCCACGTACCGGTCATTGATTGACAACGTAAGCGACGTCATTTTCCAAATGGATCCCGAAGGACGGATTACATTTATCAGCAGGCAGATTTTCGATCTGATGGGGCTGCAATGGAAAGAGGTGTTGGGCAAAAGCGTTTTTGAATTCATCGTCGAACGAGATATTCAGCGGGTAAAGGATTCCTTCGGTGATTCTTTAAGCGGCCGTCCGGTGGTGATGGATCTGACACTGCTCAGACCCGACGGGCGGGAGGTGGTCGTGTTCGTTTCTACGAATCCGATTAAAGAGGGGGGAACGGTCATCGGAATTCTGGGTATTGCGAGGGATGTGACGGAAAAGCGGCGGCTGGAAGAACAGATCCGCCGTTCGGAAAAACAGTACCGCGCGTTGACGGAAAATGCCTATGACGCGATTCTTCTCTTAGATCCCGAGACCATGGAGATTGTAGACGTGAATCCGCAGGTGGAGCACTTAACGGGTTATTCACGAAACGAATTATTATCCATGACGGCAGTGGATCTCCGACAGCCGGGATTCAAAGAAGAGATACGCAGACGGATTGATGAAGTGATGCGGCAAGGTCCGAGTCGTTTTGAGGATACGCCGCTGATCCGTAAAGACGGCTTGGAAGTGAACGTGGACACGGCCGCCAGCGTATATGAAGTCGAAGGCAAGGCGTATTATCAGGCTATTCTACGCGATATATCCGCTCATAAAAACATGCGTGAAGCTTTACGCAGGCGGATTATGGAACTGCAGATTCTTTCGGAAGTCAGCGATGCGTTGCAGTCGGCCGTAGATCTGCAGAGCGTGATGGGCATTGTGCTGACCGGCGTTACGGCGGGAAAAGGCTTCGGATTCAACCGCGCGTTCATTTTAAGCTATGATAAAGTGAACAACGAACTGCGGGGAGAAGCCGGATTGGGACCGAAATCCGCGGAGGAAGCCGGGAAAATCTGGTCGGAACTGCAGGAGAAGGGGCTCAGCTTATCGGAGATCTTAGACGTTAAGCTGCACGCTTTTCCTCGCGAGGCGGACGAGATTTTCGAATACGCGCGCAATTTCGTCATTACCTTAGATAATGAAGAAAACGTATTTGCCCGAGCCATCCGCAATCGGGAAATTCTTTTAGTGGATCGAAGCGCGGAAGATCCGCATTTGTCCGATGAATTCCTCAACCTCTACACACCGCAGGAATTCGCCGTGGCGCCGCTGGTGACGCGTGATGATGTGATGGGCGTGCTGCTGGTGGATAATTTTTACAGCCGACAACGCATTTTAGACGAGGACCTGCACCGGTTGCGGCTTATCGCTAACTCCGCGGCGTCCGCCATCGAACGCAGCCGGCTGCTCATCAGTTTAGAGCGGCGGCTGCATGAACTGACTCTCATCAATCAGGATTTAAAGGCCAGTCGCGAGCGACTAATCAAGACCGAAAGACTCTCGGCAATCGGCGAAGTGGCGGCTTCGGTGGCGCATGAAATCCGGAATCCGTTGACCGCGATCGGCGGCTTTGCGCGCAGCATTTTTTCGGCCATGAGTGAAGACGACAAAAACCGGCGAAAGGTGGAAGTGATTTTGGAAGAGACGGACCGTTTGGAGCATATGCTGTCTTCTCTTTTGGAATTTACGCGCCCGGCGGTGCCTCGGTTTACGAACCTCGATCTGAACGCGCTGATTCTGCAGACCGTCCATTTCATGGGGACAGAAATTGATCCCAGCGCCGTGCAAGTGGTTTATCAATTAGATCCGAATCTTCCCCGCGCGTGGGCAGACAGCCAGCAAATGCGGCAAGTGCTGTTGAATATCGTGCGGAACGCTCTGCAGGAAATGGCGGGCGGCGGTTCCTTAACATTCATGACCATTGAGCACGGCGGAGAGGTGCAGATTTCGATACGCGACTCCGGACCGGGAATACCTCCGGAAAATATGGAAAAGATTTTCGAGGCCTTCTTTTCGACAAAACCCGCGGGTTCTGGCTTAGGTTTAGCTATCTGTTCGCAGATTATCCGGAATCATAACGGACGGTTGGAGGCCTTTTCCCGGCCGAAAGAGGGCGCGACTTTTTTAATCACTTTGCCTATAGCGCAAAAACCTCTTGATTCTTACTGATTTCCAACGTATATTCGCTACATTCGTGAAGAACGGCTAACTTCTGAGGAAATAGAGTATGCTGAAGGCAAGAACGCTTGCTTTGTTTATTTTAGCCCTTGCGGTTTCGATTTCAGCCTGTAAAAAGGGGCCGACACAGGAGCAACTCTTCGAAAAAGCCAAGAAATTTCAGGAAGAAAGCAACTTCCAAGGGGCGATTGAATCCTATCAGGAAATCGTCAAGCGATTTCCTAAGTCCACACAGGCTCCACAATGCCAGTTTATGATTGGCTATCTGTATGCCAACCATATGAAAAATATGGAAATGGCTAAAGATGCCTATCGAACATTCATCCGTAACTACCCAGAACACGAATTAGTTAAAGATGCGCAATGGGAGCTTGACCATTTGGGTAAGGATGTCAATGAGATAGAGGAACTCAATAAAATTCTGGGTCGTGATTCGGGAGCCGTAAAATCGGACACGGCCAGTTAGGTTTTAGCGTATTTCCGACAAAGCACTCTATAGATCCCCGTGAGGGGATCTATTTTTTGAATCGGAACTTTCGGAAGAGTCTCGGTGTATACGAGGCGAGTCATTCGAAAAAACGGGGTTTTGAGAGGTATAACGGAGCCACATGGATCAGGACATTAGAGAAATCACATTGCGCATCGAGCGCGCAGCGGAATTAGCCGACCGCATCCTTGCGGAATCGGGGAAGGTTCTCTTCGGTCAGCGGTATATGATGGAGAGGCTGTTAGTGGGTCTCTTCGCCAACGGGCATGTCCTCTTGGAAGGGGTACCGGGACTGGCGAAAACGCTTGCCATTAAGACGCTGGCGGCTACGATGCAGGCGAAGTTTCAGCGGATCCAGTTCACGCCGGATTTGCTTCCCGCCGATTTAGTCGGAACGCTCGTGTACAATCAACGCGACGGTCAATTCACGACGCGGAAAGGTCCGATCTTCGCGAATTTCGTCTTGGCAGACGAGATCAACCGCGCACCGGCCAAAGTGCAGTCGGCACTCCTGGAAGCGATGCAGGAGAGACAGGTTACCATCGGAGACCATACATTTCCGCTGCCGGAACCGTTTTTAGTACTGGCTACGCAGAACCCGATTGAGCAGGAAGGAACGTATCCGCTGCCGGAAGCGCAGGTGGACCGTTTCATGCTGAAGGTTCACATAGATTATCCGAAGCGCGATGAAGAAGCGAAGATCATGCGGCAATACGCGCAGACGGAGATCCCGCCGGTGAACGCGGTGGTTGTGCCGGACGAAGTGTTGAAGATCCGCAAGCTGGTCGAAGATATCTACGTTGATCCGAAGATCGAAAACTATGTGCTGGATATCGTGTTTGCCACGCGCCATCCCGAGCAGCACAAGTTAGCCGATCTGAAGCCGCTCATTCAATACGGAGCGTCACCGCGCGCATCCATTTATCTGATCAAGGCCGCGCGAGCCCATGCCTTTATCCGGCGGCGGGGCTATGTGGTTCCGGAGGACATTCGCGCCGTCGGGTTGGACGTGCTGCGGCACCGCGTGATGGTCAGCTATGAGGCGGAAGCCGAAGAAGTGACCTCGGAAGACATCGTGAACAAGATTTTCAACTCCATCGAAGTACCCTGATCCGATCCGTGGAAACCAGAGACCTACTAAAAAAAGTCCGGCAGATCGAGATCAAGACGCGCGGCGTAGTGAATGAGATTCTGTCGGGAGAGTACCATGCCGTATTTAAAGGACGCGGCATGAACTTCGCTGAGGTGCGCGAGTACCAAGTCGGCGACGACGTGCGTTCGATTGACTGGAACGTGTCGGCGCGGATGGGGCATCCGTATATCAAACTATTCGAGGAAGAGCGCGAACTGTTGGTGATGCTTCTTTGCGACGTGTCCAGTTCTTCGCAATTTGGTTCCGGAGCCAGCTTGAAGATGGAAATGGCTACGGAACTGGCGGCGGTGTTAGCCTTTTCGGCGATTCGCAACAACGATAAAGTGGGCTTACTTCTGTTCACGGACAAGATCGAGAAGTTCGTGGTGCCGCGTAAAGGGAAGACTCACATTCTGCGCATTCTGCGGGAAATGCTCAATTTCGAGCCGGAGCGGGGCGGCACAAACATCCGCGCGGCACTCGAATTCATGAACTCCGTCGTTAAGAAGCGGGCGATTGTATTCCTGCTTTCGGATTTTATTGACAAAGATTATGAGCAGGCGGTGCGAATCGTAAGCCGGAAGCACGATTTAATCGCACTGCATATCAGCGATCCGCGCGAATACATTCTGCCCGATCTCGGAATCGTTCGCGTACGGGATGCGGAGAGCGGAAAACCGATGTGGGTGGACACCGGTTCGGCGCGCGTGCGGAAGCAATTGGAAGCCGGATTCCGTGGTTGGCAGGCGACCGTAAAAAAAGATTTCGAGAGATCGGGAGTGGACTATTTGCCGCTCAGCACAGACCGCGATTACGTACGGCCTTTGATACAGTTTTTCAAACGGCGGGAGCACAGACGATAAGATGAGAATTTTATCGTTTTTTCTGCTCATCGCATTTTATGCAGGCGCCGCATGGGGTGCGAGCGTAGACGCTTCGCTCCAACCCACAAGCGCGCACATCGGGGATACACTCGCTCTCGATATTCGAGTGAACGGCGCGAACAACCGGCCGATTCTGTTTCCCGTTCCATCCGACAGCGCGTTTGACATTCTGCGCATGGATACAACGCAGATCGGCAAGGGAAGAATCACTTTTACGCTGGCCGTGTATGACACGGGGGAATTCGCACTTGATGAAATGCCGGTAGTGGTCGGGCGCGACGCGAGTGCGGAAACGCTCTACACCGCGCCGATGTCGGTTCACATTCGTTCAATTCTACCGGATTCCGCGTCGTCTATTCAGCCGATCAAGCCGTATCGCGAGCATCCGTTCCAACTCCGCGAACTCTTGGGATGGAGTTGGATTCCCGGCGTATTGCTGCTCGGATTTTTGGGGTGGTGGCTTTACAGAAAGTACGCGCGAAAAAAGGCGGGGATCGGAGCGGCGGCTATTCCACTGCTGCCTCCGCATGAGGAAGCCGTACGCAATCTGATCAGCCTTCGCGACCGGAAATATCCGGCACGGGGGATGCTCAAGGAATTCTTCACGGATTTTTCGGTTATCATGCGGCGCTATCTGGAGAGGCGTTACGAATTCCCCGCGCTGGAAATGACAACGTATGAACTGGAACTGGAATTGGAAGACAAACGATTTGAGCGCGAATGGACTTCGCGTTTGATCCCGATATTGCATGAAGCCGACCTTGTAAAGTTTGCCAAACATATTCCCGATTCCAACCGATGCGACGAATGCATCACCGTTGGTTTTGAGCTTGTCGAGCGTACGAAGCCCCGACCTGAAGCAGAACAGGCGGAGGAGAAAGCCGCATGATATTCGCTCAACCGGAAATGTTCTGGCTATTTTTGATTCTGCCGGTTATGGCGTGGGTGCATTTTTTCCATGAAGACCGGCTCAACAGCGATTTTCATTATCCGACTCTGGCGCATCTGAAAACGGCGGGCAAGAGCATGCGGATTCGATTCCGGCATCTGCCGTTTGTTTTGCGGATTTTAGGCGTCGCGTTGTTAATCACTGTACTCGCGAGACCGCAGCTTTTCGATAAGGAGGTCAAGCACAACGTGGAAGGCATAGACATTATTTTATGTCTCGATACTTCCACGTCCATGGCGGCGGAGGATCTGAAGCCGAACCGGATTGAAGCGGCGAAAAAAGTGGCGGCGGAATTTGTCAAGGGACGCGCTTCCGACCGGATCGGGATTGTGCCGTTTGCGGCGCAGAGCTTTACGCAGTGTCCATTGACCACGGATTACGGAGTAGTGGTCAGCCTGCTCGAAGATCTGCACATGGGGATGGTGGAAGACGGTACGGCTATCGGAATGGCGCTGGCAACGGCTTTGAATCGTTTGCGGGAATCGGAAGCGAAGAGCAAAGTGGTGATTCTGCTCACAGACGGGCAGAATAATCGCGGGGAGTTGGATCCGGTGACGGCGGCTCACGCCGCAACGGCACTGGGTATCCGCGTCTATACGGTGGGAGTGGGTACGCGGGGATACGCACCATATCCGGTTCAGACCGTATTCGGCAAGCGCTATCAGAACGTACCGGTCAACATTGACGAAGATATGCTGAAAGAAATGGCTAAGCTGACGGGTGCGAAATATTTCCGCGCAACAGACGAACGGACACTGCGGGAAATCTACCGGGAAATTGACCGGATGGAGCGTACGAAAGTCAACGTGGAAGAATACCGCCGCGTGGCTGAAATGTACGGGCCGTGGCTGTGGGGAGCGTTACTGCTGCTCACGCTGGAAGTCGTCTTGAACCTGACCGTGTGGAGGAAGCTGCCATGATTCGGTTTGAACACGTTTGGATATTGTGGCTTCTTTTACTTGTACCGGCTTGGATTGCGGTTTTAGCTTTTACTTACAAGCGCAGACGGCAGGCGGCTGCGCGATTCGTGAGCGAACCGCTGCTGGAGCGGGTAGCGCGCACGATTAGTTCGGGGCGCGCCCGGGCTAAAAATGTGTTATGGATTATCGCATGGACACTGCTGGTTTGCGGCGCGGCCGGGCCGCAGGTAGGCACGCGTTTGGAAGAGGTGAAGCGCGAAGGCATCGATGTGGTATTGGCAGTGGATCTTTCCAATAGTATGATGTGTCAAGATCTCACGCCGTCTCGATTAGAAAATGCCAAACAGGAGATGCTGACCTTTGTAAACGGATTGAAAGGGGATAGAATCGGAATCGTGGCTTTTGCCGGAACCGCATTTATTCATTGCCCGCTGACCACGGATTATGGAGCGGTGAAATTGCTGCTTAGGGTTTTAAAGCCCGATTTGGTTCAGGAGCAGGGAACGGCTTTAGCGGACGCGATAGAATCCGCGCGCAAGGCCTTCAACACTCCCGAGGTTAAGAGCCGCGTATTAGTGATTATCACGGACGGGGAAGATCACGAAGAGCAGGCCGTGGACGTGGCGCGCAAGGCGGCGGAGGAGGGCATTCGCGTTTATACTATCGGCATGGGAACGCCGCAGGGCGCACCGATTCCGGTCAAGGACAAGAAGGGAGCGGATGCGGGATTTAAGCGAGACAAGTCGGGCGCGGTGATCGTCACCCGATTGAACGATATTCTGCTGGAGAAGATCGCGGAAGCCGGCAACGGCCAGTATTTGCGAGGAACGCAGAGCGGTCAGGAATTAGCGGCGATCTGGAACGACATCTCAACAATGGAGAAAAAGGAGTACGGTAAAAAGCAATTCACGTCATTCGAGAATCGTTTTCAATATCTGGTACTGCCGGCACTGCTGTTGTTATTCGGCGAATTCTTTCTATCCGAACGCAAGGGACATTTCTGGATCAGCGACATTATCAACCGTCTCAAGCGTTTCATGCCAGTTCGGAGAACATTCTAATGCGACGGCGGCTGACATTCATTTTCTACGTTGTACTTGCGCTGAGTGTTCATCACGCGTGGGCTTCGCCGCGCGCGCAAGTCAAGCAAGGCAATCATGCGGCGAAAACCGAGAATCCGAATGATGCCTTGACGCATTATAAACGGGCGTTGGAGCAGAAGGGCGACAGTTCGGTTGTCCTGTATGACATCGGAAATCTGATGTATGAGCAGGGCGATTATAAGTCGGCCACGCAGTTTTACGGTGCGGCGTTGGATCCGAAAGGATCCGCCAAAGACCTGAGCGGGACGCTGTATAATCTTGGGAACAGTTTCTTCCAGAGTCAGCAATACGATAAAGCCGTCACGGCTTACATCGAAGCGCTAAAGCGAAAGCCGGACGATATGCAGGCCAAATATAATCTGGAAGTGGCTCGCATGATGCTGCAGCAGCAACAACAACAGCAGCAACAAAACCAAGATCAGAATAACGATCAGAAAGACCAGCAGCAGAATCAACAGCAGCAGCAACAGCAGGATTCGACATCACAAGATCAAGAGCCGCAACAACAGAATCAACAGCAACAGAATGATCAGCAGGAACAGCAAGAGCAGCAACAGCAAGCTCAGTTGGATCAGCAGATGTCGAAAGAGGATGCGGAACGTCTATTAAACGCCTTATTGCAGGACGAACAGAACGCACTGCGTGACGCCAAAAAAGTGGAAGTCGCGACGAAAGCGAAAAGGGAGAAGGACTGGTGAGCAGGTTTGTTTGGCTGATCCTGCCGATACTTGCCGTATCGGCATTTGCGCAAGAAAAACTAACTGCCACGGTGGACAGAACGACTCTGCGCGTGGGAGAATCACTCACGCTCACGCTGACGTTCGAGGGAAGCGCTTCGGGGGTATCCGAACCCAAGGTTCCGCCGCTGGAGAAATTGCAGGTAGCGGGCGGGCCGTTCACGAGTACGAGCTTTACTATCGTCAACGGGCGCGCCTCATCCACGGCTTCGTTTTCGTATATTTTGAGGGCGAAAGAAGCGGGGCAGGGGATGATCGGCCCGGCGAAAGTCGTGTTTCGCAACAAGGAGCTGGCGAGTAATTCCATAAACGTTACGATTCTCACCGCATCCGCCTCAGCACCCGGCGCCGGGAAGGACATGAAGGGTGGAGCAGCGGATGTTTTTATTCGCGTGACGCCCGATAGAACCACTGCATACGTTGGCGAACAAATCACTCTGACTTATAAACTGTACTTTGCGAGACAAATTGCGAGTCCGGAAATCGCGCGGCTACCGCGCGCAACCGGATTCTGGGTGGAAGAAATCAGCGCGCCACAGCAATTGACGCTGACCGACGAAGTGATCAATGGAAGGCCTTATAAAGCGGCCGTACTTCGTAAATTGGCATTGTTTCCGACGGGTCCGGGTGAGCTGGACGTGGAACCAATGGTAATTAACACCAAAGTGGAAACGCAATCGCGGCGGAGATCTTTGGATCCGTTTGACATTTTCAATGATCCGTTCTTTCAATTGGGGAGACAGTTCGAGGCGGTGGAATTGGAATCTCCCACAGTCCGCCTGAACGCCAAACCGCTGCCGCAAACCGGCGTACCGATTGACTATGACGGAGCCGTCGGATCGTTTGAAATGCGAACCGTATTGGACCGGCAAACCTGCAAGACGGATGAAGCGGTTACTTTTACGATAGAAATCGAAGGCACAGGCAACATAAAAACTCTTGCCGAGCCGCGTGTATCCATCCCGCCGGACATTCAGAGATTCGATCCGGAATCCTCGGAAGATATACGAAGAAATCAAGCGAAGGTTGCCGGAAAAAAGACTTTTAAATATGTGCTAATACCGCGTGCACCTGGATTGCAGGAAATACCGGAAATCCATTATTCATTTTTCGATCCGGAACGGGGAAAGTATCAAACGATTACGGGCGGCCCGTTAAGGCTTCAAGTCGAGAAGGGTTCGGGCGGCGGAATGCTGCCGTCGGGTATTGCCGTGGCCTCAAAGCAGGGTGTGGAGAACATTGCCACGGATATCGCTTTTGCAAAGACTCAGGCAGGGAGTTTCACGATACCGGGCCGCGCACCGCATAGGGGAATAATTTTCTGGATGGGCGCAGCGGCGCCATGGGCTGCACTACTCTCGATTGTGGCGACTGCGCGCATACAGAGAAAGATGAGTGGGCAACAAAGGCGACGCGATCTGCTGCGTGCCGCATTCAAGGAAACGCAGGCTGCGGAGAAAGCTTTAAAGACTGGACATATCGAACAAGCTGCCCAACATGCCGCCGTCGCTTTGGACTCGATGGCTGAATCCGCCGTCGGACAGCCCTGCGCCGCCCTGACGCCAATGGAACTGGAAGACATCTGGAGATCGCAGCAGCTCGATACGGAATTGCTTCAAATGATTCGGGATGTTCAGGATGAATGCGACCGGGCGCGGTTTGCATCCGGAACGTTTTCACGAGAATCGGCAGGTCAATTAGTGCGCAAGGTCAAGACGGTTTACGCAGGCATAGAGCGACTCTTGGGAAAGGGACTGCTCTGATGAAATTCCGTTGGGTTGCATTGATGTCAATACGGCTGTCATCTATCACTTCATTGCAGGCCGATCCGCAGTACGGCGTCGATGAAGGTTTGCGCTTGTACCGGGCTAATGACATGAAAGGCGCCATTACAGCCTGGGAGGGAGTCCTGCAGCGAGGCTCCGCCAGTGGACCGCTCTATTACAATTTAGGCAATGCGTATTACCGTATCGGCAATATCGGCCAAGCGATATTACACTATGAACGCGCGCGGCGACTGCTGCCGCGAGATCATGACGTGGTTGCCAATCTCGATATCGCCCGATTGGCTACAGTGGATCGCGTCGAAGCACCGCTCCGGCTGATTATCTGGAAGTGGGTGGATGCCGTGCGGGATTACTTCAGCCTAAATGAGTTGGCTGCTATTCTGATCATTAGCGGATTTTTAGGTTTAGGAATCGTGATCGGCTGGTTTTTTGTTCCGAACAAATTCAGAGCGGGTTTACGAACGGCCGGAATTGCAGTTGCCGCCGTTTATATTCTGACCGTCAGTTGGTATGGCTGGCGGGCTGTCCTAAACGGCCAGGAATACGCGATTGTTTTAGCTGCCAAAACCGATGTGTGTTCAGCCCCGGATGCGGCTTCGACCCAGCTTTTTGCCCTTCACGAAGGCACAAAAGTGCGTTGCGGGGAAAGCCTTTCGGGGTGGATCAACATTCAGCTTGTAGACGGGCGAAAGGGCTGGATTTCGGTCAAGGATTTGGCTAAAATATGATTGAGATGACTGAATGAAGCTTGCAAATATGCAACAATTCGGGAATGACAGGCCGCGCCAGCGGCCTTTCCATTGCCACTAAATTCGCTTGACAATTGTTTGCAGATTGTTTAACTTTTTAAACTTCCATAGAATAGAAGGTTTCTATCCTGACGCGCCCCACTGTATCTGTTATTATTCTTAATTACAATGGGTTATCATTTCTTCCGCGGTGTTTAGAAACCCTGCAGAAGACCTCGTATGCACCCCTCGAAATTGTCGTCGTAGATAATAACTCTACAGACGGCAGTCTGGAATACATCCGACAGAATTATCCCAGGGTCAAACTGATTGAATTCAGAGAGAACCTTGGGTACAGCCGGGCTTATAATGCGGCTGTTCCACAGGTTTCCGGGGAATATACTGTTCTTTTGAATTTTGACGTGGAAGTTGCGGCGAACTGGCTGGATCAGGCTATGGAACTGATGGAAGCCGAACCACGTTTAGCAGCGGTTCAGCCAAAACTGAAGCAGTACCAAAACCACGACAACTTCGAATACTCCGGCGGCAGCGGTGGGTTCATTGACCGTTTTGGGTATCCGTTCGTGCGGGGCAGGATTTTCGATCATATCGAACAGGACACTGGGCAGTTCGACGATGTCGTACCGATTTTTTGGGCAACCGGTGCGGCACTGGTGGTTCGAAAATCCGCCTTTGTCGAAGCCGGCGGGTTGGATGGCGACTTTTTCATGCACATGGAAGAACTTGACCTATGCTGGCGATGGTGGCTAACCGGATGGGAAGTCAAAGTCGCACCACGCGGTGAAGTTTATCATTGGGCTGGAGCCGCCTTAGCAGCCGACCGCTACCACAAGATGTATTACAATCATCGCAACGGGCTGACGATGATGTTTAAAAACTACAGCCCGTGGAATGTGCTTAAGTCTTTTCCCGCAAGATTTCTGTTGGATTGGATCACGGTTTTCGCTTCTCTCTTACGGAAAGAACCCAAGCGTTCGCTGGCTGTATTGGCATCGCATTGGTATTTTTTAACGCGGCTTCCGGTATTAATCCGCAAGCGGCGGGAAGTTCAGGAACGGCGTCGTGTAAAAGACCGGGATTATGCACACGTGATCTTCCCGGGCAGCATCGTGTGGCGGTATTTTGTACACAAACAAAAAACCTATAGGCAGATAACAACCGAATGGTAAAATTTGATACGCACCGATGGTGTGCCACGGCGGTTTTCGTTGTCGCACTTATTGTTTACGCTTTCACCATGGCGGACACCGTATCTTTCTGGGACTGCGGAGAATTCGCGGCGTGTGCTTATACCATGGCTGTGCCGCATCCGCCGGGATCACCGTTATTTCTGCTGGTAGGCAGAGTATTTTCCCTGATCCCGATATCGTCCGACATCGGAGTGCGCGTTACCTTTATGTCGGTTCTGGCCAGCGCCTTTTCCATTTTATTCGCATACCTGATTATTGTCCGGTTGGTTCGTTTTATCCGTGGTTCGGAAAAGACAGCCGCGGACAAGATTATCGCCTACAGCAGCGGAATTATCGGCTCATTATCGCTGGCGTGGTCGTATTCGATGTGGTTCAATGCAGTCGAATCCGAAGTGTATGCCATGAGCCAGTTTTTCACGCATATTGTGATCTGGCTGATTCTCGTGTGGCATGAGAAAGCGGACGAACCCGGCAACGAACGCTGGCTGCTGTTGATCGCCTATATGGTGGGATTGTCCACGGGCGTTCACTTGCTGAATATTTTGGCGCTTCCGGCCATTGCTCTGGTCATGTATTTCCGACACCGTAAATTCCAGATCGGAACGTTCATCGGTATGGCCGCGATTACGGGTTTGATTTTTATCGTCATTTATCCGGGGGTCGTGAAATGGCTGCCGCTGTCCGCGAGTAAAATATCCATGTGGGCGCCGGCGATTATCTTTCTCGGCATCATCGCCGTGTTCTGGTGGGCGGCGAAAAAGGGACACGGGATTACCGGAATCGCCATGGCCGGTTTGTTTTTGATTATTGTCGGGTACTCGGCTTATGCCATGATCTACATCCGGTCGCATTTAAACCCGGGCATTGACGAGAATGATCCGGATACCCCCGCGCGATTCTTTTCGTATTTGAACCGCGAGCAGTATGGCGACCGCCCGATGTTTCCGCGTATTTGGAATAACGATCCTGAGTACCGCAGCGAAAGCGATTATTTTTGGCGGTATCAGGTGAATAAAATGTTCAACCGGTACCTGTTCTGGCAGTTTATCGGCCGGCAGGATGCGCCGCAACGGGAATATCAGGATGCGGGAGTATCGCCGAAGTATTCGATTATTTCTCTATTTAAGGACGAACCAACGGGAGGGATACGCTGGTTAGCGATCATCACGTGCGTTCCGTTCATATTGGGATTAATCGGTTTTGGTTATCAGTTTACAAGGGATAAGAAGGGGTGGATCTTCATCGCCGCGCTGTTTTTCATGACAGGGTACGCGATTATCTTGTACCTCAATCAGGATAATCCACAGCCGCGCGAGCGGGATTATTCGTATTGCGGCGCGTTTTTTGCTTTTACGCTTTGGATCGGACTTGGCGCGGCGGCGGTCATGGACTGGGTGGCCAAGTATGTCAAAGAGGAGCGGGCATCACGCTCCGCTGTTCTGGGCGCGGCGGTGCTGCTGCTGCTGCTCAGCCCGACCATGCTGCTGGCGAAGAACTATTCGATGAACGACCGCAGCGGCAATTACGTGGCCTGGGATTATAGCTACAATATGCTGATGTCGTGCGCGAAAAACGGCATCATTTTCACGAACGGAGACAACGATACTTTTCCCGTTTGGTATTTGCAGGAAGTGGATCGTGTACGTCGCGACGTTCGCTTAGTCAATCTGAGTTTGCTAAACACCGGCTGGTACATTAAGCAGCTCAAGCATCGCGATCCGCAAGTTCCGATTTCGTTTAACGATCAATATATTGACCGCTATCTGGATCAGCATGACGCTCCGGCTCTGATGGCGCGTCATTGGCCAACGGAAAAGCAGAAGGTCGAGTTGAATACGCCGGACGGGAAAATGGTATGGACAGTGCCCGCCTCCATGTATGTTCCGATGCGGCAGGGCGAAAGCCGACAGAATAATTTTCTGCGCGTCCAAGATATCATGATTTTGGACATTCTGCGGACAAATTACGATCCGGCGAAAACAACGGTCCCCAAACCGGTCTATTTTGCCGTTACGGTGGCGAATTCCAACATGGTGGGGCTGCGGGACTTTCTGACATTTGAGGGGCTGGTTTTCCGAATCAATCCAAAGGGCCGTCAGCCGGTAGACGCGGACCTTTTACGGAAGAATCTCCTGGAAACGTTTAAGGGACACTTCCGGGGCATTAACGATCCGTCGGTCCATTACGACGACAACATCGAAAAGTTGCTGCAGAATTACCGTTCCAGTTTCCTTCAATTGGCCTACTATTTTTCCACGCTTCCGGACACGGATCCCAACGCCGGTTCGCAGTATGAATCGCTGGATCAGCGGATAACGCATTTCGACAAACTATCCAACCGGCAGAAGGCGTTGACGGTCATGCTGCAGTTGGATCAGCTGATACCGGAAGCGGTACGTCCCATCTCGAATCCTGATCTGACTCTGCAGGTTGGCAAGATGTATGCGGATCTCGGTCGTCCGGATGAGCTTAAGCGGCGGCTGGATATGCTGGATCAAAGAACGGATCTTCGTTTCGAAACACACGCTCGCATCGCAGGATTTTTGGCGGGCTCTCTGCATGATACGGAGCAGGCCGCTCGTATTCTGGACAAGGCTTTAGGGACGGCCCCGACCGCCGAGCAGTATTACGCCGCCGGGCGCGAACTTTTCGGGACCGGCAGCTATATGCTGGCGGCACGATATTTCGAAAAGACATTATCGGCAAATCCGAACGATGGACAGGCCATCGGCGCACTTTTACAGGCTTACGAGAATTTGGGAGATCGCACACAGGCCCGTACGGCGCTTCAGAATTGGATTAGCCGGCATCCGCAGGATAAAGGCGCGCAACAAAGGCTTGACCAATTACTGGCTGAAGATACGACTCGCCCAAACACAACGAACTGAGTTTACCCATATATTGCGGACACCTTTCATGGAGGCTTTGATCATGCGTCGTTTCATTGGAACCATCTCACTTTGCGCTGCACTTATTCTGGCACTGGGTTCCAGCACCGTGCTGGCGGAAGATAATCTGCACAAGTACGGTGTCGAAATTCGCGGCGGATTCGGTTTCTACGACATGGGCGATGTCACGCCCAGCGTTGAATCCATGCAAGCGGCTCTTTCCAGCGCGGGAAGGTCGAGCACTTTGGATCTGAACGATTCCGGTCCTGCCGGTGGACTGAGTCTGCTTTATCGCCCGTCCCGTCATACGATGTGGGAAATCGGCTACAGCGCTCTGATGGATGTCGAGAATCGTGTGGAAACGAATTCGGATTCCACTTCCGGCGAGATTGACATGCACGGCGGAGAGCTGTTTTTTAAAGGTCACGTTGTCGCCACGATTACGGACGCACTGCATCTGGATTTCGGCGCCGGTTTTTCGTACTGCAACGCCAATCTGCTCATCATGGACAATTTCGGACATCGGTACTACTATGACGCAAAGGGACGCGCTTTCGGATTGATCGGTTCGGTCGGGCTGGAACTGCTCCTGACGAAGCACTTGGGTATAATGGTTCAGGGCGGCGGCCGCCTGGCGAATACGGCACAATACTCTTACGAATTGACTCCGGGTCAGCGGACGAGTTTGTCCGTACCGGGGGGGTCGCGTCCGATGGAAGTGAATCTTAGCGGTGTCTTTGCGAACGCCGGACTCCGCTTCTATTTCGATAAAGTGACGAAGCCGATAGATTTCTCCCGTTAAGGCGCGTTTCGACCGGAGGGCGTCGCCTCCGGTCTTTCAGATTTATGTGAACAGACCATCATCGAACGTCCATAACGGTGATGGTCTTTTTCCTAACGCCCCCAGACATGTTGGTGTAAGACTCTATCGGGAGTTTGAGAATGGCTCGTGTATTAATTCTGATCGGTTCCTCGTCGGATCGGGAGTATTTTGACGGAACCGAGCGATTGGCGGAGTATTTCGGCCTCGAGACGAAACTGGAAATTCTTTCTGCTCATCGCAACGCGGAACAATTGCGGTGCAGATTAGCCGAAGCGTCTTCCGACGGGACGGAAATCATCGTGGCCGCAGCGGGCATGGCGGCTCACTTGGCGGGCGTATGCGCAGCGGAGACTCTTCTTCCGGTGATTGGCGTACCGCTACCCGGTTCCTCATTGAACGGCATGGATGCATTGCTGGCAACGGTGCAGATGCCTGCGGGTATTCCGGTAGCCACCGTGGCGATCGGCAAAGCGGGTGCACAAAACGCTATCGTGCTGGCAGCCCGCATGCTGGCGCTGAAAGATCCAACGATCCGGGAGAAATTGCGCGAGTTTAAAGCGAAAGGAGCGCGGCTGTGAAGGGCCTGGTGGTTATCCCGACCTATAATGAACGAGACACTATAGACGCGATCCTGGATGCGATTCAGGCACAGAATCTCGGCCTGGATATTTTAATTGTGGACGATAACTCGCCCGACGGCACCGCTCAGCGAGTGCAGGAGCGGATGAAGAATGAAGAGCACATCAAGCTGATTCAGCGGCCTGGGAAAATGGGTTTGGGAACGGCGTACGTGGCGGGATTTAAGTTCGCCATCGCCGCCGGCTATGAAATCGTCATTGAAATGGACGCGGACTTCTCGCACGATCCTGGCGATCTGCCGCGGCTGGTGGAAAAAATCAAGGATTACGATTTCGTATTGGGATCACGCTACGTAAACGGAGTTTCCGTTGTGAACTGGCCGCTGCGGCGATTGCTGCTGAGCTATTTTGCATCCAAATATACGCGCTTGATTACGGGCATGCCCGTACGCGATCCTACCGGAGGCTTCAAGTGCTTCCGCATTGAAGTGCTTAAAGCCATTGATCTGGATCGCGTAAAATCCGGCGGATACAGCTTCCAGATCGAGATGAATTTCAAAGCGTGGAAGAAGGGATTCCGTTATTTGGAGATCCCAATTATTTTTGTGGATCGCCGCGTGGGAAGCTCGAAAATGTCGAAAGCCATTATTCGCGAAGCCGTCTTCATGGTTTGGAAGCTGCGCTTGAGGTCTATTTTGGGCAGACTGTAGATGACTCCGGAACGATGTGTCAGCGCAGTCATCGTTACGTATCAATCGGCGGCATGCATCGGCGCATGCCTCGATAGTTTACGAAGTATGGCAAAGGAGTGGCTGACGGACTGCATCGTGGTAGATAATGCATCCGGAGACGGGACGGCAACGGAAATTCGTTCCCGCTTCCCCGACGTCACTCTCATCGAGAATTCGGAGAACGTTGGATTTGGCAAGGCCGTAAATATCGGCGCGCGTCACGCACACGGTTCACTGCTGCTGATCCTGAACCCGGACACGATTGTTCAACCGGGCGCAATCGGGGAATTAGCTTTATTCATGCGGTATCGCGTCGAAGCTTGCGCGTGCGGACCGAAAATCATCGGGACCGACGGTGTATTTGAAGAGTCTTCGCGGCGAGGTTTTCCCACACCATGGAATGCTTTGGGATACTTTCTCTGTTTGGATCGCCTTTTACCGCGCAGTCGCGTGTTCGGCAGCTATCATCGTCTGGGGTTTTCGCAAGATTTTGAGGCAATGATCGAGTGCTTGTCGGGAGCCTGTATGATGGTGCGGAAATCATGTTTCGACGAGGTTGACGGTTTTGACGAAGACTATTTTTTATTCGGCGAAGACATTGATTTATGTTGGCGATTACATCATACGGGGATGGAGATTTGGTATGTGCCTGCGGCTTTGCTCGTTCACCGGAAGGGAATGAGCATGCGGCAGACTCCCCGCAGCGCGCACCATGAATTTTACCGCGCAATGCGTTTGTTTTTCGACAAGCGCCTTAAACAATCCTATTCCAGACTGCTGATTCTGGCGACGCGATCCGGCATAACGGCGGCAGAAATGCTGAGCAGGCGGTTTTCGAGTTTCAAAGACCGCAGCGACGATGCCGAGAGCGTACATTTTGAAAAGGAGAGCGGATGGCCAAACAAACTGCAGAAGCTAAAGCCATGAATACAAGCGAGCGCAGCGGCGGAACCACGTCACGTAGTTCGTTCGCGGATACGTATGTAATGGATTTTGAAAAGCCGGTCATTGAGCTGGAGCGCAAGATCGCGGAGATGCGGACGCTGGCTTCCAGCCCCGGCATGAAATCCTTAGCGGTTGAAATTGACCGGATGGAGAAAAAGGCGGCTCACATGCGGGAGGAAGTATACCGCAATCTTTCCTCCTGGCAGAAGGTCCAGATTGCCCGCCATCCCCGCCGTCCTTATACTTTAGATTACATTCAGCGGATCTGCGACTCCTGGATCGAGCTTCACGGAGACCGCGGATTCGCGGACGATCATGCCGTAGTGGGCGGAATGGCGCAGATTGACGGCAGGCCCGTTCTGATCGTGGGGCAACAAAAAGGACGGGGCACAAAAGATAATCTGTTCCGCAATTTTGCCATGGCTAATCCGGAAGGCTACCGCAAAGCACTTCGCCTCATGCGATTGGCGGCGAAGTTCGGCCGTCCCATCATCACGTTAATTGATACACCGGGAGCGTATCCCGGATTAGGAGCTGAGGAGCGCGGACAAGCCGAAGCGATTGCGCGAAATCTTTATGAAATGGCTCGTTTGCCTGTACCGGTCATCAGCATTGTCATTGGGGAAGGCGGATCGGGCGGCGCGCTGGCCATTTCGGTCGCGGATGAGATTCACATGTTGGAATATGCCATCTATTCCGTGATTTCACCGGAAGGCTGCGCTTCTATTCTTTACCGCGATGCCGGCCAAGCCTCGCAGGCGGCGGAATCCTTGAAGCTCACGGCGAAAGACCTGGTAGACTTGAAACTGGTGGACGGAATTATTCCTGAACCGAGCGGCGGCGCACACAACGATTTTGATTTTACGGCGCAGCAGGTTAAAGAAAGAATCACAGAACGTTTGAAACATCTGAGCCGTTTCAGCCCTTCGGAACTTTTGACGGCCCGCCATCAAAAATATGAAAAAATGGGCTACTGGCTCGAAGCCTGAGCTTCCTGGTTTGGAAGACAGCACATCCCTGCGCGTGCGCTATGCGGAAACGGACGCCATGGGCTGGGTTTATTATGCCAACTACTTCACGTATTTTGAAGTGGGACGGACCGAAATGATCCGTCGTTCGTGGCGATCCTATAGTGATTTGGAGCACGAGGGGTACCGTCTGCCGGTGATTGAAAGCCATTGCCGGTATTTTCACGGTGCGCGCTATGACGATCAATTGGATATCCAAACGCGCTTGACGCTGCCGACCGCATTACGCTTGCATTTTGAATACCGCGTTGTTCGTGTTAATGATGGAAAGCTGCTCGCTGAAGGATTTACGGTGCATTGTTTTCTCGGAGAGTCGGGCAAGCCTGTTCCCGTTCCAGCGGAACTACGGATGCTTGTGACAGCATGAAACCACGCGTACTCATCACGGGCGGCACCGGATTTATCGGCAGCTATGCCGTGGAAGAATTTCTTAAGGCGGGGTGGACGGTACGAGCGTTCATCCGCAATCCGCAACGCTTGACATGGCTGGCCGGATTGCCGATTGAAACGTCAGTCGGAAGGATGGAAGATCGCGCCTCGCTGGCCGCCGCCGTGGAGGGATGCCACACGGTTGTGCATTGCGCAGGATTGACCAAAGCACGCACACGAGAGGAATTATTTAGAGCGAATGCTCTGACTGTGGAGGACTTTGCAGCCGTCGCTCAGCAGGCCGATGTCAAGCGTTTCATCCTGTGTTCGTCGCAGGCCGCGTCAGGTCCATCCACTACGGGACAGCCGTCCCGGGAAGATGAGGAAGCGAAACCAATTTCCGATTATGGCCGGAGCAAACTCGAAGGCGAGTGCAGGCTGCGGGCGGCTGTAAATAAAATGGAATGGGTGATTCTGCGTCCTCCGGCAGTTATGGGACCGCGCGACGAGCAATTTATTCCGTTGTTTCGAGCGGTAACACGCTATGGAATATATCCGCGTTTCGGTTCGAGCGAACAAAGCTACAGCTTCATCAGCGTGTACGACCTTGCGCGAGCACTATTGCTTGCCGCTAAAGCGGACACCGGACTCAACGAAGTCTATTTTACGGCAAGTCCCGAAGCATTAAACTGGAGTGAAGCGGCGCAGACGATTGCCCGGTTGACTGGGAAAAAAGTACGGCCGCTGCCTATCAGTGAATTTCTGCTTCGGACTGTGGGAGCGATGACTTCCATCGCGGCGAAGATGCGCGGCGAGCCCGCTCTTTTGAATTCCGATAAAATTGACGAGATTTTACTCCCCGGATGGATTTGTTCATCCGAAAAAATATTCCAGACATGGAATTTCCGATGCGCATGGTCGCCGGAGCAGACGCTTCGCGATACGTATAACGGCTATCGCGAAGCCGGAAGGCTCTGAGCAGATGGCTGCGACGTGATGGTACGGAATTTTCTGCAATCACTGGAGAAGGATTCCGATTTAGCCGGAACGGTCAAGCATTCCGTCTTTCTCCGGCCGCGCGACGCAAAATACGGATCTCTGGAACGCTTGCTTCCGAAGCCGCTCTACTCCGGTTTAGCGGGTCTCGACGTAACGCGGCTCTACTCGCATCAAACCGATGCCGTAGAAGCCGTACGAAACGGACAAAACGTCGTGGTGGTTACACCCACGGCGAGCGGAAAAACACTGTCGTACTTTCTCCCGATTATGGAAGCGCTGCTGTCCGATCCGGACGGCAGCGCGCTTCTCCTTTTCCCGCTCAAAGCGTTGGAGCAGGATCAGCGGCAGAAGATCGCACAATGGCAGGAGCTACTGGACCCCGCTTTCAAATTGACGGCGGAAGTGTTCGACGGCGATACGCCGCGCGCGGCGCGCGCCCGGATCAAGCGCAATCCGCCGCATTTATTGATTACGAATCCGGATATGCTGCATCAGGGAATTCTGGCTTTTCATCAGGGCTGGGAAGAATTCCTAAAACGGCTGCGGTGGATTGTCATAGATGAATTGCACGCGTATCGCGGGGTATTCGGATCGCATATTCTGCAGGTTTTTCGGCGGCTGTCGCGGTTACTCAGTTATCACGGATCGAACCCGCAGTTTCTTTGTCTTTCGGCCACCATTGCCAATCCGCTGGAATTAGCCGAAACACTCACGGGAAAGCCGTTTACTTTGATCGGCGAATCCGGCGCACCTCATGGGGGACGGCATCTTGTTTTCGTAGATCCAAAAGCATCTATGACGAGTGCGGTCGCTAAGCTCTTTGTCAAGTCGCTCGATGCCGGATTGCGAACGATCGCCTTTACTAAAGCTCGCGTGACAACGGAAGTAATTCACCGCGTCATTATGGAGACGCGACCGGATCTGGCTCCGCGCATCAGTTCTTATCGCGCCGGTTTTCTGCCGGAAGAGCGCAGAGACATCGAGAAGAAAATGTCTTCCGGCGAATTGTTAGGAGTGATTTCAACCAGCGCGCTGGAACTGGGAATTGACATCGGCGGTTTGGACGTGTGCATTTTGGCGGGATATCCGGGCAGCATTATGTCACTGTGGCAGAGGGCGGGACGCGTCGGACGACGAGGCGATGAGAGTGCCGTGCTTCTGGTCGCGGGATATGATGCGCTGGATCAATATTTTCTTGCCAATCCGGATCAACTTCTCGAACGAGCCTTCGAGACGGCGCTAATAAACCGGGCGAACGAAGATATATTGCGCGCTCACCTCCCGGCGGCGGCTGCGGAAATTCCATTAATGACATCGGATCCCTTCATTCGGGTATCCGATCACGAAAAAGTAATCGCAGATTTGGAGCGTGAAGGCGCGCTTTTAAAAAGCGCATCGGGGCAGCACTGGTTTGCAGGCTCGCGACGACCGCACGCACAGGTGAATCTGCGAAATATCGGCGGCACTTTTGACGTTTACTGCGCCACAAACCGCAAACCGATGGGAGAGATTTCCGGCGGCGCTGTCTTCCGGGAGTGCCATGAAGGAGCCGTTTATCTTCACCGGGGGGAGCAGTTCCTGGTTGAGGAGCTGGATTTAGACAAGAAGCGGGTACGGGTCAAGCCTGTTAACGCAACATATTACACGATGGTGCGGTCAGATAAACAGACGGAGATCATTGACGACCGCGAGCAGCGCACGGTGCAATCGCTGCGCGTCCATGTGGGCAAGGTCAAGGTCACGGAGACCTATCACAGCTACGAACGGCGCCGCATCTACTCGCAGGAACTGCTGTCCGTCGAGCC
>Ga0105104_10000760_pt1 | contig 24951 bp, 23 predicted proteins | sample PPLLaktember2015_3_FD_87034 | JGI IMG/M metagenome (GOLD analysis project Ga0105104, IMG submission 87034) | Freshwater sediment microbial communities from Prairie Pothole Lake near Jamestown, North Dakota, USA - PPLs Lake P7 Core (6) Depth... | ecosystem: Environmental > Aquatic > Freshwater >...
CGAATGCTTCGCCCCTACAACAATTGCGCGCCCCATCCATGCCCACCGCTCCCCCGCCCGCAGATCCCGGCGCAGTCCTGATGTCCTGGTCAGGGCGCAGTCCTGATGTCCTGGTCAGGGCGCAGTCCTGATGTCCTCGTCAGGGCGCAGTCCTGATGTAGTTGTCAGGGTGCCTTATTCGGGGCGTCCGCGGCGTGGGCGTGCACCGACGCAAACTCTCCTCTACCTGGGAAGTACTCCAGGTACTATGCCTACGGTCGCAGGGCATGCAAGACGGTTTGCGCTATATGTTGAACAAACTGTTAGCCTGCCCTGCGACCGGAGGGAGAAGGGTTTGTTCCGCTGGCTCACCCGACTCATTTTCCATACTCAATAGCCGGCTCTCCTCGCGTACCACGCCGGCCGGCCGCAGGGGCGGCTGAGCACTTACCGCCCCTCCGCGATGAAATTGGGATTCGACTCTCCCTGGCACTGCGGTTTTCGTGCAACTAAAACCCCACTCCTTGCGTATATAGGCTAGACAACCAAAGCCCGGCGATTCGCCGGCAGGTAATAAATCAGAAAGAAGGTCTACTCCTATGGACGCATTCGAAAAATTCTTTGGCGTGGTGGCGCGCGGGCGCACCTATTCAAACACGCTGTACTTGCTGCTCTCCTTCCCCCTGGGGATCTTTTACTTCGTCTTCCTGGTTACTGGCCTGGCCCTGGGCATCCCGCTCTTGATCCTGTGGGTTGGCCTGATCATCCTGGTGGCCGTCTTTGCAGCCTGGTATGGCCTGGTCGCCTTCGAGCGCCAGATGGCCATCGGGCTGCTGGGCGAGGACATCCCGCCGATGACCCGCCAGGATCTGTCGGGCAAGAACCTGTGGCAAAAATTTACTGCTGCGCTGGCTAACCCTGTCACCTGGAAAGGACTGGTCTTCTTGTTTGCCAAATTCCCCCTGGGGATCCTCTCCTTCGTGGTGGTCGTGACCTTCGTGTCGCTGTCTGCCGCATTGATTGCCGCTCCGGTGTACTACCGTTATTTCAACCCGCAGATCGAGCTGGTGAGTTGGAACGGCCTGCTGTGGAACCCGGTCTGGGTGATCGACACCCTGCCCGAAGCGGTAACCGCCTGCCTGATCGGGGTGGTGCTGATGTTCGTCTCGCTGCATATCTTCAATGGTCTGGCCTGGGTCTCTGGCAAGTTCGCGCGGGTCATGCTGGGGAACTTCTCGGCTCCCGCCGCGGCTGCCGTACCCGCGGGTGTGGTCTCCGCGGTAGATGCTTATATGGCGCCCGTGGCTCCTGCCCCCACAGAATTACCGGCCCATCCTCTAGAGGATCCGTCAAAATCAGATCTGGAGTAACCTGGAAATGCCCAGACACCGGGTGTCTTGTAAAGACGCAAAATATTGCGTCTCCGCAAAATATTGCGTCTCCGCAAAATATTGCGTCTCCCCCGAAAACACCCGGTGTCTTTACCAAGGTAAATAGGATATTGGCTGGAACCAATTCCAAAATAAAACGTTAACACACACAGATATGCAATTCCGTATACTATAATCATCTTTTCCCCACACATTTTCAGAGGTGGATCATGAAGAATAATTACGTCAATCTGGTCTGGGGCCTGGCCCTCATCGGCGCGGGCATTTTATTTATGGCCAGCAATTTTGGCCTGCTTTCAGCGGTAACTCCGCTGTTCTGGACGATTTTCTTTGCGGGGCTCAGCCTGCTCGGTTTTGCCTGCTATTTCTTAAGCGGTATGCGCCAGTGGTGGTGGTTGTTCCCCGGCTTTATTTCAGCTGGTCTGGCGCTCACCATTTCCCTGAGCTCAGCCGGTGTCAATGGTTCCTGGGTGGGTACGCCCATCCTGGCCAGCATCGCGCTGCCTTTCCTGGCAGTCTATTTGACTGACCGGCGCAACTGGTGGGCGCTCATCCCGGCCTGGATCATGGGGGTTTTGAGCGTGGTCACCCTGGTTGCCGACCGGGTGCAGGGCGAGGTAATCGGGACGCTGGTGCTGTTTTCCTTCGCCGTCCCCTTCCTGGCGGTCTATCTATACAACCGTGCTAACTGGTGGGCGCTCATCCCGGCTGGGGTCTTCGGAGTGATCGGGGTGATCCCGCTGCTGTCGACCCAGGTGAGCGGCGATGTGATGGGCGCACTGGTCATGTTCCTGTTCTCCCTGCCTTTCTTCGTCGTATATTTCTGGTCGTCTGGCAATTGGTGGGCGCTGATCCCGGCGGGTGTCTTTGCCAGCATTGGGTTGATGGTCCTGGTGGCGGGCGGGCCCGAGAGTGGGTTTGCCAAGGCCAGCCTGATCACCGGGGTGATGTTCCTCGGATGGGCGCTCACCTTCCTGGCGTTGTGGCTGCGCCGCGCCAGCCATCCTACAGACTGGGCAAAGTATCCGGCCATGGCGCTGGGGGCTATGGCCCTGGTTTCTATCGTTCTGGGCGTCGCTTCGCTCCAGTACATCTGGCCGCTGGTCATCATCGCCGCCGGAACGCTGCTTCTGTATACAGCCCTCCGCCCGAAACGAATCTGATTAGGGATTCGTCCCTATCTTGAAATCTACAATTATTGAGCCTGTTGCAGATAAAGCAATGCCCTCCACCCAGGTTGAGTATGGGTGGAGGGTCATTCTGTTTTTTGCTTGCTGGCTTTTGCGTTCAGCTGGGGATGGTGGGGTATCCGTTTCGCGCCCCTCTGGGGAGCAGGCCTGGGTTTTGGACATCCCATCGATCGGGCTGCCCTGGGACCGCTGGATGTGCAGATCGGCATGTTTGGGCCGTTGGTCGCCGCGCTGGTCATGCGCCTGGGAGTGAGCCGGGAAGGCTTGAATGGGGTCCCTGGGCCGGTCTCGCCCTTGGAAAGTATATGCCGCGGCCTGACTGCTGTAGGAGAGGAATACGGCTGGCGCGGTTACCTGCTTCCCAGGCTGCTGCCGGGCGGTGAGATCCGCGCCACGCTGATCGGTGGCGTCGTTTGGGCAGTGTGGCATCTTCCGCTGCTGGTCAGCGGACTGAGTTTCCCGGGGCAGCCGCTCTCTTGCACGGCGCGTTGAACTCATTTACCGAGATTGCGTCCCCGCAGAATTTTCCGGGCGGCAGCCCGTTGATCGTCGGTGTGTTTGGCCTGACAGCGGCAGCTGCCTGCCTGGTGCTTGTGTTGATCTATTATGGGTGGAAAAGAGTCTTGAGGCGGTAATTTCAATCTCATCCCAATCCGGAGAACAAATATGCCAGTAAAAAGCGCGCATTTGCACCACCCCACCGCTCGCTCGCGGGAGCGCCTGGGAATAACCTGGGCTTACCCATTAGGTTTCTGGTCTGCGGTTGTCAGTACAGCGGCCGGGGTAATCTATTTCCTGGTCATCCTGGCTGCCATCCTGACCGGGCGCTTTGTCTTTCCGCCATCGGAACCGATCCAGCTTTTCGGCGGGGTTTCCAGCCTGCTGTTGTGCCCGGTGCTGGTGGTCCTGATGGCCAGCCTGCACAGCATCACCCCGCTGGAAAAGAAGGGGCTGAGCCAGATCAGCCTGGGCTTTACGCTGCTGTTCGCGCTGGCGGTCAGCATGAACCGCTTTACCCAGCTGGGTGTGGTGCGCCAGAGCCTGGCGGCGGGCAGCCCTCCCGAGGGGATCGACTGGTTCCTGGCTTATGGGGGCCGCTCGGTCATGTTCGGCCTGGAGATCCTGGGCTGGGGTTGGTTCCTGGGATTGGCGCTGCTCTTCGCCGCACCACTCTTCTCGCACGGCCGGCTGGAGCGCTGGCTGCGCGGGCTGCTGATCCTCTATGGGGTGCTGGGCCTGGTATGCGCGGTGGCTTTCCTGCTGGCCAGCCCGCTCTCTGTGATCGGCTTCGCGGCCTGGGGTTTTGTCTTGTTTATCATCACCGCCCTCCTGGCAGTGTATTTCCGCAGGGCCAAGGGGGTATAGAGCAGGTCTTTACCGCAGAGTACGCAGAGATCACAGAGAGAATATATAATTTCTCTGCGCACTCTGCGTACTCTGCGGTTAAAATATGTTCTGGAGAATGCCAGATAGCATCAGCCTACGAATATGGATGTTGTATATATCTTGGAGGATGTGATGGTCGATCAAAAGATGGTTTCGGATTGGGTGGAGGGTTATCTACGCGCCTGGAACAGCAACGACCCACAGGATATCGCCCGGCTGTTTAGCGAAGATGCGCGCTACTATACCGGCCCCTTCGACCAACCCTGGCAGGGTCGGGACACGATCGTAAAGAATTGGCTGGCGGGCAAAGATGAGCCGGGCAGCTTCAATTTCCGCTACGAGGTCCTGGCGGCCAGTGGGGATGCTGGCGTGGTGCGCGGCTGGACGAATTACGTCAACCCCGCGCGCGAATACAGCAACATCTGGCTGATGCGCTTTGATCCACAGGGACGCTGCGCCGAGTTTACCGAGTGGTGGGTGCAGCCCAGGTAGATCGAAATCTGGCCGGATACCTGCCCGGCGCCCCAGCACTACCCATACCCATACTTTATATTTGAGGTAGTCCATGTCGCACAATTCGTTGAAGTCTGGCTACGCCGAGCTGGTCGAGCGTCTCAACCGCTTCCCCCAGGGCGCGCCACCGTCGGATACACTGTACAAGATTCTGCAGGTCCTCTTTAGCGAGAATGAAGCGCGCCTGGTGGCGCTGCTGCCCATTAAACCTTTTACGGTTGAACAGGCCGGCCGGGCCTGGAAGATGGAGCGGGTGGAGGCGCGCAAGGTGCTGGACGAGCTGGCCAGCCGCGCCCTGCTGGTGGACGTGGAGCGGGACGGGCAGATGGTTTACACACTGCCCCCACCTATGGCCGGTTTTTTTGAGTTTTCGTTGATGCGCCTGCGAGGAGACGTGGACCAGAAGGTGCTGTCTGAGCTGTTCTACCAGTACCTGAACGTGGAGGAGGACTTCATCCGCGGTCTCATGGTTGGCGGCGAGACCCAGCTTGGGCGGGTGTTCGTCCACGAGCCGGCTCTTTCGGTGGAGAATACCCTGCACGTGCTGGATTACGAGCGCGCCAGCCAGGTGATCCAGACTGCTACCCACCGCGGGATCGGGATCTGCTACTGCCGCCACAAGATGGAGCATATGGGGCGAGACTGCGACGCGCCCAAAGACATCTGCATGACCTTCAATACCACCGCCGAATCGCTGACCCAGCACGGCTACGCCCGCCTGGTGGATGTCAAAGAGGGCATGGACCTGCTCCAGCAGGCTTACGAACACAATCTGGTCCAGTTTGGCGAGAACGTACGCGAGCACGTCAATTTTATCTGCAACTGCTGCGGGTGCTGCTGTGAGGCCTTGATCGGGGCGCGCAAATTTGGCCTGCTCAACCCGATCCATACCACCAACTTTTTGCCGGTAGTCAGCCTGGAGAACTGCAATGGCTGCGCAAAGTGCGTCAGCGCCTGCCCGGTGGAAGCCATGACCCTGGTCTCGGCCAACGACCCGCACCATCCCAACCGCAAACAGGCCAGGCTGAATGAAGAGATCTGCCTGGGCTGCGGGGTGTGCGTGCGCGTTTGCAGCCAGCAGGGGCTGTCGCTGCGCTCGCGCGCCCAACGGGTGATCACCCCGGTCAACTCGACCCACCGCGTGGTAATGATGGCCATCGAGCGCGGCAACCTGCAGGATCTGATCTTTGACAACCGCGTGCTGTGGAACCACCGCGCCCTGGCTGCCGTGTTGGGGGTAGTGCTGCGCCTGCCGCCGCTCAAACAGGCCCTGGCCAGCCGGCAGGTCAAGTCGGTCTATCTGGAGCGGCTGATCAAACGGTTGAGCCCGTAGAAATAGAACTGCGGAAGGAGATCGCACGGATTATATCTACCATTGACCCGACCGAAAGAGATATCCAATCCGGGAACCTGGGAAAGGCCAGAGACCGCCTGCACGGGCTGATCTCCTCTCACCCGGACGATCTTTCCCTGCGCCGCAAGCTGGGTGAGGTGTATTGGGCGCTCCGATATCCCGCCATGGCCGGGCGCTACTGGTATCTGGAAGAAGCAAAGACCCCAGAGATGCAGGCTGCCTGCCGGGAATTCGAACACTCGTGTGGGAAGGATCCATTACAGATCCTGCTGGCTTTGAAGTACCGCGGAGAGATTGAGCCGATCCGTGAGACGTATGCCGGGCAGGTGCTCCTGTCTCTGCATGCCAGGGCCAGGGCAAAGCACCCATATTCCCTGGATTTCCTGGACCGGCGCGGGGAGAAGAAAGCTCAGCCTGTTCCAACCCGCGGAAGAGCCGACACGCTTCTCATCGTCGGCTGTTTTGTGGGCTTCGTGATGATATTGGCGCTTTCAGTGATCGGATTGGTCACTTTATTTACCTGGTTTTAGCGCCCCTACCCGGATGTGCGAGGAAATTTTTTTTCTATTATTTGGCGGGTTGTTGGTAATCTCTAACCGCAGGTTCCACCTGCCGCATCTATTCTCCAACAATTTTGTTTACACCCCGTACAAAGCCGGGCTGCGCCCGCTATAAGAGGACCGGTGAGCTGGAAACCTGATCGATGTGGCTATCCACCTGGGTCGCCCTGGCTGCGAGGGGGGTCCGCTTCACCCAACCCGGGGCGACCCACATCGAATTCGCGGGGGTAGAGGGTCGAGGTCGAGGGCGGCTGAAGCCACCCTCTACGTTTGTGAAGCCGGGCTGCACCGGCTAAAAAGGCTCCGGGAATCGGGTTGAGCCGGCGCAGCCGGCTTCGCATAATAGCGGGGGGATTTATTCCCCCACGGGTTGGATGGGCCGAAAAATCCCCGAGGAATCTGGCTGAGCCGGCGCAGCCGGCTTTGCAAAACTAGCGGGGGGATTTATTCCCCCGCAGCTGGGATGTGCCCGCGGATCGGCAGCCGCCCCTACACTGCCCTGGAGGGGCGGGTTCCTAACGGTTCAGGCGATATTGGACCAATGGGCCCAACTTTCTCGCCAGATGCTGAAATTTCACTGACCCGGCGTTCTCCCCCCTGATCGCCGAATCACTAGTCACGAATTACTAATCACTAATCTCTAATCCCGAATCACGAATTACTATTCCCTAATCCCTAACCACCTTCCCCTCAAATATTCTTAAACAGCGGCTTGGTGTTCTGTTCGAGGATGCCAAAGGACTTGTAATCGTGGTCGTGCCATTCTTCCACGAGCCGCAGAGCTTCCTGCGGGATGATCGCGCGCGCCCAATCGGCCTGGGAGTGGTAATCGAGAACCGCCTGGTCTTTCCACACGGTCACCAGGATGAACTCGTTCGAGCCCGGCCCAAGCGGCTGCCCCGGGTAAAAGGCGATCATACCGTTACGGGATTGGATGGTTGGGAGTGAAAGCAGCTCGAGAGTTTGCTTGAATTCTGATTGTTTCCCTGGCCGTACTTTGGCGTGAAAGATGCGGATGATCATGGGTTTACCTCTGTTTAGAATTTGATACGGGGGCGCCCGTTTGCCAAAATTTGTATATACAACCCCACAGGATGCGATTCGGCACGCGATTCTTAGACCAATTTTCTGGATATTTTGAGTCTTTACTCTGCGTCTCCGCGTCTCTGCGTGAAGAATGGATCAGTGAAAGAATACTGGCGATTGGAGAACTATTCAGATAAGTGCTAAAATGTCGGGTATGCGGATCGTTTTAGCCCCAAAAGCGTATTTCCTCATGAAATGGTTTCCTTAGCGCTCTTCGCGTCTTTGCGGTAAAGTTTCTTATTCTATCGATTGCACAAACTGTGGGAAAAGGTTGGGAAAGATGAATGCTCAAGATGTGCTTAAGTATGGACATACCTGGGTGCACCGGCACGTGGACGGGCTGACCCCCGACCAGTGGCTGGCGCCTCATGTGTGTGGGGTCTGGTCGGTCAAGGATATCCTCGCCCACCTGACCTCATTTGAGTGGGTGCTGGCGGAGGTGCTGTTGGACACGGTCGACCCGGGTCCGACGCCCACCCTCAACATGTTTACCAGCATGGATGGAGACAGCTTCAACGCATTTGAGGTCGGGCAGCGCCGGGAGAAAACCGCTCCAGAGGTGCTGGCTGAATACGATGAGGGCTATGAGCGGGTGATGAGCATCGTCCCGCGTATCGATCCGGAAGTCCTGCGTCAGCCTGGCACGCTGCCCTGGTATGGGATGGAGTATTCGATCGAAGATTGGATCGTCTACCAGTTCTACGGGCATAAACGCGAGCACATGGCCCAGGTCGCCATGTACCTCGACCGGCTCAAGGAAAAATAATAAGGGGGTATTGAAATGCTTCCGTTTTTCAAGGATTACTTGGAGCGTTTCGAAGAGCTGCACGTAGGTGTGCGGGATGCGCTGCAAGGGCTGCCGGGAGAGGCGCTGGATTGGACCCCGGGGCCAGAGATAAACTCGCTGACCGTGCTGGTGACCCACCTGACCGGGGCGGAGCGCTACTGGCTGGGGGATGTCGGCGCGGGAGACCCGGCGGAACGCGACCGGGATGCCGAATTCCGTACCCACGGGGTGGATGCCGGCGCTTTGATCGCCCGCCTGGCTGCCACGGAAGCTTACGCGCGCGAGATGCTGAGAGGCCTGGCTTTGGAAGATCTCGAAGGGAGGCGGGTTTCGCGCAGAGATGGGCGCGAATATAGCCTGGCCTGGTGCCTGCTGCACGCCCTGGAGCACACTGCCGTCCACCTGGGGCACATCCAACAGGTGCGCCAGTTGTGGGAGCGGCGCAGTTAACTGCGCTGCATCGAACGCAGCGCCAGGCCGTTGGCGCCCAACGCCGCCAGGGTCGCCAGGCAGTAGACCCACCCGGCGGGCCAGACCGGGAGCAGGGCGGCCACGATGAAAAAGAATGAGTAGAAGGCAAACGACCCCAGTACGACTCCGCGCAGCATCTGCGCTGCGGCGCCGGCCCCCTGCTGGTGGTGGGTAAAGGCGGCAATCACCACGCCGAAGACGGGGAAAGGCGAGATCAGGCCGCTGAGCTGCGGACCCATCCAGCTGGCAAAGGTGGTCAGCAGTAACACAAAGGCAGCCGCGGCCAGCATCCGCGCTGGGAGGTCCCAGACGGGCGTCCGCACGGGTTGGACGTCAACCGTGCGGCGTGGGATCAGCCGCAGGATCAGCCCGCTGGCGGCGATCCCGATTAGAAAAGCCGGCAGCAGTGCCAGGCTGAAGGTATTCAAGAGAAAAACCGCGCAGAGGAAGACCGTGATGGCGAGCGCGGCGCTGACCGGCCAGGGAGATGCGCGCGCGACGAGAGCATAGGCCAGGCAGAAGATACATACGGCGGCTTGCCCGCCCAATGTCCCAACCGCGGCGTCCGCCGCGAAAGCCGGCCCGTACTGTAAACAAAGGAGCAAAGACACCGGGCCGGAGGTGAGCGGGAAACCCATCAGCCAGCCGCCGATCCCCGGTCCCCACCTGCGGCCAACCAGGGTCACCGAAGCAATCAGCATGGGTGTCATCACAAGCTTGAGCAGCAGCATAGCGTGCGCGGTCTTCTTTAATTTGAATTTTTCCAGCTGGACTATCTGCTTAGATTATAATGCCAATATATCGTTAAGGCAGGGTTAACCGCAGAGACGCGGAGGAAGCAGAGACTATATTCAAATTCAAGTAGGGACGACCCGTGAACAGGAAACCTGACTGATCCGGTAATCGGTGTGGGTCGCCCCTGGTGGGCTCTTATAGCCGGTGCAGCCCGGCTTCGCAAGACAAGCGGGGAGGTGGTTCCCCCGCGGATGGGATGTGCCCGCGGATTGGATGGGCTGAAGTTGGCCGAAGGTGGGGCCCTTCGGGTGCCTCCCTCAACCCCGTCTAGGCCCTCGGCACATAGGGCCGAACGGGGTACTGGGGTAAAGACGCAAAATTTTGCGTCTTTGCGTCTTAGCGGCTTTGTGCGAGATTTTTGGCTGATGGAGAAACCTGACTCAATTCAAACCCGCCTGGGCACTGCCCTGGATGCGGCGCTGCTGGCTGAGATGGGCGCCAGGACCTTCAGCGCGGCTTTCGCGGAAGCCAATACGCCCGAAAACATGGCGGCTTATCTGGCCGCAAACTTTGGCCCCGCGATCCAGGCTGCCGAGCTGGCCGACCCGCGCATATTCTTCCTGATCGCCGAGATCGACGGCAGCCCCTCTGGGTACGCCAAACTGCAGGACAGCCCGGTCCCGGAAGGGATCGGCGGTGTGCGGCCGCTCGAGCTGGCGCGTCTCTACAGCGTGCCCGAAAGGATCGGGCGTGGGACCGGTTCGGCCCTGATGCAGGCCGCGCTCGATGAGGCTGCCCGGCGCGGGTACGACACGCTCTGGCTGGGGGTATGGGAGTACAACCTGAAAGCGCGCGAATTCTACCGCAAGTGGGGTTTTGTCGACGCCGGGACGCACATCTTTGTGCTGGGGGATGAAGTCCAGACCGATTACCATATGCAGCGGCTGGTGGAATGAGTCAGGCTGGAAGATTACCGGCGAACAATTTGCTTGTTGACACAGAAAACGTTTTCTATTATACTGGATGAGACAGAAAACGTTTTCTGTCACCCATACCTCAGATCTCCCAGCTGAATAGAGCGCCAAGGAACCAGGCCATGTCCACACCTGCAAAAATTTCCCGCCGCCAATTTATCCGTCTAGCCGGGCTAACCTCCACCGGCGCGTTCCTGGCTGCCTGCAAACCCCTGGCGGCCCCAGCGCATTCCAGCACGGCGCCGGCGGTGATCAAGCCGCGTACAGTGGTCATCCAGATGAACGGAGGTCACGTCACCGACACCCGCGAAATCCTTACCCGGCCGTTATTCGTGGACTTTTCCAGGCAGACGGGCATCGAAATTGAAATTGTTCCCCGCCAGGTGTACAAGGAGGAAGAGCTCAAGCTCATGGCAGACGCCGTCCAGGCCGGCGCCAGCCCCTTCGATATCATCGACTACGAAGACGAGCTGACCACCGTATTCGCGCAGGCCGGCTACATGCACCCGTTGGATGACCTGCTCCCGCCCGGTTTCTGGGGAGATTTCCCACCCGAAATGAAAGCATACAGCCAGCAGTGGAGCACCTTTGACGGCGCGCTGTACCGCGTCAGCCACAACTGGGAGATGTCGTATTGGTGGTACCGCAAAGATTGGTTCGATGAGCAAGGCGTGACCGTCCCCACGACCTGGGATGAAGTCCGCGAAATGGGCCAGGTCTTCACGGATGAGGGTCGGAATGTGTGGGCTTCGGCGGATGGCCTGATGAAGGGCGGCTACATGAATGTGTACCTGGCCTGGATGACCCTGCAGGCCGGCGGCAGTCCGTTTGAATTGGGCGGCGAGTACCAGATGGCATTGGAAACGATCGATGATCTCCTCCATAAGGATCGCGTCTTCGATCCGGCATCGTTTCAATCCGATTATGTCCAGCTTATGCGCAGCTATGTGACCAACCGGGTGGCTTTTATGCGCCAGTGGCCGACATTCTACGATGTGTCCCGCAGCCCCGAAAACTCTGCCTGGTTCAACGAGGATAAAACGGTCTGCGCGCTGCCGCCGGTGGGGCCGGGCGGAAAAGGCGGCTCGACGTATGCGGCTACCTGGGGGTTTGGCCTGGTCAAGACGGCGCCCAACCTCGACGCCGCTAAGGAAGTCTTCCAGTTCCTCGTTTCCCCTGAAGCGGCGGCCGAGATGGCCGCATCGAGCGTCTGGTATTTGAGCGCCCGCAAATCGGTTCTCGACCGGGTTGGCGACCAGGGGCTGGCCAGGATGATGAAGATGTACACCGACGCCGGGGTGGTGGGCGTGCGCCCGTACCACCCGAAATTCTTTGAGGCTATCACCATCCTCGAAGACACCGCTGCGGCCTTCCTGACCGGCCAGATCAAACTGGAGGAATCGATCCGCCAGGCACGGGAACGCCTGGAAAAACTTGGGGAAATGGGATAATATGATTTCGAGAGCGTTCAGAATCTTATATTCGGGGTAAATTGCCCGCTATTTACCATTGGCGTAATGGGCGAAATTAGCGGATCATCCTCTGTATCTATCCGGTCGTACTGGTAATTGGGAGGACCCGTGACCCAGATCAATCTCACCTTCAAAGTCGACGCATCCCTCCAGCAGGTATGGGAGTTTGGTTTGCTCCCGGCGCGCATCCCGGACTGGCAGTTTGATATCCTCGCCGTGCGGGATGCCCCAGAGCAGATCTGCGCCGCCGGCCAGTCGTATACCCTGGTATACCGCCGCTTTGGCCGCGACCTGCCCAGCCGGGTGACCGTTTCCAGATACGAGCCGCCCACCACCGTCCAGACCGAGGGCAAGACCCCGCTGGGAGGATACTTCCGCTCCACCACGTGCATGCAGCCGGATGGTGGCGGGACGCGGGTCGATTGGAGCATGGATTACCGGCTCCCGGGCGGGCCGCTGGGCGGCCTTTTGGACGCGCTGATTTTCCGGCGGGCTTTCGAGCAGACCGTGCGCAAGTACAATGAGAATTTCAAGGCGGTCATCGAGGGCAGACCGGCGCCCCATCCGCCCATCCGTACCGCATAAACCGTCGGAAATGAAGTTCCTACGCTCTCCGTAGGAAACAGGAAAACTTGATGTATCTTTGTGAAACTTAGCGCTCTTCGCGTCTTGGCAGTTAAGTTTTTGTGGATAACCATATAACCGACCTGTATAGCCCGCACAGATACCCTCTAGACTCAACTTACCGTCCGTGATACAATATGTCCCGGTAATCGTATTGGGGGCTCGTCCAACGGCAGGACAACAGACTCTGGATCTGTTGATAGAGGTTCGAATCCTTTGCCCTCAGCCTACTGATGGAAGCACCCTGAACATCTCACAGGGTGCTTTCTCGTATAAAAACAGGAGTTTGCTATGACCAGTGAAATCGCACCGGTTTCCACCAACTTTATCAAAGAGGCGATCGAAGAAGATCTGGCCAGCGGCCGTTTTGATCACGTCCAGACGCGCTTCCCACCCGAGCCAAACGGGTACCTGCATATCGGGCACGCCAAGGCCATCTGCATCGACTTTGGTATGGCGCTGGCCTTTGGCGGCGTTTGCAACCTGCGCTACGACGACACCAACCCGGTCAAAGAAGACGTGGAATACGTAGACGCGATCCGGGAGGATATCCACTGGCTGGGTTTTGATTTCGCCAATGAATTTTACGCCTCGGATTATTTCGAGCAGCTTTACCAGTTTGCCGTCAGGCTGATCCAAAAAGGCCGGGCTTATGTCGACGACCTGTCCGCCGACCAGATCCGCGAATACCGCGGCACGCTGACCGAGCCGGGCAAAGAAAGCCCTTACCGCAGCCGGACGGTCGCAGAAAACCTGGATCTGTTCGAGCGCATGCGTAAGGGTGAGTTCCCTGAAGGGGCGCGGGTGCTGCGTGCCAAGATCGATATGGCTTCGGGCAATATCAACCTGCGCGACCCGGTCATGTACCGCATCATCCATGCCGCCCACCACCGCACCGGGGACGAGTGGTGCATCTACCCGATGTATGACTTTGCTCACGGCCAGTCCGATTCGATCGAGGGCGTCACGCATTCGCTGTGCGACCTGGCCTACGAAGACCACCGCCCGTTGTATAACTGGTTCCTCGATGAGCTGGACATCTTCCGCACCCGCCAGATCGAGTTTGCCCGCCTGAACATCACCTACACCATCCTGAGCAAGCGCTATCTCAAGATGATGGTCGAGGGCGGGCACGTGTCTGGCTGGGACGACCCGCGCATGCCCACCCTGGTGGGGATGCGCCGCCGGGGATATACTGCCGAAGCCGTGCGCAAATTTATCGACCAGGTCGGCGTAGCCAAAAACGAAAACCTGATCGACATCTCCCTGCTGGAATTCTGCGTTCGCGACGATCTGAACAAGCGCGCGCCGCGTGTGATGGGCGTGCTCAACCCCGTCAAAATAGTCATTACCAACTATCCGGAGGGACAGGTGGAGGAGTTCGACGCGGTCAACAACCCCGAGGATCCTTCCGCCGGGACGCGCAAGGTGCCGTTCTCGAAGGTGCTCTACATCGAGGAGGACGATTTCCGCGAAGTCCCCCCGCCCAAGTATTTCCGCCTGGCTCCCGGGCGCGAGGTGCGCCTGCGCTACGGGTATATCATCAAGTGTGAAGAAGTGGTCAAGAACCCGCAAACCGGCGCGATCGAAGAGATCCGCTGTACCTACGATCCGCAAACCCGCGGCGGTTATGCCCCGGACGGGCGCAAGGTGCAGGGTACCATCCATTGGGTCTCGGCTCAACATGCCCTGGATGCGGAAGTGCGCATGTACGACCGCCTGTTCAAGGTGGAGAACCCCAACCGGGTGGAGGAGGGCAAGAGCTTCCTGGATCACCTCACCCCGGATTCGCTCAAGGTGCTCACCGGCTGCAAGGTCGAGCCCAGCCTGGCGGGGGCCCAGCCGGGCTACCGCTGCCAGTTCGAGCGCAAAGGTTTCTTCTGTCTCGACCCCGATTCGACCCCCGGTCACCCGGTCTTCAACCTGACCGTGACGCTGCGCGACTCCTGGGCCAAGATCGAAGGTGCGAAGGGCGGGTAATTTAAACAGCTCGCGCGTAAATATTGTAAAAACATTGGGGTTATTTCAGGCGGCTTTGCCGCCTGAAATAACCCCAACCTCTTTTGATCTACAGCTACCGGCTGGTGAAGCCGGATCGTGATCCGCTGATCAGCGGATCACGATGGGCAGATATACCCAGTTATCGACAACATACAACTTGAAAACCGGCGATGTTCCTCCGCCTGGAGTTGGGTTGCGCACGGAGATGTCGATTTCTCCGGCGCTGCTCAGGTATCCATCCGGTACCGCAGCGGTCAGCGTGTTCGCATCGATATAGGTTGTGACCAGATCGATGCCATTCCAGAGTGCGATCGACCCATCCATAAAATTCACTCCTTCGATATGGATCGTCTGGTTTTGCTGGCCAACCTGGAGCTGCCCTGGTTCAACCTGGGTGATGCCGGGAAGGGGATTGTTGATCGAAAAAGTGATGCTGCTTGAAGCACCGCCGCCAGGCAGCGGGTTATAAACCGTAATATCGGCCGTTCCTGGTGCAGCCACCCAACCGGCAGGCACTGCTGCCGTGAGGTGCGTGCTGTCCAGGTAGGTCGTGGTCAGGTTGTTCCCATTCCAGCGTATCTTCGAACTGTTCAAGAAATTTGTCCCATCCACAGATAGGGTAAACCCGCTGCTGCCCACGTTCACATGGGTCGGGCTGATACTGGTCAGGGATGGGACAGGGTTATTGATCTGGAATGTGATATTTTCCGATGTCCCGCCGCCGGGAGAGAGATTGTAGATGGTGATGCTCGCAGTTCCTGCGGTCAGGATCAGACCGGCCGGGACTGACGCGGTGAGCTGCGTACTGTCCACATACACCGTGTCCAGATCGTTGCCATTCCAGCGGACTTTTGAAGTGGCTAAAAAGTTTTGACCGTTGACAGTCAGGCTGAACCCATTGCTGCCCGCGATCACCGTGGTTGGGTTGATGCTGATCAAAGCTGGGGTAGGATTTTCGATGGTAAAAACGAGACTTCCGGACGTGCCGCCGCCAGGGACCGGATTATAAACCGTAATACTGACGCTTCCATTGGAAGCGATCAGGCTGGCAGGAACGGATGCGGTAAGCTCCGTCTCACTCTGATACGTCGTCGCCAGATCGATCTCATTCCAGCGCACTTTTGACGCGCTGATGAAATCAGTGCCGGTTACGGTCAGGCTAAAACCACTGCTGCCGGCAGTAATGTGGGTTGGGCTGATACCGGTCAACGAGGGAGCCGGGTTATTGATCGTAAAGGTGATGGATGCGGATGCGCCGCCGCCCGGTGCGGGGTTTAAAACGGAAATATCGGCTGTGCCGGCACTTACAATCAGGCTGGCAGGGATCGAGGCAGTCAGGTGCGTGCTGTCTTGATAGGTTGTGACCAGGTCGTTGCCGTTCCAGCGCGCAACCGAACTTTGCACGAAGTCGGTACCCGTCAAGGTGAGCGTGAATGCATTTTCTCCCGCGGTTTTGGTGATGGGATTTAGCGACAACAGCGTGGGGGAGTTGTTTTGATAATTGGCAGTCACCGATTTGTTGGCAGTCATGCTGATTGAAGCTGTCCGATCGGTCACACCCAGGTCTCCCGACCAGGTTGTAAAGGTATAACCGCTGTTGTCCTGCGCAGTGATTTCCACCAGGGTGTCCTGAGCGTACAGGGAACCGCAGTTGGGCGGCGTCAGGACGCTGACCGACCCCGAGTAGGGCGGGTTGGCGGCTGTGGTGAGGGAATAGCAGCCGGTGGTTGTGACTGTATCCGTCCAGGCAGCGGTTCGGTTGACGGAGTTGACTGCCTGTACTTCGATCGTATGAGTGCCGCCGCTCAATGTGCCGGTGGTGAAACTGATCTGCTCCACATCCGTGTCGAAAGCTCCATCGGTCGGGGTGACGCTCATCCAATCGCCCCCATCCACCCGGTAAGTTACATCGCTGATCGTATTGATCGTGATGTCTTTGGATTGGCAGTAATCTGACCCGCCGCAGACGGCATGCAGCCACGGCTGGTCGAACACAAACCCGGTATAAGCGAGCGTGCTCTCATCGGTTGGGTCCGGTGTATGCAGGTCCAGGTTGAACACGGGAGTCGTATCTACGACATCATTGATTGAATTGGCGTTCGAATCACGCCACCCGATCTGTCCCTGGGCAGATGCTTCCAGGGCATCTTCATTGGACCGCATGAGCGAGGGTACGCTGGACGGGTTGCCGTACTGGCAGTTTGAGTTTGCGATACCGAGATAACCATATTTTTGAGTGGTACTGGTACAACCCCCATAGCCTGTTTGATAATACTGGTCGCCTGCCCCGAATATATGACCAAATTCATGCGCAGCGACCCAGTTCATATCATCGATTCCCCAGCCATCATTGTCATAAGTCATGATGACGAAAGGACCGCCCAGGTATGCCCAGGCAAAATACGAGCTGTTCTTGAATTTGCCGTCCGCATCATTGCTGCTGTCGGCCACGAAATAAATCATAGCCCATTTCGTGTGGTAGTGATCGCGCAGGTAGCTCAAATAGTTATAGGCTTTTTCCCAATAATCGGAACCCGTGTAACCCAAAAAGGTCAGGGTTTGATTGATCCAAAGGTTGGCATTGGTATCCGAAAGGTCGATAGGCTCATAGGCAGTAGGGATGCCTAACTGTAGATCGTAAACAAAGGAGAGGTTGGCGCGGGCGCCTCCTCGATTCTTCCACCACTCCATACCGGCCTGGATCTTGGAGACGACACAGCTTTTTTCCGAGTCGATCCAATTTTCCATGCTCCCCTGGCTTTCGGGGAGGACAATCCCGACCGCGACGCTGTCTTGCAGATAGGCGCTGGTTTCGTACCGGCCGGGAGAATGCGGCAGAGGATCTGCGGTGGGCGCCGCGGACATCTCCTCGATCCGCTCGTGGATCTCGTTTGGGAGAGGAAAGGCATCGTTCAGGATGGTTGGCTCAGCGCCATCCGGCAGTGGGCTGTAGCTGGAGGCGGGGCACCCGTTGGTCCAGGTGAAGGTTCGCTGCCAGGTATTATTGGTTTCGTCTGCTTCCGCAACGGAGTTGTTCACGTCAGCCACCAGGCTGAGGGTATGGTTTCCAAGGGTCGGAAGCGGGATTAACAAAGTATCGTTGATCGCGCTGGTTGCCGCCCGCCCCAATCCCGGATTAACCCAGCAGTTAAGCTGGCTGCCGTCAAAATACAGGCAGTTGGTAAAGCTCGCCGGAGTAGCGGCGCCGTTGTTGACAACTGCCGTATCGATATAGGTCTGTTCGGTGTTGAGCGTATCCACAGTATGTGTGCCTGCGGCGGACGAAGGCACAATGGGGAAATCCCAACCGGCCGGGCTGTAGGGCATAAGGTCTGGCGTCGCGGCAAGGGTATTCACTTGCAGGACGATATCATCCACAAAAGGCCCTTTTCCCTGTATGCTTGCGTTGCTGGTAAAATAAAACGCAATCCAGACCGAATCGTCGCCGCTCAGATCTCCCAGGGCTGGGACAGCCGTCAGGTCGAAATCGATCGAATTCCACCCTCCAGAATTGCCGCTCGCCTGGTAGCCATAGAAAACCGATCCTTCTCTTGAGGCCATCCATTTGAAGTAATCGGCATTCAACTCCGACTGGTTCCAGTAATAAAAGGATAGTTTAGATTCCAGCGAATCGACCAGGCTGAACGGTCCGTAAATCATCCAGGAAACCGCGCCGTTCGGGTAATCAGAAAATTGAGGGTCGAGGCCACTGGTCCCTGACTTTGCGGCCCAGGCGCTGTAACTCCCGACATGGGGGTTGTAATCATCTTTTCCCCAGTAAACCCCATTGCCAACGGTGTTCCAATCCGTGAAAGCACCTTCAAAATCCTGGGTCATAAAGCTGCTCCAACCGCTGATTGCCGGGAAAGGCGGTTCCTCAGCGCCTGTGGATGGGTCGGTTAAACCAGGGGAAGGCGTTCCAGGAGCGCCCTGGAAAACCTGTTCGGCTGTTTCAACGATTTGTGGATCGGGTGGATCGTCATCGAGGAAGGCAGGCGCGCTTTGTGCGCGATTGGATGATTGGGCTGCAGCGCTGGCAGGTCCAGTACCCATGCCGGACAGCAGGCCAAATACAAGGGACAATTGGGCTGCGAAGGAGATGCATCGGTTCCACATAGTTACCCCACTGTGATGAATTGGTGTTGCTTTGAGAGGCGTATGGTTTTGTTGATGGATTGTTGTTTGTATTACCCCACTGAATATCAATAATCATACAGCATTTTGCCAGAACGTCAACTAAATTTGACGGTGTACTGAGGAATCCCAGGGCGGGAAGAAGAATCTTCAGATTATGGTTGAGACCTTCATCTGTACATCTTCGGCTTCGGCCTCCCCTACAGGAGACGAATGGGGCTTGCCAAATGAGGTAGGGGCACGGGGATAATTTCCAGAGCCTGTGTCCGCCGCGCTATCCCCGTGCCCCTACGCCCGTCGCGAAACCCTCTTGCCTGGCAAACGCGGGCCGTCTCGCCCCGGCGGGCCCGCAGCCCGAACGGGGGCAGGTTTTTTGGTTGGTGGATTGGATTGCCTGCATTTACACAAACCTGCCCCTACAGAAGATAAAGGTGGTTTGCCTGCCCCTACACCCGTGGCAAAACCAACTTAACTGGCAAGGCCCGCAATCGAGGCCGTACGGCAGGTGCAGGTAGGGCAGTTCACCAAAGCTGGGTAGGATGATTTTTCTTCCTCCACCTGGTCGTCCACATCGGGCAGTGGATCGTTTTACGGCGCACCACCCCGGCCATCCTGACCAGTTTTCTGAGCAGCATCTACTGCATCTTTGCCCTGGGCAAAATCCGCGCTGTCGTTCAAGTCGAAACCAGGTAATTTCGCCAGCAGCCGTGTGCCTTATTTTTGGTGTTGTGAATTTCGTTTTCGCCCTCTGGCTGGCGGGAAAATTTGAGGGTTGGTATTTCCGTTTTCGTCAGGATCAGTCGGTATAATTGGACACAAGAGCATTTTAGAAACGATAATGTAAGGACAAGTTTGACCATCCAGGCGGGGTAGACTCATGAACATTTTTGAAGTCCAGGCCAAATCTATCTTTGTTCGCTCGCGGCTTCCGGACGCGGATTACGTGGCGAACCCGTATACCGGCTGCCAGTTTGGCTGCCTGTACTGCTACGCTACGTTTACCGGAAGGTTCGTGCACCAGCCGCGCGAGGAGTGGGGGAAGTACGTCTACGTCAAGACCAACGCGGCCGAGCTGGCCCGGGCGCAGCTCGCCAAATGGCCGGAGTCTCGCAAAGGGGCGACGATTTTCCTCAGCTCGGTCACCGATCCCTACCAGGGGATCGAGAAAAAGTACCGGCTGTCGCGCGGGATCCTCGAGGCCCTGCGAGACGCCGCGTATTACGGCAAGATCAGCATCTTGACCAAGTCGCCCCTGATCCTTCGCGATATCGAGCTGCTGCGCGACCTGAAGGCGGACGTCGGCCTGACAATCACCACCACGGACGATCGGGTGAGCCGCTTCCTCGAGGTCACTGCTCCGCTGGTCAGCCGGCGCTTGGACACGCTGCGCGAGCTAAACGCCCAGGGGGTGAGAACTTATGCCTTTATCGGTCCGGTGCTGCCTCATTTCCGCTGCCAGCCGGAGCTGCTGGACGATCTGTTCCGCAGCATCGCGGAGACGGGCACCCAGGATATTTACGTGGAGCACATCCACCTGCCCACCTACGTCCGCGGCCGGCTGCAGCCGGTGCTTCACGGCCAACCGGAGAGTGTCCAGGCGCTGTACCGCGGGGCAGCCTCCCCGGCCCACCGCGCGGAATTGGAGGGTATGATCGACGCGCTGGTGAGCAAATACCATTTGCGCCTGCGTCTTGGGCAGGCGATTTATCATGAGGAATGGATCAAGAATTCTACTTCCCCAGCGGATGCCCGGTAAAGGCATGCCGGACCGGCTGCGGATTGGAATCCTGGGTTGTGGGGAGATGGGACGTACATTAGCCCGCGCGGTTGAGACGACCGGGTTAGGCCGGATCTGTTCCGTATTCGACCGCGATCCCGAGCAAAGCCGGGCCCTGGCCGAGGCGCACCACGCCGTGGCGGCCGGTTCGCTCGAGGCGCTGCTGTCGTCGGCTGAGATCCAGGCGGTGATCATCGCCGTGCCGCCCTTCTTGCACAGCCAGGTTTGCCTGGCAGCCGTCCAGGCCGGGAAGCATATTTTCCTGGAAAAACCCATGGCGATTGGAACCGCGGCGTGCGCTGAGATTAACGCGGCCGTGCGTAAGGCGGGACTGACTCTCATGGTGGGTCACGTGCTGCGCTATTTCGAGCCCTTCTGCACCATCACCCGCCTGGCGCGGGAAGGGTTCTTCGGTAAGGCCTATCACGCGGATGTGTGGCGCCTGGAGCGCGATTACCTGCGCCTGGCCGGTTGGAAAGCCCGGCGCACGTCGAGTGGTGGATACCTGTATGAAGTAGGCGCGCACGAGCTGGACTGGCTGCGCCAGTTGTTTGGCGAGCCGGCCGTCGTGCATGCGCTGGTATGCAAAGAGCTGCCTTCCGAGAACGAGATCGAAGACCGGGTCGCGGTGCAGATCGGTTTCGAGACGGGTGCGCTGGGGAGCTACCTGGGCGGGGCCGGCTTCCCCCACCAAGATCACGGTTTCTGCCTGCGTTTCGAACGCGCCACGCTGCGCAGCGCTCAGGCCTTCGACCCGCGAGCGCTGAACATCGCGGGGATGGTGCGGCCGGTGGAGCTCACTTTTTCATCCGAAGACCCATTCGAAGCCGAGATGCGCGACTGGCTAACCTGCTTGAGCGAGGGCAAACCAATGACCATTACCGGTGAGGATGCTGCAAAAACAGTAGCGCTGATCGAGGCAGCTTATGCCAGCGCAGAATGGGACCACCTGCGATGAAGATCGGTCTGGTCCGTCACTTCGAAGTCATCCAACCCTATCTGGTTCGCCGGCAGATGAACTCGGCAGAGTTCGCCGCTTGGCTGGAAAGCTATGACACGGCCGATATCCGCGTCAAGGACTGCGATATGGGCGGGGTGGAGTGGGAAACCTGCTACTCCAGCGACCTGCCGCGCGCGGTGCAGACGGCGCGCACGCTCTTCTCCGGCGAAATCACCATCACACCCTTGCTGCGTGAGATCTACCTTTCCCCGTTCTTCGAGACCCGCCTGCGGCTGCCTTTCCATTTGTGGGATACCGGTGGGCGGATGGCCTGGTATTTCTCGCACCGATCGCAGCGCGAGACGCGCGACCTGACCCTGGGACGCATCCGCGATTTCCTGCATCTGGCGACGGAGAATGGGGCGCAGAATGTCCTGGCGGTCAGTCACGGCGGGCTGATGTGGTTTATGCGCCGTGAGCTGCTGCGCATGGGGTTCAGGGGCGGGAATTTCACCAGGGCCGAAAATGGAAGGTTGTACTTGTTTGAACGGTCGGGATAAAACTGAACCGCGAAGACCGCGAAGGAGTAAGCGCATGGAGCGGTACAGGCGCCCGCGAAACAGCTTGGTGTTGTGGGGACTGATCCTGGCTGGGCTGGTGTACGGCGGCCTGCTCTATTACCGGCAAACGATCACCGGAAAGCCGCAGATCGACGGCATCCTGGGTGTGCTGCTGGGGTTGTACACCTGCTCGATCCCGGCGGCCAATGCGCTGGATAAGCTTCTTTATGGGCGCTACGCCCCGGCAGAAGATACATCGAGAACGGCAGTGATCTTCTGGTGGGGGTTGAACGGGCTGGCGCTGCTGGCAGGCCTGCTGGTAATGGTGGTCAGCCTCATCCGCTACACAGCCACAGGTTGAGATTTCTCCACTCTCCAACCCGCTCAGCCGCTCGCAGATCCCGGGGTTTATCCGGGGCGATGGCGTGCGCCGGTCCCGCTGACATCATCGGTCTGAAGGCCCCTACAACAATTGCGCGCCCCATCCCCTGCCCACCGCTCCCCCGCCTGCAGATCCCAGCGAAGTCCGGATGTCCTGGTCAGGGCGGCGTTTTGCGCAAGACAAGCTGGCTGTTGAGATTGGTAAGTTTGTCTTGGAGACCAATTTCAATCCCGGGGCTGCCGATAAATTAAAATGCACACGTGCCAGTCTACCGGCATGCATAGGTAAGATTCTGGCGTATACTAAAAAGAAAAAAACTGGTCGGGGGGCCTGGAATGCGCAAACTGCTGCGGATTATCCGGGTTGGCGTGCTCGTCCTGGGACTGCTGCTGGGGTTTGTCGTGGTGCACGAGGCGGGGAAGGCCAGGCCGGCATGAAAACCCTGCTGGCCCTCGTCTCGCTGGGATACCTGGGCATCTTTGTGTGGGTCTATAAACGAACAAGGAGAGTACAATGAACAACTTCCAGAACCTGGATCCGGAAACCCTGGCTGCCCAGCGTGCGGCGCGCAAGGCGGTTCAGAAGGAGACGCGCATCCTGCTGCCGGTCATGTTTGTTGCCATGTTGGCCCTGTTTTACGCGGCCATCAACCTCACCCACATCATCCCGTTCTATGTTTCCTTTGCTCTTTACCTGGGCTTGTACATCCTTTTCAGGGTTTATCTCAACGGGCGTCAATGGAAGGTGCTGCTCGACTACCAGCTTACCTGCCCGCACTGCGGCAAGCGGCTGGCGGAAAAGGTCCAATATTTCAAATCCCCCAGCTCCAAGTGCCCGAACTGCCGTAAGGTTGCGCTTATCCCTGTCCAAATGCTTAAAGAATAAATCGCGAAGAAATATGGCGTCTATCATAACAATACCTTCGCCAAAATTATCTAAGCGAATAATTGGTATCAAAACCGGCAGAAAGTAAAGTTCTGTCAGATACAATATAAAGAAGCAGAATAAGAAAACCTACCTATAGGAGCTATCAATGCCAGCAGTCCAGTCGATGCGTGATGTCATTGAGCGTGATAAGAATGGTGAATTCAAGCGATGGGAGGATTTGGACGATACAGTGTGGGGTGTGCTTTGTGATATTGTCGATTTTGACACCCCCGACTCCATTGTTACATACCCCGAACCAGTATGGGTCTATTTCACAACGCGGTACCTTGAGTGGGAGGTAGGCAACGGTGGTTTCGCTCAAGCAGCAATGAATATTCCCGATTGGTTTGAGCTTGCTGCAAAAGGAAATGAAATTCTTGGAAAGCCGCAACTTGCCGCCCTCATTCGTTCTGTTGCCGAGTTTTCCATCAGCGAAAGAAAACAAATTGATACTGCTCGCCAAGGCGGTCTTGAAAGTGCATTTGAATATTTCAGGGAAGGCGCTTTCGATCAATTCGATGAACAACTTGATGAAATCGGGTGGTGGTGTGATGAGGAACGGGTCGAGTATGTTCGTGCCCATCGAGACCAATTTGCTTGTTTGCAACCCTGAAGGTAATGTTGTTTATTATTAACACAGATGGAGATGACGTGGGCTTCTGTAGTAGAGTTGTGTCAACCACGACGACAGCCCAAACTACGAGAAGCCCATATGGACATTTTAGCACTGGTGCAGCCAATCAATGGCTGTTTATCCAAAACCACCTTTCGACAGATGAGCCCAGTCATCTTTGCGGTGTTAGCCATGACTGGACGGGTGACCATGTTAGGTCTTTCACGATGGGCTGGAGAGGGTGAGTGACTCATTGAGTCCTTTTCGAGTCGCGGCGATCCAACGCGGCGGCGCATCCCTCGATCATGGCTCGGAGTCCATATTCAAAAGACTCTTCGCTGTAAGGGCTCCCACCTTGGGCAAACGCGACCAGGAGCGGGGAAGCTTTCCCTTCTCTTAAGAACTCTGCGATCGATTCCGGCGTAACGGGACTATTTGCTGTCGGCTGCCGCGAGCTCTGCTCCTGAAGAACGAAGCCGTCGACATAATTGGTGAGTGCAGTGATCGTGCGCAGCGCCTGAACAGGGTCGAATCCAAGATCTACCATCGCCTGAAGCTCCTCATTAAATGACTGGATCGTGGCAAGGCTTAACTGCTGCGCTTCGGTAACGATTCGGGCGCTATCCCGGTAGGCCAGTAGTGAGGCTCGATAAGCATGTGCACGCCGCGCAAGCCACTCCTGCCAGGTCTCACCGGAACGGGGCGGGCCCATGCCTGCTCGAGAAACCATTGCGTCGGCCATCGCGTCTAAAAGCTCCTGCTTGTTGTGGAAGTGCCAGTAGAGCGCGGGCGACTTGACCCCCAGCTCGGCTGCCAGACTTCGGGTGGTCAGACCGTCGAGACCGACTCTTTTGAGGAGTTCCAGGGCTGCCTGGACCACTGTCGATCGATCCAAGGATGGTCGATTTTCTTTTTCTTCGCTCGCAAATTTTTTGCCCACCACTTTTTTGCTCATCCTTGACTCCTTATCAGTGATAAGGTATTATATCATCATCTACAACTTATCAATGATAAGGAGACTGTTCCTATGGAGAATCGCAAAAATGACGCAGGTGGGAGTCATCTGTTGACCCCCACGGCGGCAGACGGTACCAG
>Ga0105104_10000761_pt1 | contig 24948 bp, 25 predicted proteins | sample PPLLaktember2015_3_FD_87034 | JGI IMG/M metagenome (GOLD analysis project Ga0105104, IMG submission 87034) | Freshwater sediment microbial communities from Prairie Pothole Lake near Jamestown, North Dakota, USA - PPLs Lake P7 Core (6) Depth... | ecosystem: Environmental > Aquatic > Freshwater >...
CTGCAACCCACGGGCGTACTTCTCGGCGGGGTCTTGGACCTCGGGGAAGCGCTTGGCGCAGACTGCATCCACCGACGGGATGGCGAACCATCCCTCGGCTCCCTCGGGCAGGACGGGTAAGTTCTTGGCGTACTTAAGCGCTTGAGCCGGATCAAGCTCGAAGATCTCAGCGATAACCTTGATCTGTTGCTCGATAGGCTTGGGGCCCTTGTACTCCTTCGGGTAGCCGTAGGCCGCCCGAACCTCTTCGCCCTTGTACTTGTTCGTGCTGCGGTTCTGGGTGATGAACTCGGTGACGAGGTCGGTAAGGCCGGGCGTGTCGTTGACACGCTGGGCTTCCTCTTCGGTGAGTCCCGCCTTGTTGTAGGCGGCTTCCACTATCGACATAAACTTCAGGCCTTTCGGATCACGGGTAGTAACTCTTGACGGAGCCAATGTTGTTAACATCGGAGCCATCCTTTCTGTCCCATTTAGCGGGACGAATAGCAATGTACTTGTTGAGATTCCCCTCTCAACAGGGTAGGCCAAACACAATGTTTAGCGATAATATATTATATCAATCATCTGACATATGTCAACATGCTGGTCTCGGAAGAAAAAAGCCTTCCATTATTGGGAAGGCTTGATTTCGCTTTTTCTGCGAAATTTCTCTACAGCAGGATTCTGGCAGAGACATTTCCCGGAACCGCCGCAGGTAGGGCAGTCCTTATCGGGAAAATTAGGATGTTTCTTGGAACCTGAACAGGTAGGGCATTGTTTTGCCCCCCCGCAAACATTGCATTTTCCATTAGTCACAATGACCATAACCGCTCTCCTTAAAGAACTATAAAGGCCCTTCGCATTGAAGGGCCTTTTGGTTTTTCAATTTTTAAACCAAATCAGCCCTTCGGATGGAAGAAGCTAAAAAAGAAAAGGTTCTCTTGGCTGATTTTAACCATGTGTTTCTATAATAATCCTTTGGATGCTGCTGTCAACTATTTTCTTTCCCCCAGGGTTACCGTCATTTCCTGTTCCTGCCCGATCCTCAACACCTTAACCTTTACCTGGTCTCCCGGATTGTATTTCATAACCAAATTGGATAGGGAATTGTCCATCGTGATTTTTTCCCCCCCGAATTCCAGAATTATATCCCCTTCCTTAATGCCCGCCTTTTCGGCAGCCGAACCAGGCTCCACTGCGCTTCCGCCTGAAGATCCTGAAAGCACTAAAGCCCCATAGTCAACCGGCAGATTTTTCTCTGTTTTGACATCATCATTCACCAAAACATATCTTACGCCGATAAAGGGATATACTATTTTCCCCGTTTTGCTTACTTGATCAATTGCTTTTTTAGCCTGGTTTATAGGTATTGAAAAACCGATGCTTTGGGCTTCAGTCACAACAGCCGAGTTGATTCCAATAACTTCTCCTTTCAAGTTCAACAAAGGTCCTCCCGAATTTCCGCTGTTGATGGCGGCATCTGTTTGGATCACATTATCCAAAACTTCGGAAAATCCTCCTCCCGAAGGATCGGACGCCGTAATCCTCCTCCCCAAGCCCGAGATTACCCCCACTGAAACTGTGTTCTTGAATTCCCCCAGCGCATTTCCAATAGCGATAACCGTCTGTCCGATATCAAGGCTATCCGAATTCCCTAATTTCAAGATCGGGAATTTCTCGATTGCGCCTTCTATTTTCAAAACAGCCAAATCCAACACCGAATCTCTGGCTAAAACTTTTGCTGAATACTTTTTCCCTGCGTTTGTGAAAACCGTGTAATCCGCCTGGTCATCCAAAACAACATGCCGGTTCGTAAGAATGGTTCCGTCTTCTGAAATGATAAAACCTGAACCCTGGCCCACTTCCTGCTTTTGAGTTCCCTTTTGCTGCTGCTTCAGACTAGGTCCGAAAGGAGTGTGCTCAAAATATTGCTCGTAGACAGGAAGGTTCTTTGTAACTACTATGTTTACCACTGCCGGAGAACTGTCTTTAACTGTTTTTATAACCAAATCTTCTTCTTGAGTCTGAGGCTGGTAGGAAATACTTCCTTGCGCGGAAATTGAATTGGCCGAGCTTATGTAATTAAAATAGAATATTCCGCCCGAAACCGCTCCCGCAAAAAATCCGCAAATTATGGAGATTGAAATTGCGGCGGCAAGAACTTTAAAGTTCCCGTTTCTTTTTTTGTTCGCCGCAGCAACCATTTTTTTTGCTTTTTCAATTAAATTTAACCTTGGAAGTTCGTATAGGCTCATATATTCAGAATAATGTTTTTAAATGATAAATATATGAATATTTGCGATTGTATTATAGCTTTTGCGCATTGCAAATCAATCCCTGATTATTTTTCCAAATGCTTAAAATTATATTTGAAAAGGTTTTTTTTGACAGGGCCGAAAAAAACCATGTAGAGTTCGCAAAGGAAATACTTTAATCCCGTTTTTAGCCAACCGTCTTTGGAAAACCTCCTGGTGGAAACGAATATTTTCGTTGATTTTATAACCCCGTATCTTCCTATTTTTTTGACCTGTCTGGCAAAATAATGGTCTTCAGCCAAAGTTATGGATTCATCAAATCCTCCTATCCTTTCAAAAATGTCTTTTTTAACCAATCCCCCCATTGAACAATGCGCAAGAACGGGTTCGGTGGCGAATATCAGCAAATTGTAAAAAACATTGAAAAGTATTTTTGCAAAGAAACCCCTGTCCGGACAGAGAAAGAAATTAGCTCCGTCCAGCCTCCTTCCCGAAAATTCTTCCAAAACCTTCTTTAAAAATCCTTCCGGCAAAAAAACATCCGCGTCAAGAAATAAAAGCAAATCCCCCTTTGCGGCCTTTGCCCCTTCATTCCTTCCCTTAGCCGGAGATCCTCCTTTCGTTATTTTGCAGCCGAATTCTTTTGCAATTTCCCTCGTCCGGTCTTTTGAACCCGAATCAGCCAAAATAATTTCGTAATTTTTAAAGTTTTGGGTCCGTATTGACTCCAAAAGCAAAGGAAGCTGCTTTTCCTCATTTAAAGCTGGAATAATTATGCTTAAAAGATTATTGATTTCCCGCATCTTGCGTTTTTTAAATAAGAAGCTTTATTTCATTCCAGAATTCAGGATGATTTTGCTTTTCTTTCATCCAATACATCCACTCCGTTCCCCAAAGATAAAACTCATCCAGCCCGGATTTTTTAGCATATTCTATATTGCTTTTCAATCCCTTCAAATCCATGCTTTTCAGCTGTTCCTCTACGGGAAGAGTATAGTTCCATTCCGGCCCCCAGGGCTCCGCTTGCAATTCGCCGCAAAAAACTTTTTTATTGAATACAAGTTTAACTAGATCCGCTTTTCTCTTGTAAAAAACAGGCGGGATCGGATAGTCTACATAAGATTTTATCTCCCTGAACCAAGCTTTTCTGTAAAGCGTTGTTCCCACAATGTCCCCAAGATAAGCGGCGCGGAACCATAGAGAGCCTTCTCCGGAATCCGAAACAACCACCGGCCTGGAGGGATCAATTTGTTTGACAAGCTCAATTTCTTTTTTCAGGAAAGCATCATCTCTCCAAACGCAATCTCCAAAAGGAAAAAAGGGTTCATTTTCAACCTGCCAAGTTTCCAAAGCCGGGTAGCTTTTATATCTTTCCGCAAACTGCTTTAACAAACCTAAAACGGCTTCCTGCTGCTCTGCTTTGGATTTGTTTTTCGCCCATGCCGGCAAATGGCATTCCGGCCACCCCGGAGTTTTCCTTCCAATCACAAGAATGACTTTGGCTCCCGCCTTTTGAGCTTCTTGCATTTGCCAATCAATGTCTTTGAAATAATATTGGCCCTGCTTGCCTTCCACATAATCCCAGCTTACCGCTATTTTCAATTTCTTAGCCCCCAAATCGTTAAGGATTGCGGAAAAGACATCTTTCCAATCAAATCCGAATCTCTCAGCCCTTTCTTGGGAAAAATTGACTCCCCATATTATATTTTCTTTTTCTTTGGGAAATCCTACGAAGAAATAACAAAAAAGAACCAGGATAATAATACCGAAAATAATTAAAGCCATTTTTATTTTTTTATTCATTTTAATAAGCCAGAATGGCAAACCCCGCTGTCATCACCGCCAGCGCTAAAGCTTTTTGGAAAATTGCCCGGCGGGATAAGTCCTCTTTTACCGCTTTTTTTGAAAATTTAAAAGATATTATTAAGGCAAAAATGAAAAGGAAAATATATTGGACTCCTTGGAGGGCATTAATAATAGGAAGGTAAACTAACCCTGCTAGAGCTATCGCCCAATTCTGGAGCACAAAAGCCAAGGCGCCTAAAACTTGGATGATAGCGAATAAAAAAGATTTTTTCCTAGTAAACGATTTCCTCTTTCCCGCTAATTCCTTCCTGACCGCCGGAGAAAAGATAAAAAAGAGGGAAATAATAAAAACAAAAATCCTTGTCCATATAAAGGCGGTCCAAAAAGGGAGGAAAATAAAAGCGTATTTGGAAAAGACGAAACCTAAAGAAGAAAAAAGGGCTACGATAAAGCAGATTTTCAAAGTTTTCAAGGAAAAAGATTTGGATAAGTTTGCGTTTGCGACGATGCTGCCGGCGATCAGGAAGATAAATGCGGCTATTTCTTTAAAAGAAGGGATTCCGGAAAATGGGAAAATGATAGCAAAAGTGATTAAAGGAACCAAAGCTCCGACAGACGGAATTATCCTTGAGACTTCATGTTTCTCAATGGCGGTATAAATCAAGTAGAGAAACAGGACGTAATTTAAAGCCGCCAGAAAACAAAAAAGGAGCAACCCGGCGCTGGGAATGGAAAAGCCTACGAATGGAATCAGTAAAACCGAAGCAATCCCAAGAAGCCCGACGTAAAAAGTATATACTTTCGGATTAGGAGCCCCTAAAAGCAAATGCCTGTCCCCCAAAGAAACGAGGGCGAATAACAGATATGCCAAGACTGCCGCAGCCAACCAAAGCATATTATTTAAAGACAATCTCCTTTATATTGTAAACTCCAAGATTATTTATTTCCATAAAACCCCTGATGGCAGCTTTGGCAAACCTCCCGCTGTTAATATAGTCATATATCCATTGGCTGGCGTATCTTGGGTTTTCCTGCGCTATTCCGGAGCCTGTATTCAAGAGCCATTTTTTATTGTATTCCTCTTGCGAGCCGATAGTGGGAGCTAAAATAAGGGGAAGCCCCAAACCGGAATAAAATGAAAGTTCGGACGGTTTGGTCCAAAGAATATCCGCGCGCCTTATTTCCCTGTTAAATCCAGTGAAATAATCCCAAATGTTCTTTTCCGCCAGAATCCGAATATTCTTTTCTATATTCTGCCCCAACCCTATTTTCAAAAGGTTTCGTATGAAAGCATCTTTTATTTCTTTCCTTACGCCTACCGAAAGAACAATATTGATTTCATTATTCTTTATCTTTTTTTCTAAGCTTTTAATGTAGTTGAAAATGATTTCTGTTTGAGCGCCCGCTCCGCCTATTGAAAACATCAACGTTAGCTTATGGTCCGGACCTTTCGGCATCCTCCCGATCAGCTTCATCAACAGAGGCTCATATTCTTGGCAATAAAGCTTGCCGGGATCAAGATTGAAAAGCCTGTTTTTTAAATCTTCCTTTAAAATCTCGCTCTTTTTAGATCCTATATTTTCCAAAGGAAGCGGATAACCGGTAAGGCAAATGTTTTCTTCTTTAACCCCGTAGAGCTTAAGCCTGTTTACTACCCAAGAATTGGGAGCGAAGTATTTGATTCTGCTGTTTTTCGGATTTAAAGAGGCCCAAGCTCGGGAAATATCCGCATCGCAGACGACGCAATATATCTCTCCCGGGTAATCAAAAGCTTCCGCCATAAAGGCGGGTATAAAAAAAGTGGTGATTAAAGGGATTTTCTTTTCGGAAAGGATCTGCATCAAATGCCTTCCCCATCCTTTCTTTATCAGAAAATATATCTCTTTCAGGCTTAAGGTCGGCCGGGACAGATCCCTGTAGGGATAATAGCTTGGTATCTGCTGGAATTTGTTGTAAAGAGAAAAAGCGGGATCTCCTATCAATGGAATCTTTTTAAACCGAGAAATGAATTCATAAAAATACCTGGATGACTCCCAAACTCTCCGATCTTTAACGGGTATCCCTTTGTAGTCATTGGCGTTTATTACTTCCCCTCCTGGCGCCAAACTTTTCAGAGGGAAGGCGGTCCTTTGATGACCATACCCCATATTAACAGAAACTACCCAAGCCTTTTCGCTTTTCATATTTTTATTATAATTCAAAAATCCCAAAAAAAGAAATTCACAGAGAAGGTCGAGGACGGGCCTCGACCTCGCTTCACCTTAAAAAGAATGGGAGAGAACGCTCTTTTTTATAAATATAATTTGCAAATATGCCAAGCAGAATATAATAGGCGATGAACCAGAAAATATGCATTTCCTGGAAAATAAATGCCATCCATGGCTTTGAAAATATATCAACTATATAAAGAAGGTAGCGGATAAGGAAATAAGGAATCAGAAATAATAACCAGCTTAAAAAGGGAAGAATGATCCCGATTATTGTGGCTATTAATCCTAAAACCATGATTGCCGGAACAACCGGCAAAATAAAAGCGTTTGCCGCGATCCCAAATATGGAAATCTGGCCGAAGCTGTAAATCAAAATGGGAAAAGTGAAGATATAGGCGGATAAAGTGGTGGAAATAATTTCTGACTTTAAAATTCTTTTTATCGGTTGGGACAGATAAATCATCCCGAATGATGCTAAAAAGGAAAGCTGGAAACCCGCATCATAAAGCAAAAGATAGGGATTAACAGCGAGCATTGCCAAACCGGCAATGACTATAGCCCTGGCGCCGTTTGATCTTCTGCCCAACAGAGGTCCGGCAAGAGCTAAAGAACCCATGATCCCGGCCCTTACGGCTGAGATTTGGAAAGCGCACAGGGCGAGAAAAAGAAAAATAAAGAAGAGCGAGAGGCAGATGCTCCATTTTTTCTTGATTCCCAATTTTAAAAAGGCAAGCATCAGCAGATTTGAGATTATAACAATGTTCATTCCTGAAACAGCAATAATATGCCTGACCCCGGCAGTATTCAATTTGCTTTGCAGGTTTTTTGAAATTCCCCTTTCTCCTCCCATTAATGAAGCTGCCATTATGGCGGATTCCGGAGAGGGCATTGCCGAATCAATGGTTCCCCTGACCTTTTCCTTAAAATCCAGAACCCTTGAATAAAAACCCGGTCCCGGGTCTCTGGTTTTTAGTTCTATTTCAGGATTGTAAACAACGAAATAAATGCCTTGTGTTTTGAGATAGTTTGCATAAGAGAATCCTTCCAATTCCGGAGGATACTCTATGTTTCCTTTGACTTTCAAAACATCCCCGTATTTATACTCCGGGTATTTAGGAACGGCTGCCAAAACAGGACCGATCTTTAATTGGATTACAGATTCTTTTATTTCAGGCTCCGCCCTCACCATTCCCGTAAATTCTTCCGGAAGAATGCGTTCCGCAGACTCCAGCTGAAAATACCTTAAAGAAATAAAAAGACAAAATAAAAGAACGAGAAAATAAAAGATTGTTTTGGAATTTAAAATCTTATCTCGCAGATTTTGAAATTATCTTTAATCTCTTTTCTTATGCTTTCTAAAAAATCTTTGGGATAGGGCCTTAATTTCTCAAATTCAGAATCCAAAGTTTTCTCGGGCCTGAAATTCTGAAGATAATACTTTACTTTAGGTCCGGCGATTATTTTTGCCGTTTCAATCAAGTTTTCTTTATTGTGAATAGTCGGGACAACCGTAGTCCTGAATTCAAAATCAATATTAGAATCCTTAAGCAAGCCGATGCTTTCTTTTTGCAGATTTTCCGGTTTAACATCCAAGGCAATGTAATCTATTAGCTTTTCATGGATTAAATCCCTGATCATTTCCGGATTTGACCCGTTTGTATCCAGCTTAACCGCATAATTAAAACCCTTTATTCTCTTTATAAACTCAGGGAGGTTGGAATGTATGGTGGGCTCCCCTCCGCAAATAACAATCCCATCCAAATAATGCTTCCTTTGGTCTAAAAAACTGAAAAACTCTTCTTCAGCAATAATAGGATGATCCTTTATTTTTTGGGGGAGCACCAGTTCTGAAGAATAACACCAAGGACAGCGGAAATTGCATCCGGAAAGAAAAACAGTGGCCGCAATTTTTCCCGGATAATCAATAAGAGTTGTTTTTTGCAATCCTCCAATAATCATAAGGATTCATTTAATTTCCGGAGTAAATTCTTTTCTCTCTTTAAATTCCTGTTTTTTTCCTATGTGCCATTGGCTCACCGGCCGTATATACCCTACAATTCTGGAGTAAACTTCACAAGGCTGCTTTATGGCGCATTGCGGGCATTCGAAATGCTCGCCCGCCAGATACCCATGGGTGGGACAGATTGAAAATGTCGGAGTCAAAGTAATATAGGGGAGCTTGAATTTATCAAACACCTTCTTTACCAAAGTTTTGGCTGATTTCCCGTCCGGAAGCTTTTCTCCCAAAAAGACGTGCAGAACCGTTCCCCCGGTATATTTTGTCTGGAATTCATCCTGAAGTTCCAGCGCCTTGAATACATCATCTGTATAATTCACCGGAAGCTGGGAAGAATTTGTATAGTAAGGAGCTTCTTTGGTCCCGGCTGTAATTATATCCGGATATTTATCAACATCCGCTTTCGCTTGCCTGTAGCTTGTTCCTTCTCCGGGCGTAGCTTCCAAGTTATATAAATGCCCTGTTTCCTCCTGGTATTTAATCAATCTTTCTCTCATAAAATCAAGCACCTCCAGGGCAAACTTTCCGCCTTCTTTCGTCCCAATGTCTTTCCCTAAAAAATTCAACAAGGATTCATTCATTCCAATCAATCCTATAGTCGAGAAATGGTTTCCATAATGCGATCCCCTTATTTTCTTAACCGAATCAAGATAATATTTAGCGTAGGGATACAATCCCTTTTCCATAAAGTTATCCAAAGCTTTTCTCTTTATCTCTAAGCTTTCTTTCGCCAAATCCATAATCTTGCCCAGCCTTTCAAAGTATTCTTTCTTTGTCTTGGACAAGTATCCGATTCTGGGCAGGTTTATTGTTACAACCCCAACGCTTCCGGTAAGGGGCTGGGAACCGAACAATCCGCCGCCGCGCATATAAAGGGCTTTATTATCCAGCCTCAAACGGCAGCACATTGAGCGGAAATCCTCCGGCTTCATATCCGACTGCACAAAATTAGAAAAATAGTTTATCCCATATTTGGCGGTGGCTTCCCAAAGAGCATCCAAAGCGGGATTTTCCCAATCAAAATCCTTGCCTATTGAAACCGTGGGTATTGGAAAGGTAAACGGCCTTCCCTTGGCATCCCCCTCCATAATTCCTTCGTAGAAAGCTTTCAAAAGCATGTTTATTTCCTCTTGGAATTCCCCGTAAGTTTCTTTCTGGGGCTTTCCCCCTATAATCACCGGCTGTTTTGCCAAAAATGATGGAGGTTTAATGTCCAAGGATATGTTCAAGAAAGGAGTCTGGAATCCCACTCTGGTGGGCACCATGCAGTTAAACAAAAATTCTTGCAACGCCTGCTTCACCTGAGAATAGCTTAAATTATCATAACGGATAAAAGGAGCCATCAAGGTATCAAAATTTGAGATTGCCTGGGCCCCGGCGGACTCCCCTTGCAGGGTATAGAAAAAATTGACCAGCTGGCCTAAAGCCGTTCTTAAGTGCTTGGCGGGCTTGCACTCTATTTTTCCGGGAACTCCGCCGAATCCCTTTCTCAGCAAATCATACAAGTCCCATCCGCAACAGTACGTGCTTATGCTTTCCAAATCATGGATATGCATATCTTCATCAAACCCCGCCCTTCTTACTTCTTCGGGATAAATTTTATTCAACCAATATTTCTTTGAAATATTTGCAATTGTATATTGGTTTAATCCTTGCAGGGAAAAAGTCATATTGGCGTTTTCATAAACCTGCCAATCCAATTCCTGGATGTATTTGTCTATCTTCTCGCTGGACTCATCCACCGCCGAAGTGGCTTCCCTGATCCTCCTTCTCTGTTCCCTGTAAAGAATATATGCCCTCGCTGTTTCAACAAACCCTTCCAGAATCAAAACTTCTTCCACAATATCCTGAATCTGCTCTACTTCGGGAATTTCCCCTTGCTTAAAGCGCCTGTTCATTAGCTCAACCACTCTTTCGGCCACCCTCTTTGAAACCTCTCCGTCCCCCTGTCCGGTAGCTGATATTGCTTTTTCAACTGCGTCCTTAATTTTCGCAAAATCAAAATCTGCGACCTGCCCGTTTCTCTTTCTAATCTTTGCTATTCTATTTTCCATATTTTTCCTTTTGTGTTGTATTATTTTTTAATTTTAGAGACAAAAAAATACCCTTTAACAAGTATTTGTTTAGAAAATTTCAAAAAAACTTAATCCAAATTACTTTATTTTACTCCCTCGAATATCCCATAGTCAACATAGCCCTGCCTGTGGATAACTTAAAAAGGTAGAGGCTCGGCCCCTACCTTTTTGTTCTGGAAAATCACTACGCCGAATTCTTATATCATGCAATAGTTTTTAGTCAATATTGACATAGTATGCAAGTAAAATAAAATAAAGGCATGAAAAAAGAAAAGAGTCTCACCCTAGAAAATATTCAGAAGCTCCTGGATGAGCAAACAAAAGTTGTCATTGGCGCAGTAGACGAGAAATTATCAAAAACTGATGTAAAGATAGTTCAATTGGATGCCAGACTGGCGAAAAGAATGGAACAAATGGAAATAAGGATAAGCCAAAAAATTGAAAAATTAACTACAACATTAGATGGATTCCTCAAAAGAATGACGGACATGGAAACAGAATTCGAAATGATGAAAGCGGATTTGAATCGAGTAAAAGCTATTCTTCGCGAAAAATTAAATATAGCAATAGAATAAAAATTAAAATTCCGGCAAAAACTGAAATTTTCGTTTATCTCAAAAGCCGGTGGCGATGACAGTTACCTTTATCTCCCCTTTCTTCAGTTCCTCGTCTTGGACTGCTCCAAAGACGATTTTGGCATCAGGAGAAACCTCTTGAGTTATTATTCTAGCTGCCTCATCTATTTCATTCAAACTTACATCCTGGCCGGAAATGTTAAAAAGAATACCCTTGGCTCCTTTGCAGGAAACATCCAGCAAGGGAGAATTCAAGGCCTGCCTGGCAGCCTGCCTGGCTCTTTCCGGCCCTTTTGCTTTTCCAATTCCGAAAATAGCGGAGCCCGAATCCTTCATCACTGCTTTTACATCGGCAAAAGATATGCTGACTATCCCCGGAAGGACAATCAAATCCGAAATCGCCTGGACAGCTTGCCTTAAAGTTTCATCGCAATACCAAAAAGCCTCATTAACCGTTATTTTCGGCTCTAAGGTTGTTAAAAGCTTGTTGTTTGAAATCGCAATTAAAGTGTCTACTTTGTTTCGGAGCCTTCTTAGGCTCTCCTGCGCTATCCCCATTCTCTGGTTGCCTTCAAACGAGAACGGAGTGGTGACAACCGCGAAAGTAAGGATTCCTAATTGTTTTGCCAAGTCAGCAACCACCGCGCTTGCCCCGGATCCGCATCCGCCACCCAATCCGCAAGTGACAAAAGCCATATCGGCTCCCGCCAAACTGCTCTTTATATCCTCCCTCTGCTCTTCGGCAGCCAGCCTCCCTATTTCAGGATTCATTCCCGTTCCGAGGCCCTTGGTGAGCTCCTTCCCGATTCTAATCCTATTATGAGCTTTAGTTTTTTGAAGATCCTGGGCATCAGCATTTATCGCAATCAGCTCAACACCCTTGATGCCGCACTTCATTATCCGGGATATGACATTTCCTCCCGACCCTCCTATTCCAACCACCTTAATTCTTGCGTTGAATTCCATATTCCTCTGGCCTTTAAACCATCAGTTTAAGGGATAAATATTCTGAACAACCTTTTTACTTTGTCTCCGAATCCTCCTTTTGAATTGGGCGCCATGCCCTGGCTTTCTTCAAGCTCAATTCCTTCCAAAACCAACCCGTAAACTGCGGAAAGGCTTGGATCTTCTTGCATATTGTATGATACTTTTGAAACTCCTATTCTGCAAGGGAGCTTTAGTTCTTTCTTGGCCATTTCCTTGATGCCTGACAGCTTTGCCCCTCCTCCCGTTAAAACAATTCCAGCTGGAAGCATCCCCTGCTTGCCTATCTTTTTTAATTCCTTATTAGTCAAATCAAATATTTCAGAAACTCTGGCCTCCACTATTTCGGAAAGTTCCTTGGACGAAAAAATCAAGGTTTCTTGGTCTTCCCCTCCGGCAAACTCAATTTTTGTTTTTTTCTCCTTTCCCTTTCTGCCTCCTGCTTTGCAAGCTCCGTGCTCTAATTTTACCTTCTCCGCCGTATCTATGTCCGTTTTTAAACAAATGGCTATATCCGAGGTGATATGGCCCGAACCTACAGGGAAAACCGAGGCATGGATCAACCCTCCCTCTTCAAAAACCGCCATATCGGTCGTTCCTGCGCCGATATCAAGCATGCAAACACCCAGTTCTTTCTCCCTCGGGGTCAAAACAGCCCGGCTGCTTGCCAAGGAAGTCAAAACCAAATCTCCCACCTCAAGTCCGGCGCCTAAAATAGTTTGAGTTGAATTTTTCAAATAAGGAGAAAATCCGCAGAGGACGGTTGTTTCTGCCTCCAGCCTTACCCCTTGCATTCCCAAAGCCTCTCTTACTCCCGAACCCCCATCCACAATGAACTCCTTAGGAAAGACTTCTATTATTTCCTTATTTGAAGGAAGAGATATGGCTTGGGCTGCTTTTAGAACTCTTTCAATATCTTCCTCGGATATTTTTTGGTCAGCCCGAGAAACGGAAACCAACCCCTTGGAGGAAGCGCAGAAGATATGCCCGCCTCCGATTCCCGCGTAAACTTTTTCTACTCTGTTCCCTGAGCTCTCTTTTATTTTCTGGCAAAGGGATAAAATGATTTCAGAAGCTTTTCCAGTATCGAAAATAACGCCTTTTCTCACTCCTAGAGCGGGAAGCTGCGCAAAACCCACAATTTCAAAATCATTTTCATCTGGTTTTTTTGAGACAGAAAGCATCTTCAGGCACCCAGACCCTATATCCAAGCCCGTTATGATGTATGGCTTTGGCATTTATTGAAAGTTTATTTTAAATAGTAATTTTGCTTTCTTTCCATTTCTTCCCCATGCTTATATCCTAAAATATGCAAAATGCCATGGATAAGAACCTTTTCCAATCCATCTCTTGCCATATCGGGGCAGATGAATACTTCATTCAACCCTTCTCCGAACGACAGAACATCCGTCGCTCCCTCTTTTTTCCGGTACTTTCTGTTCAATCCCGCGATCCTTTTCTTTCCGACTATCACAATAGAAAGCTCTATCTTACTATTCTCGCCTTTTAAAACCTTTTTTGCAAGACCAGTTATTAACTGTTCGTCAATTCTTTTTTGAGTGAAATTCCTAATACTGATCATCTAGAAAGAAAATCTTTTACTATGCGGCTCACGACAGATCCGTCAGCCTTCCCTTTTATCTTCGGAGCCAGTTCGGCCATTACCTTGCCCATTTCTTTAATAGAAGAGGCTCCAGTCTTCTCAACCGCTTCTTGAACCAGCTTCCCGATTTCTTCTTCTGAAAGCTGCTCGGGAAGATAAGATTGAAGAACCCTTAATTCATTTGTTTCTTTTTCAGCTGATTCTTTCCTTCCCGCTTTTTCAAATTCAAAAGCAGCTTCTTTTCTTTTCTTGGCTTCCGAAGCGATGACCGAAACCACCTCTTCCTCTGTCAACTGGGCCTCTTCTTCTATCTTTTCTTTGTATTTTTTATCAATCTCTTTATTTGAGATCGCGGCTAAAAGCAAACGCAACGTAGATCTTTTTGTCTCGTCATTTTGCTTAACCGCTGAATTTAAATCTTCTTTAATTCTTTGCTTAAGCATGATTTTAATTTTAATTTAAAATTAAAATTATTTGAGCGGTTTTCCCATTTTCTCGGCAAGCTCGTACTCTTTTCTCAACTGCTCCCTTCTCAAAGCGGACTTCTTCTTCATCTGCTTGCTCTTTTTCTTTTCGTGGAACCTTACTTTTCTGGCGGCAAGCAAAATACCGCTTTGCTTCATTCTTTTGGAAAAGCGCCTTACCAAGCCTTGGGATGTCTCCCTTTCCAGTTTTTTAACTTCTAACGGCATCTGAATTTAAATGCATATGGAGATGGCCTATTTCCTGGCCAGCTCCGCGTCCTACATTAATTCGCAATTGGTAATAATCTAAACCTTTTTCTTCTGCGACCTTTTTCGCGGTTAATAATAATTTGCTTAAAATCTCCTTGTCTTCCCCTTTTATTTCCTTTATCGATTCAATATGTTTTTTAGGGATAACCAGCAAATGGACAGGGGATTTGGGATGGATATCTTTTATAACAAAAATATCGTCATCTTCATAGAGCATTTCGGCTGAAACTTCTTTTCGGGCTATTTTGCAGAAAATGCAGTCCATGCTATTTTTTCAGTTTTTTCCTAACTTCTTTGACCACGTCTTCCATTTTTACCGTATCCTGCTTCCCTGTCTGCATATCCCTGATGATAATCACTCCCTCCAAGGCTTCTTTCTGGCCCAATATCAAAGTATAACTTGCTCCGATTTTATCAGCCCTGTTCAGCTGGGCCTTTAAAGAATCCCTGCCGAAGGATTCGGCTACCCTGATTCCGGCTATCCTGAATTCTTCCAGGAGCCTTAAACTTTTTCTTTTGGCCAAATCTCCCAACTGAGCTAAAAAAATCTGGATATTTTCTTTCTCCGAAACATCTGCCTTTTGAGCTTTCATCAAATTTATAATCCTCTCCACTCCCGCCGCGGCTCCGGCCGCCGGGGTATCTCTGCCTCCCAGAAACTTGACTAACTTGTCATATCTTCCTCCTCCCCCCAAAGCAATCCCCGCATCCTCCTGCCCTTCTTTTGGTTCCTGCGGGCAGTAAAACAGCTCAAAAACCGTTTTAGTATAATAATCCAATCCTCTCACCAAACAAGGATTCAAGACGTAAGGTATTTGGGCTTCATCCAAGAATTCCAAAACTTCTTTAAAGTGCCTGTGGCATTCTTCGCATAAGTGGTCCAATATCAAGGGCGCATCCGTTTTTATTGGCTGGCATTTTTCTTCTTTGCAATCTAAAATCCTAAGGCTGCTTTCCTTCATCCTCTTTTTGCAATCGGGGCATAATGAAGATTCCCTTGATTTCAAGTATCCGCCTAAAAGCTTCTTATAATAAGGGCGGCACTGGCTGTCTCCAATGCTATTCACCTGCATATTCAAATCTTTCAAACCCAATTCTTTCATTATATTCAGCATTATCTGTATGATCTGGGCATCAATCACCGCTCCCTGTTCTCCCAGGACTTCAAATCCGAACTGCCAGAACTGGCGATATCTTCCCGCCTGAGGCCTTTCATATCGGAAGCAGGGCCCGAAATACCAAAGCTTTACCGGTTGGGGCAAAGAATGCATTCCGTTCTGAATGTATGATCTGGCGATAGAAGCCGTCCATTCGGGCCTTAAAGCAACCTGGTCTCCTCCTTTAGTTTTGAAGCTGTACATCTGCTTTTCAACAATATCGGTAGCCTCTCCCACGCCTTTCAAAAAAAGCTCCTCCTGCTCGAGCGCAGGAGTATCTATTTTTCCGAAGCCATAGAACTGAGCTATGCCCGAAACCGTGTCGTAAATCTTTTTGAAATACTTCTGGTCTTCGGGAAGAATGTCATGCATTCCGGCAATAGTTTGGTATTTTGTTTTTTCTGCCATATTTAATATTGAGGGGCTTCAAAGGTTTCAACAGAATTAAAGGGCCAGGCTCTTATCACCACCTTCCCGATTATGCTGTCTTTGGTTATAGGGCCGAATCTTCTGGAGTCAAAAGAAAAGGGGCGGTTGTCTCCCAGCACAAAGTATTCATTGTCTTTAAGAGTTAGATTAATGTCTCCCCCCGTTTGGACCCCGTCTAAATATTGGGTTTCATTCAGAACAGTGTTCCCGGAAATATTAAGAATTGAGATCTGCCCATTGCTGATTCTCACTGTTTCTCCCGGAAGCCCGATCACCCTCTTAATGAACCTTTGGGAAGAATCTGTCGGGGCGTTGAAGACAACCACCTCTCCTCTTTCAGGACCTCTGAACCTGTAAGTTATTTCGTCTATAATCAAATAGTCCCCGTTTGAAAAGTTAGGATCCATTGATTCGCCCCTTACGAAAAAGGGTTGGAATAGAAAATATCTTATAGGTATTACTATTGCCAAGGCGATGATTGATATTTTTGCGATTTCCAAAACAAAAACTAATGCTTTCTTCATAACGCTATTATAATATATATTACCAAAAATTCCAAAATTTACAAGAATAATGTATAATAGAAAAATGATTATCGCAGGGCTGGGAAACCCCGGAAATGAATACGAAAATACCCCCCACAACGCAGGTTTTGAAGCGTTGGATTTTTTTGCGCAGAAAAAGGAATTTCCTCCTTTTAAATTGGACAGGTATTCAAATTCTTTGGTTTCAAAAAAGAATGATGTGGTTTTGGCGAAGCCCCAGACTTTTATGAACGAATCCGGCCTGGCTTTAAAAAAGTTAGCAGGGTCGAGGCCCGTCCTCGACCTTATTGTGATTCATGACGACATTGATTTGCCTCTGGGGGAATTCAAAATTTCAGTAAACAGGGGTTCGGCCGGCCATAAAGGAGTAGAATCCATAATGAAAGCTTTGGGTACGGAAAACTTTACAAGGATAAGAATAGGAGCGTCAAAACAAAGAAAACCGGATGTTTTGAAGAAATTCGGAAAAAAAGATAAGGAAATTCTAAAAAAAGTCTTTGAGCAAGTCTCCTTAGAAATAGAAAAGTTATCAAACAAAGAAGGCGAGATCATATAGACCTCGCCTTTCGCTGGAGTAACGCCGACTCTTCGCCTTATTCTACGCGTTCCACCTCACGACATTCATAATTTGTTTCCTCCATTTCCACTCTTCGGGTTTGCATCCATAAGGATGTACGCATATGCAATCGGCCGATTGCAACGAACTGATTTTATGATATACTACTGTCGCAAGATTGTAAAGTGGAAAACCAATTAGATAAAGTTTTAATTGTTTCAATCACCCCCTATTTTTTGGAAAGGGGCTTTCTTTGGTTTGAAGAGAATCTTTCTAAGATAATTTCGGCCAGAAAAACCCAATCCTTCTTTGAAGATAATACTTTAATTATCGAAAAGGAAGAAAAAGTGAATCTTTATGAGCTTTTGAGGAAAATTGATGAATTGGGCTATGAAAAAGTCCAGAAAGCAGAAGATCCCGGAGAGTTTTCCGTTTTGGGAGGCATTTTAGAAATCTTTCCCATAAACACAAAAAGGGCTGTAAGATTAGATTTTTTAGGAAATAGAATAGAGCGCATTGAAGAAATTGGAAAAGAAATTGAAGATGAAGAGAAATCCAAGGAAGTCCTGAAAAAGAAACTTAAATCCCAAAAGTTTTATTCCGATTTGAAGAATCTGAAAAAGGGAGAGTACTTGGTCCATTTGGACCATGGGATTGGAAAATACAATGGGTTTGATGAAATTAATGGGTTGTCATACTATGTCTTGGAATACGGAGCGGGAGATAAGCTGTATGTTCCAATCGGGCTAGAGAGAAAACTTTCACGGTTTGTGGGATTTTCCGAGCCAAAACTTTCGCGCTTGAGTTCTCCTCTTTGGCAAATAACAAAAAGAAAAATAAAGGAAAACGCGATCAAGTTTGCAAAAGAGCTTTTAGAAATTGAAGCAGGCAGGAAAGTAGCTTTGCGACAACCTTTTGTTTCAGACAATGAATTCAACCAAAAACTGGCTGAAAGCTTTGAATACGAAGAAACTCCTGACCAGATTTCAGCCATGGGGGAAATAAAGAGCGATTTAGAAAAAGAGAAACCAATGGATAGGTTGGTGGCGGGAGACGTAGGATTTGGAAAAACAGAGGTTGCATTAAGAGCTGCAATGCAGGCTGTTTCTGCAGGGTCCATGGCAGTTATTCTTTCCCCCACCACCATACTCGCCTCCCAGCATTACCAGAATTTCGTTCAAAGGCTTAAGGACCTGCCGGTTAATATAGGAGTAATAACGAGATTGCAAAATAAAAAGGAAAGGGAAAAAACAATTAATGCCTTGGGAGGAAATAAAATTGACATTTTAATCGGCACCCATTCTCTCTTATCAGAAAAGGTATCTTCTCTTTTATTCCAAAAAGACGGAAGAGGGCTTCTGGTTATAGACGATGAGCAGAAATTCGGCGTCAAACAAAAAGAAAAGTTGAAACAGCTGAGGGCGAAAATTGATGTTCTGTCCTTGTCGGCCACTCCCATACCCCGGACCCTTCATTTAACCTTGGCTTCTTTGAAAGATATTTCTTTAATCCAAACTCCCCCCGAAGGAAGATTGGCAATTAAAACATTTGTCCTTCCTTGGTCAAAAAAAATAATAAAAGACGCGATTGAAAAGGAAATGGCCAGGAACGGCCAGATCTATTACCTCCATAATAAAATAGAAACCATAGGAAGAGCAAAAGAATCAGTCCAAAAATTAGCGCCGAAGGCAAAAATAGAAACAGTTCATGCCAGAATGTCCGATAAGGATTTAGTCAGAGCAATTTCCAATTTCCAAAATGGAAAAGCAGATATTCTGATTTCCACTACAATAATTGAGAACGGCATTGATTTGCCCAATGCAAATACTCTAATCGTAGACAATGCCGCGCTCCTGGGACTCTCCCAAGCATATCAATTGAAAGGAAGGGTCGGAAGATCCAACATCCAAAGCTACGCTTATTTTTTCCACGGAAAGAATCTGAATAAGAAAGCAGAAATGCGCCTGGAAGCTCTCGGAGAAATGCAGGATTTGGGTTCCGGATATCGCATAGCTTTGAGAGATTTGGAAATAAGGGGGGCAGGAAATATCTTAGGCAGGGAACAGTCAGGATCAATAAACAAGGTTGGTTTGAACCTATATTGCCAGATGCTTTCTGATGCTGTTGAAAAGCTAAAATCCCCCAGCGCTTTGCGTTGAGCCTGGCTCAACGCAGAAACAAAGATTTGACTGTGAATTCTTTTTCTGATATTTTCTTGTTATGATTAAGAGCATGAATAAATTAGTCATTGTGGAAAGTCCGACAAAATCCAAGACAATTGAGCAATTCTTGGGCAAAGGATACAAAGTTCTATCCTCTTTCGGGCATGTAAGGGATCTGCCTGCCAAATCCCTCGGAGTTGATGTTGAAAATAATTTTGAGCCCAAATACGTCATACCTCCAAAATCCAAGAAAGTTATTGCTGAACTGAAAAAAACAGCTAAAAAATCAAGTGAAGTCATCCTAGCAACCGATGAGGATCGGGAAGGGGAAGCCATTTCCTGGCATTTATCTGAAGTTCTGGGATTGGAAAATCCCAAAAGGATTGTTTTCCATGAAATAACGAAAGAAGCGATTGAAAAGGCTCTGGAAAATCCAAGAGAATTGGATATGAACCTTGTTAATGCCCAGCAGGCAAGAAGGATATTGGACAGGCTGGTAGGATACAAACTTTCTCCTTTCCTTTGGAAAAAAGTGGCAAGGGGCCTTTCCGCCGGAAGGGTGCAATCGGTTGCGGTAAGGCTTGTGGCGGAAAGAGAAAAGGAAAGAGAAAAATTCAAAGCGGAAGAATACTGGACCGTTGAAGCTTTGCTGTCCGCCCCGGATGAAAAGGAAAAGGAATTCAAAGCAATTCTTTGCCAGGAAAATGAAAAACCTCTGGAAAAATTAGAAATTAAAACAAAAGAGCAAGCTGACAAAATACTGAAAGGGTTGGAAGCAGCTGAATATATCGTTTCCAGCATCGAAAAGAAAGAAACTATTAAAAACCCTCCTCCTCCCTTTACCACCAGTTCTCTGCAGCAGGAAGCCTGGAATCGTTTTAGATATCCAGCTAGATTTACCATGAAAATAGCCCAGGAATTATATGAAAAAGGGCATATCACCTACCACAGAACCGACTCGGTCAATCTTTCCCAAATGTCTTTGAATTCAGCCAAATCATATATTGAAGAGACTTACGGAAAAGATTATTGGGCAGGATTCTTCAGAAAATACAAATCTAAAGGAAAAACCCAAGAAGCCCATGAAGCTATAAGGCCAAGCCATCCCAACGCGAGTCCCGAAGTTATAAGCGTGGATAAAAGCCAAATCAAGCTTTATGATTTGATTTGGAGAAGATTTATGGCTTCCCAAATGGCTCAAGCCAAATTTGATTCTACTTCAGTCCAGATAAAAGCCAAAAACTACGGATTTAAGGCCAACGGGCAAATATTGAAGTTCGATGGGTATATAAAAGTTTATCAATCTAAATTTGAAGAAACCGAACTTCCGGATTTAAACGCGAACGATAAGCTCAATTTGGAGGAATTGATCCCCTCGCAGCATTTCACCCAGCCTCCGGCAAGATATACCGAAGCCAGCCTGATAAAAGCCCTGGAAGAAAATGGGATCGGACGCCCCTCGACTTATGCGCCCATAATTTCAACTATCCAAACCAGAAACTACATTGAAAAAGATGAAAATAAAAGATTCAAGCCCACTGAAATTGGAACTGTTGTCAACGACATATTGGTTCAGCACTTTCCCGTAGTGGTGGATATAAACTTCACGGCGAAGATGGAGAATGAATTGGATGAAATTGCAGAGGGCAAAGACAACCTGGTTAAAACGTGCAGGGATTTCTATGGGCCTTTTGAAAAAAATCTGAAAGAAAAATACGATGAAGTGGAAAAGGGGGATATCACCGAAAAACCGACAAATAAAACCTGCCCCAAGTGCAATTCCCCCTTGATAGAAAGGCTGGGAAGATACGGAAGGTTTTACGCTTGTTCCAAATTCCCTGAATGCAAATACACCGAATCTCTGGAGAAAAACACAATCAAAGTAAAGTGCCCGAAATGCAAAGAAGGAAACCTTGTAGAAAAAAGGACCAAGAAAAGAAAAATATTCTACGGATGCGACCGCTTCCCGAAGTGCGATTTCGCTTTGTGGGACAAACCCGTAAACGGATTCTGCCCCAAGTGCAATTCTATCCTTATTGAAACAAAGAAAAAACAGATTAAATGTTCAAATAAGGATTGCGATTTTGTCAAAAAAAGTGTAGAATAATGCATCAAGCTTGCCTCGCCGGCAAGTCGGGCCCGAGTGGCGGAACTGGCATACGCGTACGACTCAAAATCGTATGTCCTCACGGACTTGTGGGTTCAACTCCCACCTCGGGCACAATTTTCCGATAAATATAATTCAAAGCCAAAGCGATAAGAATGCCGGCGATGGCTCCTCCTAAAATATCTGAAGGCCAGTGGATGCCCGAGAATACTCTAGCCAGAGAAATTAAAAAAGCAAACAGGAAATATAGAGATCCTGCTTTTTTATTATGTAAAAACACTAGTGTTGCTAAAGCAAAAAAGAAAGTGGCATGGCCGGAAGGGAAAGAATGGTTTGCCGAATGAGAAACCAATTGGTTAACCTCCATCACTCCAAAAGGCCTTGTCGTGGGATAAATCAAATAGATGAGTCCTATAGAAATCCGGGCAAGGGCTCCCGCAAACAGAGAGAGGACTACAGCTTTCCAATATTTCCTGAAGTTTGCAACCAAGAACAAGCTTAAGCTAAAAACAACAATATATTGGAAATAGTTTGCGAAAAATATGCCTAAAGAATCCAAGCACGTCCATTTTCCCGCAAATTGGTTTATTAATTCAAATAAATATTTATCCATTAACCAGGTTCTTTAACAAACACGCCACAGTTAAGGGGCCTACCCCGCCAGGGACAGGGGTAATAAGCTTGGCTTTTGGGGAGACAGATTCGAAATCCACGTCTCCCACTGCTTTTTTGTTTTCGTCATGCGAGAATCCTATGTCAATGACAATCGCCCCTTCTTTTACCATTTCCCCTTTGATTATTTTAGGCTTTCCCACTCCGGAAATGATTATATCTGCTTTTTTAATTCTATCCATTCCTGAATAATCCAGATTTTTCTCTTTTAGCCAGTTTCCTATCGGCCCTCCGACAAGCTTTCCTTCCCCGATCACTGCTATTTTCTTTCCTTCCAAATCTATATTATATTCCTTCAGTATTTCCTCTACAGCGCAAACGACAGGGGATTTTCTTTCTGCATTTTTATTCTCCGGAATAGCTTTCAAAACCTTTCCAGCATTAAAATTTTTAGGAAGAGGAAGCTGAATTAGAATTCCCTTAACTTCCTTGCTTTTCCCTATTTTATTTATTTCTTCAATCAATTCAGGCTCGGAAATATCTGAGGGGAAATTGAACAATTTAAATACTACCCCGATTCTCTTGCAAGCCTCGCGCTTCTTCCTTATATACACCCCCGAAGCGTAATTTTCCCCGACTAAAACCACGGCCAAGCATATCTTCAGCTTGTCTCTTTCGATCTTCTCCCTTAGTTCGTGAAGTATCTTTTCAGATATTTTCTTTCCGTCAATAATCATAAAAATAAATGTAAAATCTTTGGAGGAAATATTCTTTGCGAACCCCCTCGCAGCGCGACGGCGCGAGAGAGAAGAAATTTTCAGCAGAAAATTATCTGTGGTGAGCAAAGAGTGTTTCCGAAAAAGATTTATGGAAGGGGAAATTTTAGGCAAAGATCTTTCACTTCGCTTTTTATCCTATCACAATTTCCTGAGTCATTTATTACATCATTTATCCATCCCGCAATCTTTTTCATTTCCTCCTCTTTCATTCCCCTGGTAGTGACGGCTGGCGTTCCTAAACGCAATCCGGAAGGCTTAAAAGGAGGATTGGGATCAAACGGGATGCTGTTTTTATTAGCTGTGATTCCAGCTTTTTCCAGCCTTATCTGAGCTTCCGCCCCCATAATATTTTTATTTTGCAAGTCAATTAAAATTAAGTGGTTGTCCGTTCCCCCGCTTATCAGTTTAAATCCATGCCGGATCAATTCATCCGCCAACGCTTTCGCATTTTTAACGATCTGCATTCCGTATTGCTTAAATTCAGAAGAAGATGCTTCTTTTAAAGCGACTGCTATTGCGGCGATGCTGTTTTCATGGGGTCCCCCCTGGAGGCCGGGGAAAATAGCCTTGTCTATTTTTTGGGGAAGTTCGGGATCCTTTTCAATTCCCTTTTTGGTAACCATTATCATGGCCCCTCTCGGACCCCTCAAAGTCTTATGGGTTGTGGTGGTAACAATATGGACGTATGGAACAGGAGAAGAATGGACTCCGGCCGCAACCAATCCGGCTATATGGGAAATATCCGCAGCAAGATAGGCTCCCGCTGAATCGGCTATTTTGGAAAACCTTTCCCAATCAAAAATTCTCGGATATGCGGTAGCTCCCACCCAAATCAATTTCGGCTTGTTTTCCTTTGCCAACCTTTCCGCTTCCTCGTAGTTTATAAGGTGGTCTTTTTCATTCACCCCGTATTGGATAGAATTGTAGTACTTTGCCGAGAAGTTCACTTTCCAGCCATGGGTCAGATGCCCTCCATGGGGCAAAGACATTCCCATTACCGTATCCCCGGGATTTAAAGTTGCAAAATACACCGCATGATTAGCAGGAGAGCCGGAATATGGCTGGACGTTGGCGTGGACAGTCCCGAATACAGCATTAGCTCTTTCCCGGCAAATATCTTCTATCTTGTCGTAAAATTCCAAGCCGGCATAATATCTTTTCCCGGGATACCCTTCTGCATATTTATCAGTAAGCAAGGACCCTAAAGCTTCCCTCACCGCAGGGGTAGTATGGTTTTCAGACGGTATCATTTCCAAACTTGTTTTCTGCCTTTCGCTTTCTTTTTCAATCAAGTCCGCTATTTGAGCGTCTTCATTTTTCAAAATCATATTTATTTAAATATTATCCTTTATTTTCTCTATTGCAAGCTTGACTGCTCCCATAGCCGGATTTTCGGAAAAAATTATCTGCGCATTAGGTATAAACTCCCTCAACCGGTCTTCCGCCCTGCTTCTGAAATCTTTTGAATTAAACATACTGCCTGAAATCACTAATGGGAATGGCTTGGAAAAATCAAGCTTCCTTGCCACAATGCCTGCCGCCAAAGATGCTTTTTCGCCCGCCAGCGATAATACGCTTTTTGCATCAAGATCTCCCTTCTTTGCCGCGTCATCTAAAACTTCTGCCAAAGAACAGACTTTTTCCAGGATATTTCCGCTGTATATTTTCCCTGCTAAATCATTGGCATTCTTAGCGTTGAGTTTCTCTAAGATAGTTTTGGTTAGAATATTTTCATCCCCATCATCCAGGTTCCTGAATGCAATCTGCAAGGCCTCTCTGCCCGCCCAGAAAGAACAGCCTTCTTCCGCAAGCCACCCCCAGCCAGAAGCTTTTTCATCTCTTCCATTATTCCACCCCCGGGCTATGGAACCGGTTCCGGCAATCAGGATCACTCCATCCCTTTCATCTGTGCCGGACCTGAAAGCTACAATCTGATCTGAAACTACCTTAACATTTTTAAATTTTATCTTTTTTGCTATTTTTCCTTCAATTTCCTTTACCTTCCTTCCAAATTCCTCAGCCACATCGGGCAATCCGATCAGCATCAAAGAAACATTCTTAGTCCCTATTTTTTTAATGCTGTCTGCCAAACTATCTATTGATTTTTCTATTCCTCTGTTCCTTAGGCTGGAGGATCCTGAAAAAGCTGTTTTTATTATATTCCCTTCCAAATCAGCCAAAACAGCTTTAGTTTTGGTCGCCCCTCCGTCTACCCCAATCACATATTTTTCCGCTTTTAATAATTTCATTATATTAACTTATTTTACAAAAAAAAGCTCTGTTTTTCAACAGAGCTCTGGAATTCCAGAATTCAGGAATTTAGGAATTCTTAGTCCCGCTTTGCGGGACAGGGAACTGCGGCA
>Ga0105104_10000762_pt1 | contig 24929 bp, 20 predicted proteins | sample PPLLaktember2015_3_FD_87034 | JGI IMG/M metagenome (GOLD analysis project Ga0105104, IMG submission 87034) | Freshwater sediment microbial communities from Prairie Pothole Lake near Jamestown, North Dakota, USA - PPLs Lake P7 Core (6) Depth... | ecosystem: Environmental > Aquatic > Freshwater >...
CCTATATTGATCAAGATGGTAAACCACGCGTGGATTCAGGCCCAATATTAGGCCAAGGTGAAAATTTATCAGTATTTTTCTTTAATGAAATTAACCGCGCGCGCCCACAAGTGCATTCACTGTTATTGCGTGTGATGGCCGAGCGTAGCGTGACGGCGTTTAACAAGGAATACTACTTTCCACATTTATTAGTATTTGCAGACCGTAACGCTGTAGAAAAAGAGGAAACGTTCGAGCTGCCTGGCGCGGCGCGTGACCGCTTTTTGATGGAGTTGGAAATTAACCCAGCTAATGATAGCAGCGTACATAAAGCGCTCACGTTTGATTCGCGTTTTCACGATACCGATAAATTAATTGAGCAAGTGACTGCCGGCAATGTGGGCTTTGATGCGCTCACGCCATTTGCGCCAGTGATACAAAATGCAGTGACTGCAGGCGATGCCGTACAAGATTTTGTAGAGCATTTACGCAAAGCCACACACCGTCCGCAAGATTACGGCATTCAATTACCCGATGTGGATATGGCTGAATTGATGATTGCAGGTATGGGGCCGCGCGGCACGAGCATGTTAGTACGTGCCGCTAAAGTGTCGGCTTGGTTGGATGGCCGTTTGGAACTTGCACCACAGGATGTGGCAGCAGTGTTTCACCAAGTAGTGGCGCATAGGGTGTTTTTTACGCCCATATATGAACTGCAGCGCAGTTGGTTGGCAAAAGCTTTTACGCAAGCGATTTTGCATAGCGTACCCACACCTTAACTAATAATTTAACTTTCGTCTTCATACTGCGATAGTCATAAAATGATTCCTAACATATTCACTATATGCTGCGTCAGCATTTTTAAGCTCGCCTTGGGTGACTTGGAAAATTGAATGGTAAGAGGACTCTAAAATTAAAAACTCTCTTTATCAACCATGGCACAGCAACCTTTAATTCACTATCACGTCCGCTGGCGGCCTTCTGGGCATCAGCCTGGTGCAAGTCACGGCTTGGTGGCGGGGATTGGCGACCAACTGCGTTCTGTAGTGTTGTTACGCGATAACCCAGATCCGCGACGCTTAGACTTACGTGCCAGTGTGCGCGATCCATTTGAAAACATTTGGGTGCGCGACTTTAACTTAAACTCCGCCTTAAAAGTGATTGTGCTGGTAGATACCTCCGCTTCAATGGGCTATACGGGCAAGGTCAACCGTATGCACGTAGCGCAAGAAATCGCTTCACAACTGGCTTTATCGACATATCGCTCGGGTGATGCTTTTGGCTTGTTTGCTGCGGGTGAGACCATCAATAAACAATGCATGTTGCCGCCTAAAGCTAATCGTGGCGCATGGTTGTGGGTGAATCACCATTTTGCAAAAATTAAACCGCAAGGCAAGCATGCTGACGGTTTATTGGCTGTCGTGCCCTATTTGCCACAACGCCGCTGCTTACTATTCTTGGTATCAGATTTTCGCTGGCCAGCAGGCAATTTAAATAAATTATTAAAAAAACTTAGCCATCACGATGTGGTGCCAGTGATGTTGCAAGACCCCGCTGAAATTGACGAGCTACCAAAAAATGGCATCGCTATTTTGCGCGATGCCGAAACAGGCGCAGGGCAATTTGTGTGGATGCGCCATAGCTTGCAAAAACAAATGCAAGACTTGCGCGCGCAACATGTGAAAAATGTAGAAGAAGCTAGCCGCATATACGGCAGCAAGCCGTTTGTAGTGAAAGGCGAATTTAATACGGCATTGCTAACAAAATATTTTATGGAGCGTAGCGCATAATGAAAATAAAATTTGTATTGCTACTAGGGTTGTCACTTTTCTTGCAAACCGTATTTGCTGGAGATACCGTTGCAACGTCTGCCGTAACCGACTCCAAAGTCAAAGTCATCATGCGCGATAACGGCTATACGCTAGGCGACACTATCGCCATGCGCGCCGAGTTTAATTTAGCCAAAGGCTTGGTGTTTGACCCCAACAGTGTACCGCTCAAAGGACCTGTGAATAACTGGTTAGATTTACGTGATATTTCAATGTCGAAAAGTAAAAATTCCGATGACAGCAGTAAAATTAGCATTGATTTCACTTGGCAAATATTTGGTACGGTAGAACATGCGCAAACGCTGAAAATACCTGCTATACAATTGCAAACGATTCCGCCAAATGAAAGCGCAAAATCGGGGGGCAACAATAGACCTTTAGCCATCACTATTCCAGTGCAAGGCTTTAAATTATCGCCTGTGTTGTCGCCAACAATAACAGAAAACAAGCATCGCCCACATGCGTCACCCTTGCGTTTTGATACGCGTACGCCGCTCACAATTGGCTTAATATGTTTAGCGTTAAGTTTGCTGTGCGGCGGATTTTGGCTTTGGCTGATGGATAAAATCTTGTGGTTGCCGCGCAATCCTGGCCCAATCACGCAGTTATCACGCCAATTAGGCAAAGCTATTGTGGCGCAACAATCAACCTTCAGCGCCGAAGATTTACGCACTATCAACAAAGCATTGGCAGATAGTGCAGGGCAATCACTTTACCCAAACACCTTAAGCAATTTGTTTGAAAATGCTCCTTATTTAGCCGCAGAAAAACCAGCGATTACACAGTTTTTTAACGCCTCATGGCAGAGTTTTTTCACAAACAACAGTATGCAAAGTGCTGTAAACGTGGCAAAAACGCTAGGTTGGATAAAACGTGCGGCTATGGCAGAGCGTTTATTTCGTGTAGCACAAGCTAAGAAACGCACTGTTAGAACTAAAAGCTTTGCTGTTAATAAAGCAGTTAAAGTTTAAGCATGAACGCACTGCACTTTACCAAACCTGAACTGCTGTGGCTGCTGCCACTTGCCTTACTGCCGCTTATTTCTTATGGCGTTAAGCAGTTTAGCTTTCCTGGCTTGGAAGATTGGCCTAAAGATTTTTTATCTGATTGGCTACGTTGGGGCGTGCGAGCTTTGGCGGCTTTTACGCTGGCGGCTTTAATCATCGCCTCCGCTGCACCATTTACTGAGGGTGGCACCATCATCAAAGTGGGTGAAGGTGCAGAGATCGTGGTGGTACTAGACCGTAGCGGAAGCATGTCTGAGAATTTACAAAACGATAATCAAAGCATCAATGCCAAGCCCGTCAGCAAAATTGAAGCCGCACGAAAAGTGTTGCTTAAATTCATGGATCAACGCCCGGCAGATACTTTCGGCTTAGTTGCTTTTAACGCCGCGCCCATTAGCGTTGCACCGCTATCAGTCGACCGCGAGCTTGCAAAGGCTGCCTTGCAAAGTGCAGAAAGCAACAGCTCTGGCTTTACTGCACTTAATCGCGCCTTGGCGATGGGGCTAGATTATTTTAACGGTCGACCATTCACTGCCACACGTTTGATTATGCTGGTTTCAGATGGCGATGCAGTGATTGAGCCAGCTGATAGAGAGATATTAAAAAATCAATTCAAGCAATACCGCGCAAAACTAATTTGGGTGTATGTGCATGCTGGCGTAGAAAAAAATATCTTAGACAGTGTGATTGCGGGCGACAATGAAATTATCACCAATGCAGAAAAGCAACAAGTTGAAATGAACCAGAACGTAGCCATGAATCGCCTGTTTGAAGAGCTGGATATTCCATATCAAGCCTTTGAAGTGAACAGTGAAGCTGGTTTGCAGCATGCCATCGCCGAAATTAGCCGCGCCACAAATAAGCCTACACGCTATGAATGCCGTTTGCCAAGACAAGATTATGCGGTGTATTTATACACGCTCACCTTACTGTTATTGGGCGCGCTGTTTTGGTTGAAGCAGATTGAGATTAAAGTTTGGAAGCCTTAATGTTTGGAATTGATGGAATGAAAATACAACATAAAATACATCAACAAGTGTTAGAAAAACTACCAACCACCTTGTTGTTGCTCACAGTATTGCTATTTTTAGTGGCTGGCTACCAATTCAGTTTGTGGTGGAAAGCGCACCAGCTTAACCTCGATTATGACAATAAATCCATATTAAAACAGTCATTAAAAAATGATGAATACCTTAAGGCTTACAGCATCGGTTATTTGTTGGCGAGCAAAAATATGCCGATTGAGGCGCAAAAAGCTTTTAACATTGCTGAAGTATCAAATGACCCAGAGTTACGTGCCCGCGCTAAATACGCGATAGCCAATGTACATTTTGAGTCGGCAATGGTTTCTAGCGACATTGAACATGGCGGATCACACCGGCGTACTGTAGAGCGTATTTTATTGGCACGCGAGGCGTATAAGGATGCACTGCGTATTAAGCCTGATATGTATGATGCACGCTATAACTTAGAGTTGATTGATAGACTCAGTCCAGATAAACGCACTGAGGGTTATGAAAACTCTCCTGATGGCACCATCGGTTTGCAACCGTATCAGCAAAACGGCACGGCCTTGATGAAGGATAATACGCGCCGAGGTTTGCCATAATGCACCACAACCTAAAGCACTGGCGGGGACATTTTCGTGTACACCTGCGTCATGCTATCCAAAACGGAGCAATTTGGTATTTACTGGCATGCTTGGTCTTGCTACCGATTTGGTTTGAGCCGCAATCGCAATTACAAAGCGTGGTTCAAGATACGCTGTTCGTCATCGATATCAGTGAGAGTATGAATGTGCGCGATGTGGATTATCCAAAACCTCAAACAGACCGTTTAACACTCGCTAAATTAGCCGTGCGTGAAGGCATGGCAAGTTTACCTTGTGGCTCAAAAGTATCAGTTGGCTTGTTTGCTGGTGACGAAATTACAGTATTGTTTGAGCCGCTAGAAGTATGCCGTCACTTTCCGGCTATCGAGCAAGTGGTGTCCGGCTTAGATAGACGCATGCGCTGGATAGGCGATTCGTGGGTTACCAATGTACTCACTGCTTCTATCGTGGAAGCAGAAAAACGAAAACTTAACTTGGTGATGATTACCGATGGCGACGAAATGCCGCAACGCGCCGCGCCGATTGTGACTGACCTTGCCAAACTTAGAGGCAAAATCAAAGGCTTATTGTTAGGCGTGGGCGGCGATGCTTTTCAACCTATTCCGCGTTTAAACCAAAAAGATGAAGTGATGGGTTATTGGACGCGCGAAGATGCTGTGCTAGAAGGCAACCACCCCAACTTGTTGCCCATGGTACGTAACTTGGCTCCAGGTGAAAAAGCACCCGAGGGCACTTTAGATGAGGTGACCGAGCATATTTCATCATTCAACAAAGTGTTTATGCAAGCACTCTCTCAAGCCTCAGGCTTTGCATTGGTACGCATCAACACTACTGATGATGCGGTGAATGCGCTTAAAAATAGTGATTATCAAAAACAAGCGATGGCAGAGCGCGATGCGCGTTGGATATTTGGCTTAAGTGCAATCGTGTTGATTTTGCTTGGTTGGTTTTGGCAAAATATTAGAGCATTTTTTGCAAACAATCGTTTGGCTAAAGTCAGGATCTACCTTAGATTAAAAACGCATGCTAAGTAGTATGGCTAAATCTGGTTGCGAGTGAAGTTTAAGGTAGTTCGCGCTTAGGGAGTCTTTCCTATGCTGTAAAGTGAATTGTTGGCATATCGTTTATTGTATTTGTTGCGGCATAGTTCGTCTTTGTCTGTTATTTCGCCTTAAGTAAGGCATTTATCCAAGGATTAGCTATGCATCTCCGTAAGAAAATATATATCGCAATTTTATCTGTTTTGGCTAGCAGCTCTGCACTGGCAGAAAACAAAGCCGAAGCCATTGAGTTAGGTAAAATTGAAGTGGTCGGCACTACACCATTGGATGCACTTGGTGTGCCAGTTAATCAAGTACCATCTAATGTGCAAACCGTAAAAGGTAAGGATATTCAACATCAGCAAAGCTTAGGCATTGCTGATTTTATGAATCAAAACATGGCTGGCGTGAATATTAACGAAGCGCAAAATAACCCGTATCAGCCAGATATGAATTTTCGTGGTTTTACTGCTTCACCTTTACTAGGTACGCCACAGGGATTGTCTGTGTATCAGGATGGTGTGCGTATCAATGAGCCGTTTGGCGATACCGTGAACTGGGATTTAATTCCGCAAAATGCAATTTCTAGCATGACCTTAATGCCAGGTTCTAACCCATTATTCGGCTTGAATACATTAGGTGGTGCTCTTTCTGTACAAACGAAAAGTGGCGAGCATAATCCTGGTGGTGGCATTCAGGCCTATGGTGGCTCATTTGGGCGCTGGGCTGTTGAAGGTGAATACGGTGGAAAATTAGATAATGGCGTAGATTACTTTTTTGCTGGTAATCAATTCAAAGAGCAAGGCTGGCGTGATGGATCACCTTCAGAAGTATTACAAGGCTTTGGTAAAATCGGTTGGGGTGGCGAAAAAACTGACATTGATATCAGTTTCAGTGGTGCAGATACTGATTTAATTGGCAACGGTTATACACCACAAACCTTGCTACGAAATGATGGATACGAATCTATTAACACTAAACCAGATCAAACTCAGAACAAGCTAAGTTTCATCAATGGAAAAGTAAGTCATTGGCTGTCAGACGAGCTTTTGATAACAGGGAATGCTTATTATCGCCACAATACGACTAAAACACTTAATGGCGACATCAATGACGAGTATGAAGTGCTTCATGCAGTATGTGCTGACAATGCTATTTTAGGAGATTGCACCACTAATTACGACCAAGGCGTAAATAATCGAAGCACCACCAAAAATAAAGGTTATGGCGGTGCTTTACAACTGACATGGGCAACTGACCGCCATCAATTAACTGGAGGAGCTAGCATGGATTTTGGTAGAACTAGCTTTGTGCAAACAGAACAATTGGCAGCCTCTTTTACAGCAGCACGCGGCACTACCGCGTTAGATTCAGAGATTGAGACAGCAAATGACCTTACTGGACGCAGTAAAACTTGGAGCCTATTTGCAACTGATACATTCAATGTAACGTCTAAACTCGCACTAACAGCCTCTGGTCGCTATAACCATACCAATATCAATCTGCGAGATAATTTGGCTGCTTCTAAAGAAGGAGCATGTATGTTGACGGCTCCTGATGGCCTTGGAAACTTAGCCGGTGATGTTGTGCCTTGTGCAACGACTGCCGCAGACCGTGTTGAAAGTGCCTTGATTTCTGACCCGACTATGTTTGTTACTGCGCTAGCAGGCGGCGATGCAGGTGGCAATCATACTTTTAAACGTTTTAACCCAGCAGTTGGTTTGACCTATAGCTTTACACCAGAACTAAATACTTATGCCGGCTATAACGAAGGCAATCGTGCACCATCACCGATTGAAACGGGTTGTGCGGATCCATTGCATCCATGCCTATTACCTAATGCTATGGCAGGCGACCCTCCGCTCAAACAAGTGGTAGCTAAAACCTTTGAAGGTGGTTTCCGTGGCAAGATGGGTGATGATATTCGTTGGAGTGCGGGTGCTTACCGTACTACCAATTATGATGACTTGCAGTTTGTTGCATCAGGCACTACAGGTGCTGGTTACTTTAATAACGTCGGTAAAACTCGCCGTCAAGGTTTAGATCTTGGCGTAAGTGGTATGACTGGCAATTTTAACTGGTCAGCTGGCTATAGCCTTATTGATGCGACCTATGAAGATACGTTCGATATGGCTTCTCAGGCTAATTCATCTAGACACCTTGATGCTAATGGCAATAAAGTCATTACGGTTTCTAAGGGCGATAAACTCGCTGGTATAGCCAAACATCAACTCAAACTGCGCGGCGAATGGCAAGCCATGCCTAACTGGACCATTGGTGCAACGATGATGGCATTCTCTGACCAATACGCGCGTGGTAATGAGAATAACAAGCACAAGGCTGTAGATGCAGCAAACAGTTTCGATGGTAATGCCTATGCAGGCTCTGGTAAGGTGGCAGGTTATGCGATATTTAATCTGGATACTCGTTATAAATTTGCCAACACTGGCTGGCAGTTGTTTGGTAAGGTAAATAACGTGTTTGACCATGAGTACTACAGTAGTGGTATGCTGGGTGAAAATGCATTTAACGGTACGAATGGTGATGGCGTAGGTAACGGTTTTTCAACTAATGCCGGTTCAAAGAAAGAGTTGTTCTTAGCGCCAGGTGCACCACGTGCCGCTTGGATTGGCGCGCGTTATGACTTTCCAAAATAAGCTTAATTTACAATTGAGACTCAACTAGGTACAAAGTGGTCTAGTTTTAAAATAGATCACTTTCTCACAGCGAGCCTCTACTTTTTACAAAGTTAGGCTCGCTTTTTATTCATTAGCTTCAAAATGGGTTTTTGTAACACTTTAGTTTTTTAAAATATTGAGTTTAATTGCAGCTAAAATTAATTTCGAGCGATTTTTTACATTAAGTTTTTGCAAGAGCTGTGTCTGATGGTTGGCAACGGTTTTGTAATTCAGGTTGAGTGTGTTAGCTACTTCCTCTAATGAGAGCCCTTTGGCTAATAACCTAAAAACTTCAAATTCTCTCGGAGTTAAACTATTTAAAGCGGTGTCAGGATTTAATCCTTGCGTGGATATTTTAAATGCAAGATCATGGCTGATATATTTTTTGTTTGTAGCAACGGCAAATACAGCCTCAACTAACTCATTTGGTGCACTTGATTTAGTCACGTAGCCACTTGCACCAGCATGCATGGTGCGTGAACAAAAAACCACATCATCATGCATGCTGAACGCTAGTATTTTGACGTTCTTATCTTTTGTTAGCATTTTCTTAATGGTTTCCATACCACCCATCCCAGGCATGGATAAATCCAGAATGACAACATCTGGTTTTATCTCATCAAAATTTCTATAAGCTTCTTCTCCACTTTCTGCTTCTGCAATTACCTTGATGTTGGCTTTTTCAAGCAAGTTTTTGTAGCCTTCGCGCACTACGGCGTGGTCATCCACTAAAAAGACTTTAACGGCTGTTTTTATGTGAAATTTCTTCATTGGGTAAACACCTTTATTTCAATGTTAATTTTTGTGCCGACGTTGGCTCGATGCGTATCAGGTTGGCTGGATATTTCCAAATTACCGCCTAGTGCTTCAACGCGCTCAGCGATACCAAGCAAACCATAACCAGTGTTTTGTTTGCTTACATCAAAACCTAGGCCATCATCGTTAATTTCTATTATTAAATAGTCAGATTCATTTCGGATGTTAACGAATACATGTTTGGCTTGTGCATGCTTGGAAATGTTAGTCAGTGCTTCTTGTACGATTCTAAATACAGTAATGTTGGTTCTTTCTTCATAGCAATCAATATTGCCCAGAATATGTAGCTGGTAATTTGTTTGGCTGCTACCTGATTCATGCGCATAGTTATTAGCACCAGTACTTATGGCTCGCCACGTATCGACTAAATGCTCTAAAGCTGCTGATAGACCTAGGTCGTCTAAGGCCACAGGACGCAATGAGCGTATTAGGTTATGTGTAGCTCGATAGGCATGGTCTGCACTTGATGTAATATTATTGGCGGCAAGTTGCGCATTAGTTGGGCTACTTGCATCAACCAGTAAACTGCTTGCTTGCGCTTTAATAGCGCTGAGGTATTGCCCTAAATCGTCATGTAAATCTCGTGCAATGCGTTTACGCTCGTCTTCTTGCACCTCTAGTACGCGTTGTAATAATGCGTGATTTTTCTTAAATAGAATCCTCGATTCATTGATGCGTTGTTTAGCAAACCACAGTAATGCCAGCAAACTTGCTAGTAAGGAAGGCAGTAGCTCATCAATGTCTATGCTTTGTTCATACTGCCTAGCCCAAATATAATAATTATCAGAAAAATTGAAGTGGCTAGATATGGCATAAACACTTAGGAAAGCAATAGGTATCCATGCTGAATCAAGAGCAATTTTATGCCAGTACATTTTATGGGTAGTGATGTGCTTAGTCAGATTTGACATGGCTTCGTGGTTATCAATATAAACATTGCAAGCATGGAGTTGCTGGGACTTTTTCACAATGGGGATAATCACGCTGAAATATAGGAATAATTCCCAAAAAACCTTCGAGCAATTAAGCAATCGGTCATCGCCAATAAATCTTAAATTCCTTCATTCAGCAGGAAATTATCCCAACCTACAGAAGGATGAATTCTCAATCGCTATAAATGATGTAGGCATATAGTTCTCCCACGCTGTTTTGTAATAATTTGTAACTATTCAGTTACATCTCTGTTGCAGTGACAGGCGAATTCTAATTAACCGCGGAGGATGTATGAAGCAAAATTGGACATTAAAGGCCATGTTTGTTGCGCTCGGTACTGTAGCCTTTATAGGCATGGTGGGGCAGGCGTCAGCAAACGAAGAAATTATCAAGCGCAGTAAAGATCATAATATGTGGGCGGCACCAGGCCAAAACTTGGCATTGCATCGCCATAGTCAATTAAAAGACATTAACACTGGTAACGTTAAAAACTTGCAAATGATCTGGTCACAATCTTCAGGCACATTGCGTGGTCATGAAGGTCAGCCAGTTGTGGTTGAGCATAACGGTAAACCAATGATGTACATGGTTTCAGGCTGGCCAAACATTGTTCAGGCGCTAGATTTATCTGATCCTGATCATCCAAAACAAATCTGGAACTACACTAAAAAATCTGATCGTGATGAATCTGCTGTGCCTCGCGCGTGTTGCGATACGATTAACCGTGGTTTGAATTATGCCGATGGTAAAGTGGTATTTCATACATTAGATGGTTTCTTGATTGCACTTGATGCTACTACTGGTAAAGAAATTTGGGTGACAAAGCATGCTTACCCTGAAAAAGGTGAAACACATTCTGGCCCAGCAATGGTTGCAGAAGGTCTAGTGGTTGCTGGTTTCGGCGGTGATGAGTTTGCCGCGCGAGGCCGTACTGTGGCTTATGACCTAAAAACGGGTAAAGAAGTTTGGAAGATGCATAGCAATGGTTCAGATGAAGATATTGGTATGACTAAAGATACCAATAAAGCTAACCCACACTACGGTGTTGCTGGCATCAATATAGGTAAAACTTATCCAGGTGATGAGTGGAAAATCGGTGGCGGAGCTCCATGGGCGTGGTTCAGTTACGATCCTAAATTACGTTTAATGTATGCAGGTACTGGTAACCCAGGTCACTGGTCACCAGCTTACCGTTGCGGTGAAACAGGTGCAAACTTGACTCACGAAAAATGTAATGAAGTTGACCCAAAAACAAACGTTGGTAAATACGATAACAAATGGTCTATGACTATTATGGCGCGTAATATCGACACGGGTAAGCTTGTTTGGGCATACCAAAAAACTCCATTTGACCAATGGGATTACGACGGTGTGAACGAAAACATTCTGGTTGACGGTTTGAATGTTGATGGTAAAAAACATGATGCTTTAGTTAACTTTGACCGTAACGGTTTTGCTTATGTATTAGATCGTAAAGACGGTACATTGTTACGCGCTAACAAATTCGTGACTGTAAACTGGGCGGAGAAAGTTGACCTAAAAACAGGTCGTCCTGTGAAAGTTAAAGAGCACTCACCATTTGCACGTGATGTGAATACTCAAGCTTGTCCATCTGCAATGGGTGGTAAAGACCAACAGCCAGCTGCAGTTGACCCAAAAGAGCCAAACGTATTCTACGTGCCAACTAACAACTGGTGTATGGAAGATGAGCCACAAGAGCGTACGCACACACAACAAGGTACTGTGTATGTGTTTGCTAACGTGTACATGTATCCAGAAAAACCAGGTATTACCGGTAAATTCAAGAAATTTGATGTTGTAACTGGTAAAACAATTTGGGAAATCCCTGATCCATATCCTAACTGGGGTGGTGCATTGGTTACTGATGGTGGTCTAGCATTCTACGGTTCATTGGGCGGTGACTTCCGCGCTGTTGACCGTAAATCTGGCAAAGTGTTATGGCAACGTAAATTGGCTTCAGGCATTATCGGCAATCCAATTACTTACAAAATCAAAGGCAAACAATACGTGTCAGTTTGGACCGGTATTGGTGGCTGGATTGGTTTGCCTGTAACCGCAGGTCTTGACATGGAAGACAAATACGGCGCAATTGGTGCAACTGCTATGGCTAAGGCTTCTGGTCTCGATAAGATTCCTCAAGGCGGTACATTGTTTACGTTCCGTGTTGACTAATTGTTAGTTAGCAAAGAAGTGTAAGTAAAAAAATAGGCAGGTGACGTTTAGGCGTCACCTGCTTTTTCTATATAAAAAGATTTATTTATTGGCAGTTATATGTTGCTTATGCATAAGTTTTTTTGCAATTTTTATAAAAATTAACATGAACTTTATATTTCATATTAAGTTTTTAAATGACGTAATCTTTCAAAAAATGTATTTATAAATTATGGGGTTGTTAAGTGATGTTTAGCCAAAATTCTAGTCTGAAATTTAAAAAAATTACTTTCGCAATTGCTTTAGCGATGGCCGCATTGTCAATGCCAGTATCGGCTGAAAAAATGGATCAAACTACGCCAGATGAAGCCGTCGGTGTAGCAGTGCCGGCATCCATTAAAAAAATGAGTTCATTACGTATTTGTGCAGACCCCGGCAACATGCCGCTTTCAAATGACAAAGGTGAAGGTTTTGAAAATAAAATTGCTACGATTATTGCGGAAGGCATGGGTACGCATACCAGTTACTTTTATCGCCCCTATTTAGAGCGTGGTCTAACGCGTCAAACGTTTGATAACAACGAGTGCGATATTTTGATGGACATGTCACCAGATGATGAGCGCATGATGACGACGATTCCTGTGTACCGCAGTACATTTGTGCTTGCGCATAGAAACGACAAAGGCATCGATATTAAATCATTTGATGATCCAAAGCTGCTTAAAGAATACAAGGTTGGTGTATTCCAGCATTCAGCGATTCGTACTGTATTGCAAGAGCATGGCTTTGACCGTGATCACTCTGTAGTTCGCACCATTGCGCATGATGCGGATTTACAGCCTAACCGACAGCCGCACATGACGGTGCAACAAATGATTGACGGGGAATTTGATGTGGCTGCCGTTTGGGGGCCATTTGCTGGGTGGTATAAAGCTAAGAAAAATGCGCCAATTACAGTCATTCCAGTCAACACAATGGAAGATAACACTCAACTAGAGTTTTCTCTGGCGATAGGGATGCGTAAAAACGCCAAAGATTTAAAAGCCTCTATTGAAGCCGTGATGATTAAAGAAAAAGACAAAATCAAAAAAGTCTTAGATGAATACGGTGTGCCACTGGTGAAGTGTGATGGCTGCGTAGTATCTGGTGATTTACCTTCACATGGCAAATATAAGCCACGCATCAAGATTTCACAATCTGCACTGACACCTAAACAATCTGATCCTGCTGTATTGCCAGCCATGATCGATGAGGCACTTAAACAAGGCTCAACCTTAGAAGGTGAATTGCATAACGCTACTATCGCAAGAGATTCAACACGTATTGAGTATTTGCTCAAACGTGGCGCAAAAAATGATGCACGCGATACTGAGCAACAAACACCGCTTATCGTGGCAGCTAAGGGTGGCGATTTAAGTGTGATTAATGGCTTGCTTGAATATAAAGCAAATCCTAATGCGCAAGATGATGATGGCTGGACAGCAGCTATGCATGCAGTGCGTTCAAACGAGCCTAAAGTTTTTCGTTTATTAGGTAAACATAAGGCTGATTTTAATATTGTGAATAAACAAGGCGTTACCGCGTTGGCAATGGCAGTGAATGATAACAAAGCCAATGCCGCCGTGGCGATGCTGGATAACAATGCTAACCCTGACTTTGCGATGGGTGCAGGTAAATACAATGCCTTAATGTTAGCAGTAAGCAAAGGCAATCTTGTGATGGCACAAACTTTGTTGCAATACAAAGCCAACCCTAACGCAAAAAATGCAGGTGGCGTAACCCCGCTGATGATTGCCGCGCATAAAAATCAAGACATGATCGTGAGTTTGTTATTAAAAGCAGGGGCGAAAGCAGACACAAAAGATGACGAAGGCAAAACCGCATTACAGATTGCTAAAGAAAATGACGCGCAAAAAACGCTTGTGATGTTAGAAAAGCATTAATTAAGTGACAGGAAATAATCCTAATGGATGAAAGGATTATTTCTGTCCATCTTTACGTGTACAAAAGCGTTTAATAGCAAGGTTTAAGCATTCTAAATTTTCACAATTCTTAAGAAGGTAAAAATATGAAATTTCGTTACATAGGCTTAATGGCGGTTTTATTGGGGATGTTAATGCTTAACACCTCCACAATGGCTGAAGAAAAAGCGGCAGAAGTTGCTGCGCCAGCTGTTGGTGCAGATGGCTTCACTTTGCCAGTGCAAAGAGCAAAATCAACCGCGCCAGAGATCCCTGCGCTAGCTTCGGATAAATCTCCACATGATGTGGCAATATCTGCAGAAAAAGGCACACTTAAAAATCCATACAATTACAAGCCTATGAATCAGGATTTAGTCGCAGCAGGTAGAAAAAAATACATGAGCGTAAGTTGCAACGGTTGTCATGGTGGTAATGGCGGTGGGGGTATGTGCCCGCCTCTTTCTAATGCCACTTGGGTCTATGGTGCTGATGATGACACCTTGTTCCGATTAGTTTCATTGGGTAGTGATGAATTGCTAAAACAAGGCTACACACGTAAAGGTCGTGAAAATGTAGTAGGACCTATGCCTCCGCACGGAAAAATCGTAAAAACTGAAGATGATTTGTGGAGAATCATTTACTTCATCCGTGCTAACTTCCGCGGTGAAGAAAAAGATATTAAGTGGTAATCGCTGTATGCGCTTGAATAGTTCGCAATTAAAAAGACTACCCATGTTGCTGGGTGGACTTTTTTTAGTGGCTTCAAGTGCTATTTGCGCTGAACCATTTGCCTACATTACCAATCAAGGGGCGGATAACGTTTCTGTGATTGATTTAGCCATTGATAAAGTGGTTGCAACTATACCAACAGGCAAAGCGCCAGTTGGCGTTGTGATAGATCATTTTCAAAACCGTTTATATGTTACCAATGTTGAAAGTCGTTCAGTCACGATAATCGACATGTTGACGAATAGAGTCATCGGTGAAATCAAGTTACAAATTGCGCCGGTTGGTATTACCTTAAGCAAAGATGCCTCGCAATTGTTTGTAGCGGATTGGTTCCAGGATCGTATTTTTTTGTTTGATACAAAAAAAGTATTACAAGCGGATGCTGGCAATAATTTTCAAGAAGTGGCTATGGGTAGAGCCCCAGCAGGCATGGTAGTGAGTCGCGAAGGCGCAAGTTTGTATGTGGCAAATCGTGATAGTAATGAAGTTGGCGTGATTGATATTCGTACGCTAAAAGTAGTGAATAAAATTGCAGTAGGTAAACACCCTTTTGGCATGGCACTAGGTGGCGAAGGTAGAAATTTATATGTGGTAAATGTTGAAAGCAATTCGATTTCAGTCATTGATACGCACCGCGATGTAGTCACAGCTACTATTAAAGTAGGCGAACACCCCTATTGTGTGACAACTAACCCTGACGGTACGCGAGCCTATGTTTCTAATACAGGTGCCGATAGTCTTTCCGTGATTGATACTGTAGCTAATAAAGTGATTCTGACCATTCCCGTAGGTGGTTTTCCAGAAGGAGTCTCATATGATGCTAAACATAATCGTATCTATGTTGCCAGTTGGATGGATGATGCAGTGGACGTGATTGATGCTAAAACCAACCAAAAAACCAACAGTATTGCCACTGGTTCGAAAAGCCGCGCATTCGGCCAGTTCATAGGCAACCCCTATTGAGTATTGCAAACATCTTTTTAACATCGAGGAGTATTAAATGAAAATTACCAGCTACATGACATTAGCTCTGCTAAGCGTATCGTCTGTCAGCGCATATGCTGATGCCACCACAGCGCAAAAAATTGCAGAAAAATATGCAGAAGCGGCAAAAGCGGCAGATGCAAATTACGCCGGTTTATCTGCTGAAGAAGGAAAAGCTTTCTTTAATCGTGAAGTCATACAATTTAAAGGTGACACTAAAAACCCAGGTAAGGCAATCTCTTGTGCATCATGTCATACAGCAAATCCAGCCGATACTGGAAAACATATCGTTACAGGTAAATCTATCAAGCCATTGTCTCCAGTTGTGAATACTAAACGATTTAGCTCAGTTAAAGACGTGGAAAAGAAATTTACCAAACACTGCAATGAAGTGGTTGGCAGCGATTGTACTCCACAAGAAAAAGGCAATTACATCGCTTATTTACTGACAGAAAAAACGCCAACTAAGAAGTTAAAGTAATTGATGTTTAGCAAGCGTTATCGTTCTTTAATGGTGGCTACTCTACTCGTCGTTATTTCAAGCCCATTGCGCGCAGGTGCTTGTGGTCCAAGTCCGCAAAAAGTAAGTAAGGAAGTTGTCATTCAAGCCTCGCCAGCTAAGGTCTGGGCATTGGTAAGTGATTTTAGTGCAATGCAAAAATGGCATCCAGACGTGCTAGCAAGTACGCTAGAAAGCAAGCCAGATACAGACGGGGGAACAGTTACTTATCGAACGCTAACGCTTAAAAGTGGCGGAAGTATCATTGAAAAGCAACGTGAAACACAGGCAGGAGATATGAAATTAGGTGCGGTGCTAGTGCAAGGCCAAATTGCAGTTAGCAACTATTCTGATGCCATTACTGTAAAGCCTGGCTTAGTTGTGGGTGAAAGCGTAGTGACGTGGGTGGGGAGATTTAACAATAAAGCCAATTCGATGCAAGCCCCTGTTGGAGAGGACGACGCTACGGCGATTGCCGCTGTTGAGTCTCGTTATAACGCAGGCTTGCAAGGTTTGAAAGAAAGTTTAGAGAAAAGTCGTTAAGTATAAGTGCATTAAATATGCATTTTTTTATTTTTTGGAGTTTTATCGTATGAAATTTCTATCTATTATTTTTTCAGCAGCATTGCTATTGCCAATGGCTGCAAGTGCGGCAAGCGCGCCTAGCCAACAAAAGGTTATTCGCGAAGTGGTGATTAAAGCAGAGCCTGCCAAAGTGTGGGCAATAGTGAAAGATTTTGGCGGTATTCATAAATGGCATCCAGTAGTTGAAAGTACGGCTATTGAAACTAAAGCGGATCAAGATGGTGTGCAATTGCTACATCGCTTACTCACCTTAAAAGGCGGTGGCACAATTTTAGAAAAACAAACCATCAATTCTGATGAGGAAATGAAACTGGAATACAAAATCGTAGAAGGCGTTTTACCTGTCAGTGGTTACCGAGCAATCATGACTGTAAAAGCAGGTCCTGCGGCAGGGGAGTCAACTGTAACTTGGACTGGCCGCTTTTACAATAAGGCGAATGATGTACACCCAAAACCAGGTGAGGATAATGAAACAGCTGTGAAGGCCGTCGAAGGCGTGTATGACGCAGGTTTGCCAAACCTTAAAAAAGTAATTGAAGCGCAATAGTTTTTTAATATTTTGAGTCAAAGGATAAAGTACGAATGAAAAAGTATTTAGCAATATTAGCCATGGCATGTTTGTTACCTTTAGCTGCGCAAGCACATGGGCCAAGTGGTCAAAAAGTTGTAAAGGAATTTGCAGTGAAGGCCGAGTCAGCGAAGGTTTGGGCGTTGGTTAAAGATTTTGGTGCAATTGGAAAGTGGCACCCAGATGTAACCAACGTGAAGCTAGAAGAAAAAAAGGATGCTGAGTCAGACAAGGTGCTAGTTCATCGTTTGGTCACGCTTAAAAATGGCACTACGTTTTTAGAAAAGCTACGTGAAGTGAATGACGCGGACATGAAGATGGATTACAAATTGGTGGATGGTGCAGATAGCACAATTGCCGTGAGTAATTACCGCACTGTTTTGCAAGTAAAAGCAGGACCAGTTGCCGGGGAATCTACAGTGGTTTTAACCGCACGTTTTTACAATAAAGCAAATACCATGGAAGCACCAGTAGGGTTGGATAATCCTGCAGCGAATAAAGCGATAAATGAGCTTTATGATGCGGCGGCTGTAGGTTTGAAAAAAGCATTAGAGAAATGAAATGATTTATAACGTAATGCTGTTGTTGTTAAGTGCAACGTGGTTGTTTGGTTAAAATTACCTGGCTGGTGGTTGAATTGAACCACTTTAGGTGCCAATCATAAATGTAGATTGATAGCTATTCATTGTAAATTCAACTCGTCAGGGATGTTTTAAAACATGGCATGGAATTTGCTGTTTTAATATTTACTCTTGCTAGTGGGTTTTAGTTAACATAGATGATTAATGCAAAAGCCTTTCAACCTGACAATCTAGATATCTCAAATATTGGTGATTTGTATGCAACCAACCATCGCTGGCTTGTTGGTTGGCTGTATCAAAAATTAGGCTGCTCTTTTGATGCAGCTGATTTAGCGCAAGATACCTTCATTAAAATTGCGCATCTTGGCAACATGAGCACGATTAAAACGCCTCGCGCTTACCTGACCACTACTGCCACGCGCCTGATGATAGACCTAGTGCGTAAACGTAATATTGAACAACACTATTTAGAAGCCTTATGCCTGAGCCAAGCCCATGATTTTGTGGCATCACCCCAGCAAATTAAAGAAGCTGTAGAAACGCTGAATGAAATCGCGGCCCTACTAGAAGGGCTGCCAGAAAAAGTTTACCGTGCATTTTTAATGTGCCGACTAGATGGCTTGAGTTACGCACAAATTGCCAATGAACTTGGCGTTTCAACCAGTATGGTAAAACAATACATCGCCCGCGCCATGATGCACTGTTATCAAGCGGCCTACCAACCCTCTGCGGCATAAAGTATTTACCTCGCCATGCATCAACACACCATGCCAATTTTTGAAAAAAACACGATAGAAAAAAGTATCGTCGAAAAAGCCATCGATTGGCACCTGCATTTACATACAGAAGAAACAACGCCAGCAGACAATATCGCTTTTGAGGCTTGGTACCAGCAAAACCCAGAACACCTGCTTGCGTACAACCGCCTTGAAAACATGTGGGGAAAGTTTAGTGATGTAGATCATGCCGCAGCAAAAGCGGGGTTAGAGGCTGTATTAAAATCAGGTAATCCTACTAAAACTATTGCGCGACATGGCCGTAGCGTTGCGCTGGGTTTGGTGTTTTTAATTTCAACATATTCTGCCATGCAAAGCCAACCCGCACTGGTTTGGTTGGCAGAGAACAAAACGCCTATTGGCGCACAGCGCAGCATTACGCTAGATGATGGCAGTATTTTGATGCTCAATACCAACACCGCGCTGGATGTTGAATATAGCAACCACCAACGCCTCATTAAACTTTACCAGGGTGAAGTATTCATCACCGTTGCTAAAGACAAAACCCGTCCGCTCATCATTGCCACCCAGCACGGCACTGCGCGCGCTTTGGGTACACAATTTAATGTACGCCTAATTGAAGATAGTGAAAACAGCACGCAAGTGGCGGTGGTGGAATCTACCGTAGAAACATGCACCACCCCAAGCTTGCTCAGCATACCGCTATTAAACAGTCACAAAAAAACATGCATCACCCTGCAAGCAGGGCAGGGCACCAGATACACATCAAACCAAATGGAAACAGCTAGCAATATAAATGCTGAAGCCATTGCAGGCTGGTCAACAGGAACATTGGCAATAGATAACCAACCGCTGCCAATGGTATTAGCTGAACTGCAACGCTACAGCATGGCACAAATAACATTTAATGAAAACGCACTGGCAAATATGCGTGTTTCAGGCGTATTGCCGCTGAGCAACATCAAACAAAGTTTAGACATACTTTCTGGCAAGCTGCCCATTCAAGTCAGCGAGCCACAAGACAATGTAATCGCCATAAGCTTGCGGTAAACGTACATAATGACTGCAAGCTTTGCTGGTGGCTTATGGGTGAGCGCCTCTAAGGCGCCAATAAACGCTTGTGCCGCCTCAAGGCGGCTGGATAGCACTTACACTCACTCCCCCATGCAGGGTTTGGCGCGAGGGAAAGGCGCACAGTGTATGCTGGATAGCACTTACATCCCCCCCCTCTTGCAGGAGAGGTAGGGAGGGCGCCGTATTTCAAAGGCTCCCAACGAATAACATTCCCTCCCCCTTGCAGGGGGAGGTTTAGGGTGGGGGTAGCAACTTAAGCATGGATGCAGTCAGCAGTTTGTACCCCCATCCTAACCTTCCCCCTGAGATGGGGAAGGAATAAAGTCGCTAAATTTTGACTTTGCTTTATATGGCCGATATATAGGTAAAACCTTGGTGAGTACCCTAGCAGAGCCGAGGGTATCTTGTTAAATTATATAAATTCACTGTCCCTTTTACATTCTCATTCGTCATACAGGATAAGAGCAAAACAAAAGGGACTCCGCATGAAGCAGTATCACCATACCATTATCGCTTTAACTTTAGCGCTGCCAAGCCAGTGGGCAGTTGCGCAAACAGTCACAGATGATGCAAACACTGCTTATCAGCAATTACAACAACCCAAAAACTACAATATCCCCGCAGGCACGCTCACGCAAACGTTAAACCGCTTTGCGCAACAAACTGGCGTGGTGCTAGTGTTTGACCCCATGCAAACAGAAGGTAAAACCTCAAAAGGCATTAGCGGAAAGTTTACCACGCAATCTGGCTTTGCAGAGCTACTTAAAGGCACAGGCCTGCAAGAAACCAGTAACGACAAAGGCGGATACACCCTAAAAAAGTTGCCACCACCCCCACCCGTTAAAGAAAAAATCCCTAATTTAGGGGCAAAAACTGAGAGCATACAGCTGGATGCAGTTACCGTACGCGCCAAGCGTTTTTACGAAGTAGGCCCATTACCTGGGCTAGGCTTAACCAAAGAAGAAATCCCCGGCAACGTGCAGAGCATTACTGCCAAAGAGATTAAAGAGTCTCATGCATTGAGCTTGACTGATTTAATGAACCGTAAGTTGCAATCGGTGAATGTGAATGACTACCAAGGCAACCCGTTTCAAATGGATGTGACTTACCGTGGCTTTACCGCAGGCCCGCAAATCGGCACACCGCAAGGATTATCTGTGTTCTTAGATGGCATTCGCGTGAATGAACCGTTTGGTGACGTAGTGAACTGGGACATGATTCCTATGAACGCCATTGCAGGGGTGGATGTTTTTCCTGGTTCAAACCCTATCTTTGGGCTAAATACCCTAGGCGGCGCGTTCACCCTAAAAACCAAAGACGGTTTCAATAATGAAGGCGTAGATGCAGAGGTGCTTGCAGGCTCTTACGGACGCAAACAACTACAAGTAGAAGGTGGTTGGAACAACGGCACCGTTGCTCTGTTTGGTGCAGGCAATTTCTTTCTTGAAGATGGCTGGCGCGATAACTCTCCCAGCAAAGTCAACCAGGCCTTTGGTAAAGCCAGCTACCGAGGCGATAAGCTGGATCTGAGTTTAAGCACATTACTGGTTCAAACCGATTTAGTGGGCAACGGGTTACTGCCAAGTGAAATGTATGCACAAGACCGTAGCAGTGTGTATAGCTCACCCGACACCACAAAAAACAATCTACAACAATTCCAGCTTTCCGGTAGCTATTTTGTGAATGATAAATTTACTGTCACTGGGCAAGTATATCGCCGGGATAGTAAACGGCACAGTGTGGGTGCAGATGTGTTTACTGATTACGCAGAGAATCGTGCCGCAAGACGACTCCCTGCCGCTGGGGAGGAGCATACCTGTGTGTTCAAGAGCACCAACGCCCTTGGCATACCAGATTATGTTTTAGTACCAATTAACTTAAGTGCTGGAGAAGATTTATTTACTTCAGAATTTATAAATGACTATTTTGCAAATAATGGTGTGGTAGATTTGGGTGTGAAGTACGCCAGTGGGGTAAACGCACCTTTGCCCGATTTTTATGCGGCTGCCTTCAAAGAATTTTTTGATTTGAATAGAAACGTTGCAGAAACAAATCTTTACAATAAAATTCAGCCAGTAACCCAGGTGGTCGGACCAGATACTGAATACAATGTTGGTGGATCTCTAATTACGGAGGCCTCATACAACGCGGGGGTTATGTATTTTGCAAGTTCCATTGGTGGTAATGGAATATTCCCCGCTCAAACTTTTGTAGGCGAAAATATTACATTTAATGGTGGTATAGATACTTTTTACTACAGCCAAGCAGGTGGTAATGTTATAAAAAATTATGTCTTCGTTTTTCCACCCATCAATGTAGATAAATGTCAGCAAGATGTTGCTACAAATGGCTCGGATTTTCCAGGACCATATATTATTAAGCAACCTGATGGCACCCCTACTTTGATCGATGGTTTTGCTTTTAGTCAGCCAGGGTATATTGAGGGAACCCCTACCGCAGTAATTACAGACAACCAGATAGATCAAATTGTAGATGGTGCTTCCATTCAGTTTAATTGGAATCTGGAACACCATAAATTCATGGTGGGGGCCTCTATTGACTCTGCCAGTGCAGATTATAGCAACACCCAGCAACTAGGCTTTTTAGATGCCAGCCGTAATGCCTATTTAGCACCCGATTTAGCACACCCGCAGTTTGGTGGGGCGGATATTGCCATTAGCAATAATGACTTTAGCGGTACCAATATAACCAAAAGTCTTTATTTCAGTGAAACCTGGACACCAGTAGACACATGGCACTTTAATACTTCTGCCCGTTACAATGAAACGCAGACTCAAAATAAAATTGCTGCACGTCATGGTCTTTTTGCTTTTGGCGTGGGTGACGTAATTAACTATCCAAATGAATTCGATACTTGTATAAGTGATGAAGACTGTGCGAATACACCTAAAAATTACAGAATTCCACGCCTTGGCAATTTACTCCCTCCGGGTGAAACAGAGAAATTCAGCTATTACTCGCTTAATCCATCACTAGGGGCTACTTGGCAAGCCAAAGAAAATCTCAACCTATATGCTAACTGGGCTAAAGGCACGCGTACCCCCAGCGTGATTGAGCTGGGCTGTGCGTTTGACAAAACACCTATATATATTGGTGCTGCGAATGGTGACCGCAATGATCCAAGAAACTACCAACCTAAAAGTCTTCAAGAAAATCGTCAGTGTACGTTACCCACCACGCTCTCTGGGGACCCATATCTGCCACAAATTAGAGCCACTACTTATGATGTTGGCATGCGTGGGACTATTACCAGTATGTTGGGGGCTGATAACTTAGAATGGAACTTAGGCGCTTACCAAACCGATTTAAAAGACGATATTTACTTTATCAATGTAGGTAATGCACAAGGCTTTTTTGACACTGTGGGAAAAACACGTCGCCGAGGTGTTGAGGCGGGGATTTCAGGCGGTGCGGGCAAGGCTAAATTCAGCCTTAACTATGGGCTGACAGACGCCACCTTTCAAGATGGCTTTTTAATGATTAGTGAAAACAACAGTAGTTCGTTTGACTTGTCTGGCTTTGGTCAAGTCATTCAAGTAAAACCTGGTGACCGTATGCCAGGCGTACCACTGCATAACCTCAATGCCAGCGTAAGTTACGAAATCACCGACAAATGGCAAGTAGGGCTAAGCGCGGTGGTGCATTCTGAGAGCTTTGTGCGCGGTAATGAAAACAATGAGCATCAAAAAGGTGTAACGCAATCTAGAACATTTACTCTACCTGATGGTGCTGGAGGATTTAAGCAAGTTACTGCCTCCAGACAGCCTACCAGTAACCCAGGTAAAGTGCCAGGCTATGCCACGTTTAACTTCCAGACCAGTTATAAATTGGCGCCAGAATGGACGCTAGGCATGCAAGTGAATAATTTGCTTGATAAAGAATATTTTAGTGCAGGGCGCTTAGGACGCAATTCATTCTCGCCTTCCATCTTGGGGGCGATTGGACCAGATGGCTATAACCATAACTCTGGAGATTGGCTTAGCACTAACTTTATAGCTCCTAGTGCGCCAAGAGCGGCCTGGATTACTCTGCGTTATGAGTTCTTGCCGGATAAGAAGTAAGCATGAAATGGTGGTGCATTTATGGCTGCCTTAACACATTCAACCAACATCATTATCACCAATAGGGGACAGACCACCATTAATCGTTACCCTCACCCTAGCCCTCTCCCTTAAATGGAGAGGGAGTAGTGGAGGGGGCAATAGGGGTTAAAACCACCTTAATCGTCATATTTTTAGATATTTTTAAATTATTTTAACTTTTTTGCATGATGGACATCAGGGTTTTCGATGTAAACAGTCAATCCTATATCAACCTTTTAATTCACCTGAATACGTCAACTGTTTGGAGCTAACGATGATGATTTGTCCTACAGATACATACTCACATAAACCGACACACCACAACATGCAACAAATAATATTAGACATGCAGCAAATACTAGAAGAAGTGAAGCACCACGACTTCTACATAACCTACTACCGCCAACTAGTAGGCGAGACCCTAACCCAATTTCAAACAGTCAACACCCTACAAACGCTCGCCGCTGACGCCCAGCTTAAAGTCAGCTTCAACCACGCACTAGGGCTTTGCATATTTGAACGCAATGAATAGACGATGATTCAATCCCGACAACTTACTTTTAACCCATTATTTTTTAAACCCCTTAATTTAACCAAGATAGAGAACACCAACATGGACAACATCCCTGACATTGTAGACCTCGTACTGTACTTCTTAGGATTACTCTCCATCCTCACCTGGGCCATCCTCATGATAAAAAGCTACGTCTTCTGGCAACTCAAACGCGCTAACCAAGCCCTACTACAAAACAGCCACAACATTACCCATCTAAATGGCATAACTGAAACACTCCGTCAAACCAAAGGCACCCTAAGTTACCTCGGCAACAAAGTCATGCACTACCTTAAAACCTGGAATCAAGACGCTAGCCTCGAGCTAGACGCCTACGCCGAAATGCTCAAACAAACTCTGAGGCAAGAGCGCCACCATCAGCAAACACGATTGGAAAGCGGTCTGTCAGTGCTCGCAAGCATAGGCTCCACTGCGCCGTTTATTGGTTTATTTGGCACAGTGTGGGGCATCATGCATGCATTAAAAGGC
>Ga0105104_10000764_pt1 | contig 24915 bp, 23 predicted proteins | sample PPLLaktember2015_3_FD_87034 | JGI IMG/M metagenome (GOLD analysis project Ga0105104, IMG submission 87034) | Freshwater sediment microbial communities from Prairie Pothole Lake near Jamestown, North Dakota, USA - PPLs Lake P7 Core (6) Depth... | ecosystem: Environmental > Aquatic > Freshwater >...
AAGCTCCCGAATCTCGCCGACCTTGTGGTAATGTCCGTCAAAGCCCTCGTAGAACGAGAACTTATTGGCTTTCGTATTCTGCTGTGCTTTTGGGTCTTCCATACGCTATAATGGGCTTATACAAGGGCGTAGATTGGTTGCAGGATGCCTTGCCAAAGGCGTAACTCCTGCCATATTCGGTTCCAATCGCATCCCTTCAAGTTCACAAGTTTCAAATTTTTATAAGGATTTATGCTAAAATAGCTTGTATGATTATTTCGTATCAAGGAGTGCAGTCTTTCAAAGTCCAGTTTGGGGACACAGTTTTGGCTTTTGACCCGGTGTCAAAAAAATCTGATTTTAAAGCCAATAATTTTGGAGCAGACATAGCTCTTATTTCTTTAAACCATCCGGATATGAATGGTATCGACCAGGTAAATCGCGGAGAAAAACAGGCTTTTATAATAAACGGTCCGGGGGAGTATGAGATTCAGGGGGTTTTTATTAAAGGATTGCCCAGCTCTTCAAATTATCCTTCGAATTCCTCAGGACAAGCGGACAGACCAGAGCGTATCAATACCATATATACAGTTAATTTTGAAAATATAAACCTCTGCTTTTTGGGAGCGCTAGGCAGCACGGAAATTCCAAGCGAGACAAAAGCGGGGATTGACGAGGCCGATATACTTTTTGTGCCTATCGGCGATAACGGAACGCTAAATCCGTCGGATGCATATAAATTTGCAGTGTCTCTGGAACCTTCTATAATTATTCCCATGAACTATGATGAAAAATCCCTCAAAACTTTTTTGAAGGAAGGCGGCAATGAAGGAGTGAAACCGATTGAAAAACTGACACTAAAGAAAAAAGATTTGGAAGGCAAAGAAGGAGAAATCATCGTACTTGAATCTCAATAATTTTATTTATCATTTGATTAATTTTCCACTATGATATTCGTAAAAAAATATAATTCAATAATGGAAAAATCTGAAGAGGAGAGAAATAGATGGGCTCTGGGCCTTTCTATCACGCTAACCATCCTTATTTTTATAAGTTTTGCCTTCTATAAGGGATATATAAATCTAAGAAGCGGCAGTTCGGTATATAAAAATCAAGTTGCAAATGTTGTTTCTGCAGAGTCGGTTCCTTCGCCTATTGAAAATACAAAGCAGACATTCAAATCTGCATTCAATGAAATAAATAAGCAGATTCGGGAATTTAAGGACTCGGTCGCGGATGTTTTGGTTCCTTTTGTTACAGGAATCGAAGTATATAAGAACAAATAAAGGCGATTTTTATTGTATTTTTGAGCTTGAACATAAAGCTCAGATTTGCTATAATTAACAACATAAATGGCCAAATCGCCTCGTCGGCGATCCGCCGAAGAGGCGGAAAATAGTTTATGAAAAATACAGAAAATAACAATGCACAACCAGACACCCGCACAGGTGTTATTTCTCGCTCTATTGTAAGCGAGATGAAGAAGTCCTTCATTGACTATGCAATGTCAGTCATTACTGACAGGGCTTTGCCGGATGTCCGCGACGGCTTAAAGCCGGTCCATCGCCGCATTCTTTATGCTATGCATACCATGGGACTATCGGCTTCTGCCAAAACCAGAAAATCAGCTGCAGTTGTAGGAGAGGTTTTGGGTAATTATCATCCCCACGGCGACGTTGCCGCTTATGAAGCGATGGTTAAGATGGCTCAAGATTTTAGCATCCGATACCCTTTGGTTATCGGCCAAGGAAACTTCGGTTCGGTAGACGGGGATAGTGCGGCTGCTATGCGTTATACTGAAGCAAAAATGAGCAGGGTAGCCAGCGAACTTTTGCGCGATATAAATAAGGAGACAGTAAACTGGATTCCAAATTATGATGCTACGAAAAAAGAGCCTGCAGTTTTGCCTGCAGCTGCTCCCCAGCTTCTTTTGAACGGAACTTTAGGAATCGCTGTCGGTATGGCTACCAACATTCCGCCCCATAATCTCCGAGAAGTGGTAGATGCCGCTGCTTATATTTTAGACAATAAAGATGCTACTACCGAAGACCTGCTGCAATTTGTGCAAGGGCCTGACTTTCCATTGGGCGGTATTATTTTCAACAGCAAGGATATTCTTCATGCTTATACCACAGGCAGAGGCGGAATCGTAACACGGGGCGTGGCTGAAGTAGTAGAAGATAAAAATACTTCTCAGATAATAATTTCTTCAATTCCATATAGAGTAAATAAAGCTGACCTCATTATGAAAATTGCAGATTTGGTGCGAGAGAAAAAAATTGACGGGATAAAAGGCATTAGAGACGAATCTACCAAAGACATACGGATAGTCATAGACCTGAAAAACGGAAGCTATCCGCAAAAAGTTTTAAATTTCTTATATAAGCATACCCAACTGGAAGATACTTTCCATTTGAACCTCGTGGCGCTGGTTGATGGTGTGCCGCAAACTCTTTCTCTCAAGAGTATTTTGGAGGAATTCATAAAACACAGGCAGATTGTCATCAGAAGAAGGACCGAATTTGACCTTCGTGAAGCTGAAGCCAGAGAACATATCTTAATCGGACTCAAAAAAGCCCTGGACCATATCGATGAGATAATAAAACTCATCAAAAAATCCAAAGATGTTGATACAGCCAGAGTCAACCTCATGAAAGAATTCAGATTTTCCGAGTTGCAGGCTAATGCCATCTTGGAAATGCGTTTGCAGAAACTGGCCGGTTTGGAAAGACAGAAAATAGAAGACGAACTTGCTGAAGTTCAAAAACTCATTGCCGAACTCAAAACTATTTTAGCTAATCCTAAAAAGATTCTTTCCATAATAAAAAAGGAGCTTTCGGAAATTTCAGAAAAATATGGAGATGACAGAAGGACAAAAGTAGTAAAAGGCGGAGTAAAAGTCCTATCAATGGAAGATTTGATTGCCGATGAGGAAAACACCCTAATCTTGACTGCCGGCGGATATGTAAAAAGAACCAGTCCGGATGAATACAAAAAACAAAAACGGGGCGGAGTAGGTGTGGTTGATTTGGACACGAAAGAAGAAGATTTTGTCACTAATTTCCTGACGGCCAGCACTCATTCGGACCTGCTTTTCTTCACCGACAGAGGCAAAGCTTACCAAATAAAAATGTATGAATTGCCTGAAGGACGCAGAGCCACTCGCGGCAAATCTATTATGAATTTCATTTCTCTTTCCGAAGGTGAAAGGGTGACTTCTATTTTGCCTATACCGAAAAATTTGAAAGGCGCCGGTGCCAATGGCGGAAATGAGCTCTCTCTTCTTTTGGTGACGGAAGAAGGCGTGGGCAAGAAGGTCTCGGCGGCCAGTTTTCATGACGTGAGAGCCAGCGGCATTATAGCCATAAAACTTGGAGAAGGAGACAAATTAATTTCCGCTTCAGGAGTAGTTAAGGGCGATTCCTGTGTGGTTGTTACATCCAAGGGTCAGTCTATAAGATTTAAAGAATCGGATGTGAGAGAAATGGGGCGTACGGCTGCGGGGGTCAGAGTCATAAAGCTCAAAAAAGGAGACAGGGTAATAGGAGCTCATCCTGTTTTGAAAGAGACGGAGAAAGAGGCCGCTCTGCTTACCATGGGTGCTAATGGCTATGGAAAAAAGACAGCAATAAAAGAATACAAAATTCAGAAACGGGGCGGCTCTGGCATCAAAACCAGTAATGTAACTGCAAAAACCGGAGAGATAATCGCTTCCAGTGTTGTGACCGGCCAGGAAGAAGAAGCTGTCGCTATGTCTAAGAAAAGCCAGGTTATTCGCCTGGGACTCTCCGAAATTCCGTCTCTAGGACGCTCTACCCAGGGCGTTAGAATCATGAAGCTTCATCCGGGCGATTCCATTGCTTCATTCATCTGCCTCTAGTAGTCCACTTTTTTAGGTGCAATGGTTCGGGGGTTTCTATATAATATTAAGGATGACAAAATTTCAGATAATTTTGATGAGTCTGTTTGGAGTGTTTATTGTCCTGGGTGTTATAATATTTTCATCTTACAGGGGCAGTTCAAAAGATGCCGTGACTGTCACTATCTGGGGCACTATTCCTCAATTAAGTTTTAATGAGATTCTCCAACAGACTCCTTTATATCAAAGCAAGGAATTTACCGTTGTTTATGAACAGAAATCAAAAGAAGATTTTGATGACGCTTTCATTGAGAGCCTGGCTTCTGGTACTGGTCCGGACATCTTCATGCTGGAAAGCAAGAAGATACTGAAGTATCGCAACAAAATATTTCCTTTGCCATATGATATATATACAGCCAGACAATTCAAAGATTCTTTTATAGAAGGGGCAGAAATCTACCTGGCTCCGGAAGGCATACTGGCTCTTCCTATATCTGTTGACCCGCTGGTAATGTACTGGAACAGGTCTATATTTACAGACGCCAAGTTAACTCAGCCTCCGAAATATTGGGATGAATTTTATAACCTTGCCAATCTAATTTCTCAAAAAGACGGGGCTTTGAATATTTTCAGAAGCGCTGTTGCTTTTGGCGAATTTTCCAATATTTCTCATGCTAAAGAAATAATTATAAATTTAGCTATGCAAGCTGGCACGCCGGTAACTATCTGGGACGGTGAAAAAGTGCGGGATGTCTTTGCGGATTCTCTTAATATGCCCACTATACCGGCAGAAGCAGCAGTAAACTTTTATACGGAGTTCGGGAATCCTTCCAAGCCTTCTTACTCATGGAACCGCTCTCTGCCTGATTCGACAAATTATTTTCTGGGCGGTGATTTGGCTTTGTATTTTGGTTTCGCGAGTGAAATTGGAAATTTACAACTCAAAAATCCCAATCTCAATTTTGATGTGGCGACCGTACCCGTCTCTCGTGAAGGGGGAGTAAATGTCTCTTTCGCCGATTTTAATGCCCTAGCTATCACTAAAGCTTCAAAAAATGCGAATGCCGCTTTTTCTGTAATTTCGATTCTCTCGGGTGTTGATGGCGCACAAGCGTTTAACAAAGTCTTAAAGCTTCCGCCGCCGAGACGCGACCTTTTAAGCCAGAGGCCGATAAATGCTTATGAAAGCATCTTTTATGACAGCGCAATAAGAAGCAAAACCTGGCTGGACCCCGCACCGGTTGAAACCGATGCTATATTCAAGACAATGATAGAATCAATTACAAGCGGCAGAGCTAGGACCGGCGAAGCCGTGGCGAGAGTTCACAGAGAATTAGCCAGTTTGTTATCAAAATGAAAAATTCATTAATTAAAAAAATTTTAATACTTTCATTGTTTGCGATTATTATTCCTGCTTTTGTAGATGCTCAAACTTTACCGAAAATCATGCCTGATTGCGGTCCTCTAAATAATTGCGGCTATAGAGACCTTATGCAGCTTGTGGTAAATATTATTGATTGGATAATAATAATATCGGTGCCTGTAGCAGCCGGAGTTTTCGCTTGGGCCGGCCTAGTGTATATGACCACGGGTGTAACAGGCAAAAAGGAAACTGCCAAAAAAATGCTAGCGAAAGTTTTTATAGGCTTTGTTTTTATCCTTGCAGCATGGATTATTGTTACTACTATCACAAATACTCTTCTTGCAGATCCATCGATCGTACCGATTCAGGGAGCTACAGGAGTAACCCCATGAAAAAAATAGATAATATTATATTTTAATCATATGTTTAAAAATAAAAAGAAAATTTGCAGTTGCTTAATGTTGGCAGTAGTCATGGCGACTTCCATTGTTCCTTTTCTGACTCAAGCTCAGGATACAGGCGGAAACGGTAATCCTCCTGATGCGTCGGGAGGGGGAAACTATACGCAAGCTTTTATACTTCCTAATCCTTTTAAAAATAATGGCACTATTTTAGACCTTATAAAAACCCTGATAAACGATATTTTACTTCCAATCGGCGCAGTGATAGCGGTGCTTATGATTATGTACGCCGGTTTCCTTTATGTAACAGCGAGAGGCGATACTAACCAGATTGGAAAAGCTCATGATGCATTGAAATGGGCAATCATTGGCGCGGCCATTCTTTTAGGCGCGTGGGTTATTTCGGAAGCAATACAAGGCACGATTAATCAATTGAAAGGGTAAATAAAATCAAATGACAACACCAAAAGATTTGACTGACATTATAAGATTATTCACAGACATCGGCCTTGTTGTCATTCCTTTTATGGGAGCAGTGGCCTTTTTAGCTTTTGTTTGGGGAGCAGCTCGATTTATAAGGTCGGCTGGCAATGAAAAAGAAATAAAAGATAGCAAAAATTTGCTTATCTGGGGCATCATCGGGCTATTGGTTCTCATTGCAATTTGGGGGATTATCTTTTTCCTGCAAAAAGAACTGGGATTTGACAGGGGAGACCTCTTTATACCGCAAATAAAACTAAATTAATTATAAAATAACTAATATAATAATGAGCGGAGGAATCATAGATATAATACAAGCGGCAACACAGATTATTACTGGCGTTCTTATACCGCTAGCTTTTGCTTTATGTTTGTTATATTTCTTTTGGGGGGTTGCAAAATATATAAGGAAAGGAGCGGGAAGCGAGAAAGAGGCTGGAGAAGGAAAACACATAATGATATGGGGAATTGTCGGCCTGTTTGTTGTCTCATGTGTCTGGGGTATAGTTTTCTTCATAAGAAGCGAACTTGGTATTCCAAATATGCCAAATCCAGATATGCCGCTTATAGAAAATAATAGTGTTAGAATTAATCCTTAATATTATTAATTTATGTTAAATAAAATATATAAAATATCCATAGCAGCCGGATTGGTGGCAGTTCCTTTTTTAGCTTCTGCTCAGTTGACAGAAACTAGAAAAATTATTGATAGTGCATATGCAATAGTAAAAGACCTGCTCATTCCTTTGGTATTTACCTTGGCGTTGCTGTTCTTCTTTTGGGGAGTTGCTAAATATATTTGGTCTGTAGGCACCGATAAAGAAGAAGGCAGGAAAATAATGATTTGGGGGATAATTGCCTTATTTGTCATGTCCTGTGTCTGGGGTATCGTATACTTCATAGGGCAAGAGATAGGAGGTGGAGTGGGGAATGTATACAATGTTAACATTCCAAACATTGGACCATAACGAAAGTTGATGACAGCACCTGTGGATTACTTTATTGAAAATAGTCCCAAATAATTATATTATTAAAATAGTTAAAAATGGTCGTTTATTTTAATCAAATTATAAATTATAAGTAGCTATATAAATATGAAAAAATTAGCGTTAATTGCCGGAGCACTTGCTTTGCCCCTTACTTCTTTTGCGGCTCTCGGGAATATAAGCGGTTTGGTAGCTGATATAGGAGGAATTGTAAATCAAGTTATTCCAATATTGTTTGCCATCGCTTTGCTCGGTTTCTTCTACGGTTTGGTGGTTTACATCTTCGGCAAAGAAGACAACAAAGACCAAGCCAAAAAGACGATGATTTGGGGAGTTATTGCTCTCTTCGTCATGGCTTCTGTTTGGGGATTGGTAAGATTCATAGGTACTGCAGTGGGAGTTAACGAAGACACTGCTCCTCCTGTTACGCCTCTCATCCCAAAGCCTTAATATAAGGGTTATAGTCTAAGTTAGACCAAAAAATTCTCTATAAGGTAATTTAGATAAAAATGCGCAGATGTAAGTTCTTACATCTCGCGTTTTTATTTATGTGAAAAACTGGATAAATTGTATAGATATAAGAGGGAATCAGTATAAACATTTGTCCCTTGCAACATCTCTTTATTTTGCGATAAAATATAAATATGTTAACAGTAACGACTCTTCTGGGAAAAATTGCCAACCTTATTTTGAACCCGCTTATAATCCTTGGTTTTGTTGTCGCTACAATATATTTATTTTACGGTATTGCTGAGATGATATGGAAGGCGGACAGCAGCAGCGATTTGGATAAAAGCAGGAACAATGTTAAATATGGAATCATCGGTCTCTTCATAATGTTCTCTGTTTACGGCATCTTGCGTTTAGTCTTGGCAACTCTTCATATTGATTGTGGCGGAAGATTTTTTTGCTAAAAAAATCCCGCCAGAAACCTTGGAAATAAAATTTCCTGTTTCTGACGGGACAAGAAGGAAAGCGCGCGAACGCGCCATCCCTGTTAGTACACTTTGTACGTGATCTTAGCTAACTCAGGCTCTTCCGATTTCAATCGGAAGGTGTAGACCATAGAGGGCTGCTTACTCACTGCTCCTGGCGGCCGCGGCAAGTCTTCCTCAATAGTCCCATTCCAAAGAGCTTTGTACTTTCTTCCGAAGCCGTTCAATTCCCACTTTTTGGGAGCATATGGGATAGGTACAACTCTGCCCCATGTATTAGTCGGAGCATCAACGACATATGCGATCGCTTCTCCTCCAGCCCAGGTAAAACCCTTAAGTTTTGGCTCCCAGCAGGCAACGGACCGCGGATCTGCTTCCCAATCCTTTGTACCGTTCAGATTGTAACGGTACTCGAAATACCTATCCTGTCCCTCCTCGGTATTGAGGTCAAATCCCAGAGCCAAGGCTGGCTGCCTATGGCTCTCCAAGAACTGGTACTTCCCGAAAGCAGACGAAGGAGGAATGCCTTCACTTGGGACCCCTTTGTTCTTCAGAGGAGTAATCCCGTCGGGTTCGAATTGCTTGCCGCCCGACTCGCACTCGCAGATAGCCATCCGTGCTATCTCCAGGGGGGCACCATGGGAAAGATTGGTGGCAGTTTGGCTGATGCCACCGTTTTCTGCAGATTTTCCTCCCCACCATTTTCTGAACTGGTCATCTGCCAATGTGAACATTCCTACTGCCAACATCAAGATGATGATATTCGCCCATCTTGCTGCAGTCGGGTCGTTGTCATTGGTTTCCTTACCATCCTTGTCTTTGATTTTGATGGTTTTCAGGTATGATGCTACCCAAAAACCAACATTGAAAATCAGCAGAGTGTACCATCTGTAATACAACACACTCCAGAACCAGGGAATCATCAACCAACTTATCAAGTCAAAGATGATGACTCCGACAAGGATGAGAATTTTTGGATCTGAAAACCCTTTTTTGTCTCCCTTTAGTTTTTCAAGCAGTTTCGGATTTCTCACCAAAGCTGCTAAGAGAATCAAGACGACCAAAGCCACTATTCCCAACCAAATCCTTTCAGTCATACCAGTCTCCTTCTTAGGTTAGGACTATTAAAATTTCAAAAGTGCAGTTCCTTTCTATTATAGCATATTGTATATAAAAAGTAAAGCCGTCGTTCGCACTTGCAAACGACGGCTGAAAAACACAACATTTTGACCAGGTACTACTTCAATGGGGGAGAAACCAGCTTGTCTCCCAGTGCCCCGAGAATCTTGGAGAGCTCCATAGGAATTATAACCGGTTTTCCTTCCTTTAGTGCTCTCTCCAGAGCTTCCAGCTGAAGGACAATCAGCCCTTTTGGTGTACCGGCAACCATAGCGAGTTGTTGGAGGCCGACTTTCCTGGCGATAAGCAAAAGTCTTTCGGCTTCGGCATTACCAGCACCCTCTTTGGTGAGACGGACCTTATCGGCTTGAGCTTTTAGCTCGATAGCTTTCGCCTGACCAGCCCCAACTTCTTGAAGTCTGGTTCTCTCGCCTTGGGCTTCATAGATTACTTTACCCTTATCGGCGATAGCCACATTGATTCTCTTCGCTGTGCCAAGCCTCGTTATCTGAGTTTCTTTCACGTCAACACCCCAAGAACTTTCATGAGGTTTGCCAGTTGCAGCGAAGGCAGCTTTGTAAGCATTGGTATTGGGATCCACGACAAATTCTTCGACAGCTTCCCTGAGTTTTTTATTCATTGCTTCCATGTCGTGAATGGCTCTACCGACGAAAGACTTGCCAGCATGGCTGATAAGAGTTGACACAACAACTCCCCGAATGAGCTCAATCCCTTCAATGAGGCTTCCGGCATGATTGATCAGCCTAGACAAACTGCATATGCGAAACCTGACTGTTGCATGGGTGTCTGTGACCATTGCTTCTGCATATGGATTACCCTTAAACATAGCTTCTTCCTTTTTCTTATCTTCTGGGGTACCATCGGCAGATTTTATATCCCCCCAGTTAACTCTCAGCGGGTCTTCCATCAGGTACACAGACGCTGACGCCTCCAAGGTTTTTGCTTTCTGTCTCTCTTCCTCGGTCAGGACACCTATCTCAATCTGGACTATGTTCTTAGTCTCTTTGCGAACATAGCAAAAAGGCCAAAAAGCAAAGTAAAGTCCGGATTCAAGATCACCAACTGCTCGACCGAAAATGAACATGGCGCCCAGTTGTCTCTCGTTGATTACCCCAAAACTGAGGAAAATGTGGCCGGCAATAGCTACTAGCGCTACTATCCACCACTTCTCACCGTCAAATGTGCTGGTGAGTTTAAACCCGATTACCAAGGCAATTGGGTACACAACAGCAGCAATTATCCACGAAATGTAGTTTTTCATAATCTTCCTTCTTTATGTGAAGTTACTATTCCGCCTTGCATTATATCATATCTTACAAAAAAATGCAAGCAAAAACCGACCTTGCGGACGGTTTTTGCATATTTCAGGTTTTCACTCTCATAAGCCGAATTCTGTTTACCCCAACGAAGTTGAAGGGTTTCCAACAATTTATCTAGGTTCCAGATTGCTCTGGGACTCGAGCGGCACAAACCAGCATCACTGCCGGAGTACGGCCTTGCACTTGGGTAAGGATTTTGCCGTTGCATTCTGACATTTCTATCAGATTATCCCTGACGGGACCCTCTGCCTTTCGGCTTTGGCGTTTCTGTTCGCACCTCTATCCTCACGGACGGCGGGCGTTACCCGCTACCTTTTCCAATTAAATGGATAAGTGTTCGGACTTTCCTCCCCGATGTGACATCGGGGTAGTTGTCGGAATGAAAACCTGCTTACATTATATCACAACAAAAAACTTTTTCAAACTCGTGTGGCTTGCCACGAGCGAAGTCGAGTGGGCAGGAGAGGAATCTTGACCCTTATCCATCTTCGTTAAAACTACGAATGGACAAGCAGGGTTTGTACACCTTTTGTCCCGATGATTATCGGGATACTCAAGGTTCTTCAAGTCCTCTCGCGCAAGCTATGCTTGCTCTGCCTCCAAACAAAAAACTGCTTTTGCAGTTTTTGTTTGTGGGCAGGAGAGGACTTGAACCTCCATGCCTTGCGGCACTAGCTCCTAAGGCTAGCGTGTCTACCATTTCACCACCTGCCCAAATTTATTTTCTCTTTTGACTTTACTTATGATATATTTTTACTTGTTATCCCGCTCATAGCTCAGCTGGTAGAGCAGCTCCCTCTTAAGGAGATGGTCCCAGGTTCGATTCCTGGTGAGCGGACTGAATTTCAAAACAACAAATATTATTTCGGGTGCTCGGGGCGAGACTTGAACTCGCAAGACCTTGCGGTCAAAGGATTTTAAGTCCTTCGTGTATACCATTCCACCACCCGAGCGCTTTAAAAAATATACTATGTATTTTTTATCCTGCAAAGCAGGACCAGCGCTCGGGTGTCGGCCACCTCGCTTTGTTCGGATAAAAAACAAAGCAGTTTGTTTTTTATCCACCCAAGCGCTTTAAAAAATATACTTCGTAAGAAACGAAGGAGGCCTAGGGCGGAATTGAACCGCCGTATAAGAGTTTTGCAGACTCTTGCCTTACCACTTGGCGACTAGGCCATATATTCAATATTACTGATATCAATTTACCACAACTCAAATCTTTGCGAGTCTGCTCCAGACTCTTGGCCTTCACAGTTCGCTTCGCTCATGCCGCTTGGCGACTAGGCCATACGATTTAACATTATCATTTTCAGCTAATTTTTCAATTTGCAGGCTGGCCGGATTCATTTAACAACTCGTCAATTCTTTGGCGATTATGTTCACCTTCATCAATACAAAACTTTATCCTTGGAACAAAGCCAAAAGATTTTTTTAACATTACAAATTTTCGGAAATCTCTTTCCCGTCTTTGTGCAAATTCAAGAGCTTCAGACTCTTTTTCTCGGGGGATTGCGGTGAAAAAAATTATAGCTCTTCTTCCCTTATCAAATATCTCAGCTCTTATGACTGTCATTAGAGAATCCTTATTGGATTCAATGCTGAAATATTCCGCTGCGAATTTAGAGAGGAGAGAAGCTGATTTTTCATCTTTGAATTTTATTGGTGTTTTCATCCCGTTAGAAGTAGGAAATCACATACTTGGAGTGTGCAATTTTCTAAATATTTTAAATAATTAATAAATAATTCTATTTTTGATTTCCGTGACTTCTAACGGGATTCCTGTTTAATCAGCGAAGTCAATTTCAAAATATCTCCCGGCACCAATTCTATTTTTGATTCTATCATCATGCCAAATTCCTGGCCCTCTTTTACTAAATCAGTTTTAATTTTTTGAAGCTGAAGTTCTTTTATCTTTCCCTCACCGATTAATGATTCTCTTCTAAATATTTTCACTACTCCTCCGGATTTGATTTCACCTTCTGTTACTTTGCCGCCGGCAACCTGCTTGTCTCTGCTTTTATTGAAAATTCGGAGCACTTTTAACGAACCTGTTATTATTTCGATTGTTTCAACCGGGGTAGCTTCTTTGATTTTTTCTTTTGCATAATCAATCAGTTCGTATATCACTTTAAATGTCTTTATTTCAGTATTGTCCCGCATCGCGAGCATCTCGGCGCTTTTATCAACACCGACATTGAAACCCAATACCAAGGAATTTTTTACATTTGCCGTTTTCAAATCTTTCTCGGTGACTGGCCCTACGCCTTTTGAAATTATTTTAATTGATATTTTTTCGTTGCCTAGTTTTTTGAGTTCATGCTCAATAGCATCTAGAGAACCGAAAGTGTCCGCTTTTACGACTACTCCCAAAAAGGCGCTTCCATTAGCCGTATCTTTTTGTTCCTCTTTTATTTTTTTATCGGTGTTCTTGGAGATAAATTCCAATGCTTCTTCTTTCTTTGAAAAAATTTTAAATTGGCTGCCTGCTTTCGGTTGGGTATTCCAACCGGATATTCTGACCGGACTGGAGAAACTCGCTTCCGGCACACTTTCTCCTTTATAATTTTCTATAGCTCGTATCGGGGCATATGCATCTTCCGTAGCTGCGAAATTTCCTGTTTTTAGGGTGCCATCTTTTATTACCAAAGTGGCAGATATGCCCTGTTTGGGATTTAAATCGCTCTCTATAATAAAACCTTCCGCTGGCAGAGCAGGGTTGCCCTTCCAGGCCTCCAAATCTGCTTGTAAGGCAATCATTTCCAGAAGGTCGGAGACTCCTTCTCCCGTTTTAGCTGATAGGGGAACTACCGGCACGGTGCCTCCCCAGCCTTCTACCAAAACTCCGTTCTCAGCCAAATTTTGTTTTGTCTTATCAATATTTGCTCCCGGTTTATCGATTTTGTTTAAAGCAACAATAAATGGGATGGAATCCTGGTTAATGCAATTTAATGCTTCGATAGTTTGCGGTTTAACCCCGTCTTCCGCTGATACCACTAGGACAGCTATATCTGCCACATTGGTGCTGCGTCTTCGGATAGAACAGAAAGCTTCATGGCCGGGAGTATCCAAAAAAGTTATTTTTCTTTTTTGGCCGCCGATATCGCATTCCACTTCGTAAGCCGAAATATGCTGAGTGATGCCTCCCTCTTCTTTTTCGGTGGTATTTGTCTTCCTTATATAATCAAGCAAAGTGGATTTGCCATGATCAATATGGCCCATGATAACCACTACCGGAGAACGGGCTGCCATATTCGCTTTTTCTGTTTTATTTTTTTGATTCATTTTCTTTTGATTTTCCGATTACTCCTTTTTCTTCTTCCGTCAGTTCATATTCGCTTTTCCAATTTTTTAGCGGTTTAGCAAACACATTGGTTCTTTCTCTTGTATGCATGCTTGTTAAAACCAAGCCGTCTCCTTCTTCATCTGCAAAAACGGAAGAAAAACTTTGATTGCCTCCCGAACCTTCCCCTTGAAACGGGTTGAATCTTAAGGTGGCTGCATTTGTCATTTTCTTCTTTATTCTGTTATCCAGCACTTTCATATATTCTGTAGATTCCGCCTGATATTTAATGAAATCCTCGAGAGTTTTCGTGTGGAGCTTTAGGAGCCTTTCGATATCCGGTACGTTAGCGCTTCTGAATATTTTCGAGACCTTCACATGCATCATTATGGAAAATATGAGAGCCAGCAAAGCTGCTGCCAAAGCAATAAAAGGCACAACAAAAACAACTATATCCCAATCAATTAACATAGGTTAGCATTATACACTAATTGTGTTATTATCCCAAGTGTGAAAAATAAAGTCAAAACCAATAAGAAGAGGATTTTTTTGGATTATGCCTCAATTACCCCGCTTGATTCTAAAGTTGCAGAAGAAATAAAGGCGGTTGAAAGAAATTTCTGGGGCAATCCTTCCTCTTTGCATATGGAAGGAGAAAAGGCCAAAAATATTTTAGAAGAGTCAAGAATAAAAATTGCCCGTGTTTTACATTGCCGTGAAAATGAAATATTTTTTACCAGCGGCGGAACGGAATCACTGAATTTAGCCATCTTTGGCGTTATAAAATCAGCAATAGCAAAGAATATACTTCCGCATGCAATTGTTTCTTCAATAGAACATCCGGCTGTTTTGGAACCGATTAAATCTTTACTCGCTTTAAAACAAATAGAAGTCTCCTTTGTGAATCCGGACAGTAGCGGGAAAATCAATCCTGAATCAATAAATAAAGAAATAAAAGAAAATACCGTTTTAATAATAGTTCAACACGCAAATAATGAAATAGGCACTATCCAGCCCGTACAAAAGATTGCCTCTGTAATTAAAGAATACAAAAAAAAGGAAGAGATTTCTCCAATGGATAATTATCCGTATCTTATGACAGATGCAAGCCAGAGCGTTCTTTATGAGGATATTTCTCTTGAGAGATTGGGTGCGGACATTCTTGTTTTGGACGGCATTAAAATGTATGGACCGAGAGGAGCGGGCATTTTGGCGATTAAACACAATATTGCTATTTCTCCGGTTGTTTTTGGCGGGGGACAGGAGAAAGGGCTTAGGCCGGGAACAGAAAATGTGGCGAGTGCGGCAGGGTTAGCCAAAGCCTTGGAAGTTGCCGTTAAAATAAGAGAGAAAGAAACTTTACGCCTTCTGTCATTACGCGATTATGCTGCCAAAAAGATTCTCAAAGAGGTTGTTCCGCCAGCCGGAAAATCATCGCTTAATGGCAGTCTGGAAAATCGCCTCCCTAATAACATCAATGTCTGCTTTCCTAAACAGGATTCGGAATTTCTTGTTATCAAGTTGGACACTTTGGGTTTTGCAGTTTCCGCAGCTTCGGCTTGTCACAGCATCTCCCTGGAAAACGGCTCCTATGTCATCGAAAGTCTGGGTAAGTCGGAATGTTCCTCCTCTTCCCTCCGTCTTACATTTGGCCGAGATACAAAGAAAGAGGATTTGGATAAGCTGGTTCTTGCTCTTAAAAAGATTATCAAATAAAGCATTAGATATTATTGTTTTTATTTTTTATTTTGATATCATTTAATTAGCATGGAGGACCTAACTAAACACCAGCTTATATTAATCACGCTGCTCATAGCATTTGTAACGTCAATTGCAACAGGCATTATGACTTTTACTTTGCTTTCCGAAGCACCGGTAGAAGTTACTCAGACTATAAACAGAGTAGTAGAAAAAACAATTGAAAGGGTGGTTACAGAGCCCGGCAAACCGGATAAAGTGGTTACGACCGTGGTGGTTAACGAAGAAGACAGAGTTTTGGAATCAATCGCCAAAAATGAAAAATCGATTGTCCGGCTTAAAACTATGGGAGCCGATGGTTCTGAAATAGTCGCCGGAGTAGGATTGGTGATTTCGGCAGACGGAGTTATTGTCGCAGACATACGAAGTTATAATGCGGCTTCAACGTTTACAATCCTGTTCTATGACGGCAAGACGTATTCTTCAGGGAAAGTTATCACAGATAACGAGAAAGGATTGATCTTCCTGAAAACAGCGGTTCCTCCAAAAGAAAATCCGAAATACACTTTCTATCCTGCAGTATTCGGCGATTCTGACACGCTAAAAATAGGGCAGACCCTGGTTGCCATAAGCGGAAAAGATTCAAATGCGGCAACTATTGGCAGAATATTTCAACTTTCATTCGGAGAAGACAAGAAGACGATAACCGATATTCTCTCAGACATTAAGATATCAAAAGCCAATTTTGGCAGTCCTGCTCTCAATCTTTCCGGAGAAGTTATGGGCCTTGAAGCTCCATTTACTGAATCTGATACGCAGTACACATATATTCCAATAAATGTCGTAAAATCGCTCACCTCAAAGGCTTTAGAACAATTGGCAAATTAGTTCTATTGACAAGTAGACTTGATTTATGATGATTTTTTGCTATAATGAAGCGGATTTTTTTAAGCTTTTTATTTTATGACGCCATTCAATCATTTCACAACCAAAGCAAAAGAAGTTATTAGAAAGGCTCACGAGCTGGTAATTGAACGCGGGCAAAACCACGTAGGGCCTTTGCATCTTTTAGTAGCCCTTATTTTACAGGATGAGAGCATGGTTGCTTCCATCTTAGACAAAATGGGAGTAGATACCATACTTCTCACCGATTCTCTATTTGAAATCATGGAGGATGCTTCTTCCGGCAACACCATGACGCCGTCCTACCAAATTTTTCTTACTCCGGAACTGGCTCATATCATTGAGCACTCTTCAAAAGTGGCTTCTTCAATGAACGACGAGTTTGTATCTACCGAGCATCTTTTTATCGCTTGTCTTGATATTCCGAGTCCGGCCAAGGATATTCTTTCCCGTTTTAAAATAGAGAAAGAAAAAGTGCTGTTTTTAATCCAGGAGATTAAACAAGGAAGAATTCCCGATGCTAAATCATCTCCAAAAAATAAAGCTCTTATAAAATATACCCGCTCTCTCACTAAACTGGCTCGCGAAAATAAGCTTGACCCTGTTATAGGGCGGGACGAAGAGATTTCCCGTATTATCCAAATACTTTCCCGCCGCACAAAAAATAATCCGATACTTATAGGGGAAGCCGGAGTCGGTAAGACGGCTATAGCAGAAGGTCTAGCCATGAGAGTGGCTTCCGGCAATGCTCCGGAATCTCTGAAGGACAAGGAGATAGTTTCTCTTGACTTGGGTTTGCTCGTAGCCGGCACGAAGTACCGCGGCGAATTTGAAGAGAGGCTGAAAAATATAATAAAAGAAATTGAGAAATCAGAAGGCAAGATTATACTTTTTATTGACGAAATTCATACGATTGTCGGAGCTGGTTCGGCTGAAGGGTCTCTGGACGCATCCAACATGTTAAAGCCGCCTCTTTCCAGGGGCGAACTGAGAGCTATCGGCGCGACTACTCTTAAGGAATATCAAAAACATATTGAAAAAGACCCGGCTTTGACCCGCCGTTTTCAACCTGTCTTTGTAAACGAGCCGTCTATAGATGATGCCATTACAATCCTGCGCGGACTTAAAGAAAAGTATGAGTTATATCACGGAGTGCATATTACCGATGATGCTATCAAGGCTGCAGTCAATCTTTCTTCCCGCTATATTGCCGACAGATTTTTGCCTGACAAGGCGGTAGACCTTATCGACGAAGCGGCTTCGCATCTTAAAATATCGCTGGAAAACATGCCGGTCATCTTGCAGGAAACTAATTCCAAAGTGATGAAGCTTGAAATCGAAAGGCAGGCTTTAAAGAAGGATGTCGGCAATAAGCCCGGCAAAGTCAAAAATCGTTTGCAAGATATCGAGAGAGAAATTGCCGACCTTAAAGAAAAAACTTCCGAAATCAATTTGAAATGGAAAAATGAGAAAGAAAGCGTCGGAGAGATAAAAAGAATAAAGAAAGAACTGGAATCTGCCCGCCTGGAAGCTGAAGCCGCTGAATCTCAAGTTGACCTCAGCAAAGCGGCCGAGGTTCGATACGGCAAAATTCCGGCTCTTGAAAAAGAACTTGATTCCAATGTTAAAAAACTCAAAAAACTTCAAAGTTCAAGGCGAATTTTGAAAGAGGAAATAACCGAAAACGACATAGCAAACATCGTAGCCAAATGGACAGGTATTCCGGTTTCCAGGATGCTTGAAGAAGAGGCGGAGAAGCTCTCCAGGATGGAAGATGATTTGAAGAAGCGCATTATCGGCCAAGATGAAGCGGTTAAGAAAATTTCCGATACCATAAAGCGCTCTCGCGCGGGTATTTCAGACCCTAACAGACCGATTGGTTCGTTCATATTCTTGGGTCCGACCGGCGTAGGCAAAACGGAGCTCACAAAAGCTCTGGCTGAATTCATGTTTAATGATGAAAAAGCTCTCATCAGGGTGGATATGTCGGAGTTTATGGAAAAACATTCCGTCTCCAAGCTTATAGGAGCTCCTCCGGGCTATGTCGGTTTTGACGAAGGCGGAGGCCTGACTGAAATGGTGCGACATCGCCCGTATTCTATCGTACTGTTTGATGAAATTGAAAAAGCTCATCCTGAAGTTTTCAACGTACTCTTGCAAGTTCTGGATAACGGAAGGCTTACTGATTCGAAAGGAAGAACGGTAAACTTCAAGAATGCCATTATTATCATGACGTCAAATATCGGTGCTAATTATATTGATAGAATGGAAAAAATGGGATTTGGCGAAAGAAGTAAAGAAGGAGGGGATTATGCTAACGTCAAAGAAAAAGTGATGGAAGCAATGAAAGATTTTTTCCGTCCGGAATTTTTAAACCGAGTAGATGACATCATTGTCTTTGATGTTTTGCCTATGGAAGCAATACGAGAAATAGTAAAAATCCAGATAGATTTGGTGCGAGATAGACTTTCTGCCAAAGAGATTTCTTTGGAACTCACGGACGAAGCTTTCGAATATCTGGCAAAAGAAGGATATAATCCTCAATTCGGTGCCAGGCCGTTAAAACGTGTTATCCAAAATAAGATACTGAACCGAGTGGCTTCTCTTATCATCTCCAAAGGTATTATGAAAGGCGGAACAGTTTCTGTGTCCGTTAAAGCAGGGGATTTAGTTTTTGACATCAAAAAAGGCCGTCACGGCGCCATAATAGAAACTCCGATTATTGAAACTGTTTCTGCGGAGACGGTGGGGTAATCCCCAACTACAATTGCGGCTGGTTTTAGTTTGTTATAAATTAGAAACAGCAGATTTCCTGCTGCAATGGGTGGCTGAAAGCCCCTGCTCCGGCATCGGAAGGGGACGAGAGGGAAAAAGAGTCCTTTATCCAACCCAGACCATAAGCTAAGGTTGAAGCGAATTAAGCACCGAAGCTATGGACACGATTACTTGCCCGGACGCCTACCGTAAAGCCGGAAACGTATGTTGTACAGCGCTGGATCAAGAAGAAGCTTACGCTTCGTTTGCGCCATTTGGCGACGTGTGATAGGCCTGAAGTCCCATTGCAAGCGGCTTGTTCTCGAGCCGCTTTTTCTTTTGTGTTGGGGCATAATTGTGACAAATAAACAACGAGGACCGGTTTTTAATCGGTCCTGCAAAAGGATACTCAAATTTCTTTGCCGAAGACGTCGGCGATTTCCGCTGCCCACGCGAATTTATTCGGGTCCGGAAGATTTGCCTCCAGGATCTGCGCGACTTCGCGCCACCGTGCTCCCATTGCTGTAGGAGCGGTAAACGGGATTGATCCTTGGCGTTTCCGAAGTCCCTCTTCCACCATTTCTTGGTTCTTGAAATCTTTGGGAATCAACTCGATGATCCGGTCGATTCTTTTATGAAGCTCTGTGGCTTCGGCACACTGGGCTGGGATAGGATTTGTGCTCATGATAACCTCCACCAAAACCCTACTTTATTTAAGAGTAAAAGTCAAATTTGCGTGCTCGGCGCACAAAATGAAAAACCCCTTTCGGGGATTTCATTTTGTGCGCCGTCTGGTACGATGTTGGAACCAGTTTATTGAAAATTTAGGTAAAAGAAAAGAGCGGTCATCGCGGACCGCTCTTGTTCCGTGTTATTGCCTAAACTTTAGATGCTACTGAGTCATATCAGTTTTTCTTGAGCATCTTGTACCTCTTGTACAGCCAAATGCTTGCTACCACATAGCAGACTGCCATGACTGACCACAGGAGGACCAGAAGCCATCTGGATTGGAATGCGCATACAATAGCGAGAATGGCGTAGGAAATGAAGCAGAGTACGTTTAAACAAATCTGGAATTTCACGGTTTTCTCCTTCTGCTTTATATGAGAGCATATTTAACATACGCTGTCAAGCACTTTTCATATTTAAAAATAAATGGGGAGGGGATTTCGAAGTTTACAGCTTCAGTACAGGTTTCTTATCTAGGGAAGGGATTCGGTCACAAGTCGGTTTTGCTTCGTCAAGCAAAACCGCTTGCGACCACGCCTCGCGCCAAAATGCTGCTGCATTTTGACTTCGCTTCGCTCCGTGCGCTCTGGCTTTCGAATTAGGATTCGATCCTTACAGGATCAGTACAGGTTTCCCATTTTCTCACCTTCGACAGGCTCAGGTTCAAAAATATGGGAGAACCTTTTCGAATCCCTCCACGCGAGTGAATCAGTTCACTCGCGTGGAGGGAATTTCTCCCTCGACTCAAAATTTGTTCAGTCAACAAATTTTGGTCTGGGCACCGGCTCATGGAAATTTTTTGCTAAAAATTTCACATTCCGCCGTTCGAATCCCTCACGCAAAGCAAGCAGTTGCTTTGCTCCGGGCCACGAAAAAACTGCCGAAGCAGTTTTTATCGTGTGCGCCGGGAGGGATTCGAACCCCCGTAGGCCGAAGCCGACAGATTTACAGTCTGTTGTAATTGACCACTCTACCACCGGCGCATTCGTTAAAGAGTCTATCAAAAATATTAATCTATTGCCAGTAGAATATGAAAAAACAAACAAAAATGCCGGTCAACAGATGCTTTCTGGACCGGCATTGCTTTTAGCTTCCTCATTTATTGCGTCTTCTAATGCGAACGCAAGTACGCAATCCCGTGACAAACGCTACAGACCAGCCAAAAACTAACCTCCCCAACGGATTCTCGATATTGAAATAAATGAGGACGGATAGAGCAAGACCGAGAGCAACAACTTTCCGATTCCCAGCTGCAGCCTCTTGAGATTGCTCAGGACCGGGCTCAGACGATTCTATTGCTTTGACATTCTTCTTTCTAGCCATCTTCACCTCTCCTATGCATATTATACCAAATTATTCAAAGTTTTCAATATTGGGATATTTAAACATTTTACACCCATATCATATATGATATTATGTATATATGGAAAAGGTGAATAATCAGAAAATCATGGGTAGTTTTATCAAGAAACTGCGGGAGAAACGCTCCTTAACACAGAGAGAATTGGCTAAAATCCTAAACACTTCTCAGAGCGCGGTGGCGAGGATTGAAAGCGGAGGCCAAAATCTTACGGCAGGAGGACTCCTCAAAATAGGCGAAGCCCTGGACCATAAAATAGTTTCGCTATCAGATTCGATAGACTTTAAAATTTCAGGAGGTAAGAAATTGAGCGGAAAAATCAAGACGAATCCTTCTAAAAATGGAGCCACTGGCCTTTTATGCGCTTCTCTGCTTAACAGAGGTACCACTGTTCTTCACGGTATTCCTAGGATTGAAGAAGTTAACCGAATGCTGGAGATATTTTCTGATTTGGGGATTAAATATAAATGGCTCGAAAAGCAAACTCTGGAAATAATTCCTCCGAAAGAATTTAATAAAAAAGGACTGTTGCATTCTTCAGTTGCAAGCGTCCGCTCTTCTCTCATGCTCATTCCTTCCATGGCGCATCATTTTAAAAATTTTTCATTGCTTCACTCCGGAGGATGCAAGATGGGCGAAAGGACCATATCGGCGCATCGTTATGCTCTATCTGATATCGGTATTTCAATCAAAACCCTCAGTGATAAATACGAAGTTTCTTCCAAATTATTGAAGCCGGCAGACATTGTGATGTATGAAGCTAGTGATACAGCTTCGGAAAATGCAATCATGGCGGCGGCTAAAATACCGGGAGTGACGAAAATATCGTTTGCCACAGCCAATTATCAAGTGCAGGAAGTCTGTTTCTTTTTGGAAAAGATGGGGGTAAAAATAGACGGCATAGGGACATCCAATCTGACTGTCTATGGAGTAAAAGAGATTAACCAAAAAGTGGAATATTATAACGGCGAAGACCCGATTGAATCCATGATGTTTATCAGTGCCGCAATCACTACCAATTCAAAATTGGAAATAAAGAGGTGCCCGATAGACTTTTTAGCTTTAGAGCTGAAGAAGCTTGAAATCATGGGCCTTAAATATAAAATTTCCAAAGAGTACTTTTCTCTAAATGGGAAAACCAGATTGGCAGATGTCACAGTATTTCCTTCAAAGTTAAAAGCTTTGAAAGATAAGATACATGCCCAGCCTTATCCGGGTATCAATTCGGATAACTTGCCATTTTTTGTTCCTATTGCCACTCAGGCGGAAGGTACAACTCTTATCCATGACTGGATGTGGGAAAACAGAGCCATATATTTTACAGAGCTTAACCGCTTAGGGGCTAGTGTTACATTGGTTGACCCTCACCGGGCTTTCATAAATGGCCCTACGAAATTAAAAGCGGCTCAAGTGATTTGTCCCTCTGCGCTGCGTCCCGCTATGATAATCCTCATAGCTATGCTTGCGGCTTCCGGTGTTTCAATATTGCGGAATGTCTATTCCATTAACCGCGGCTACGAAGATGTCGTTTCGCGCTTAAACAGCATAGGGGCTTCAATAGAGAAAATCACAGGAGTTTAGTTGCACGCATATCATATATGTGATAAATATAGATAGGAGGTGCAAATTGAAGGATGAAATAAAATCTAAAACTCTTGTTGGCCTTCGAGAACAAGGTGATGACCGGGGTATGACAGAACGTCTGCAGGGGTGGATAAATTATCACGGCCGAGGCCCATTTACAGTGTGCCAACGTCCGGACAGAGAGCATGTTTCTCTTTTGGATAAAAAAGGTAATCTCATCCACTTCGGTAGCACAGGATGTTGTCTGCTCCATATCGGCTATGTGGAACCATGGAGACAGGAGAACCACAGCTTCGTAGAACTGCTACGGAAAATATGGCGCCGTTTTTTTTGAGGACGGTTCCATAAAATCGCTATGGACACAGGCACCATAGCGATTTTCCTTTTTTTAATATAAAATTCAGAGATGCAAGAATATTGTTTTTTAAACGGAAAAATTTTACCGACAGCAGAAGCCAAAATCGGAGTAGAGGATATCGGGCTTTTGCGAGGTTACGGAATCTATGACGGATTGGCCGTTATCAAGGGCGAACCTTTTCGTTTTGCCGACCATTGGAACAGATTTCTTTCCGGGGCTCATATTCTTAATTTAAATGTTCCTGTTACAGAAGAAAAAGCTGAAAAGGTCATTAAAGAATTGGCAGTAAAGAACGGGTACACAGAACGAGCGAATGTAAGAATAATTTTAACCGGCGGGAAAACCATAGGAGGAATTGAATATGATTTTGAAAATCCCACATTTTATATTTTAGTTGAAAAATGGGAGTCTCTGCCTCAGGTGCTTTATGAAAAAGGAGCCAGGCTAATAACATACAAACACATGCGGGAATTGCCGGAATATAAAACTACCAACTATATCAGGGCGGTTGTTCTTCAAAATTTCAGAAAGGAAGAAAAAGCGGTTGAAATTCTTTATATAAATGACGGTGAAGTATTGGAATGCGCTACCTCCAATATTTTTATTGTAAAAAATAAAAGCGTGATTACGCCGGCTGAAAATATGTTAAAAGGCATAACAAGGAAGGTTGTCTTAGAACTGGCTCAAAATAAATATAAAATTGAGGAAAGAGTAGTGAATGAAGAAGAATTAAAAACAGCAGATGAGGTATTTATTACATCTTCTTTCAAAGATATTGTACCGATTGTCAAAATAGACGATTTCGAAGTGGCAGACGGCAAAATCGGGCCGGTTAGCAAGGATTTGATGGAACGATTTGCTGAAACGACTCGTTTGTGATATATTGCTTTTGTCTTAATTCGTTATTGTTATTTGTTGCAATTCGCTAACTTATTCGTTATTTCGTATTTCATATGTCACAAGATCAGCTTATAGGACTAGTAAATAAAAAGACCGGAGCGGTTTACTGGACGCGCAAAAACAAGCGCAAGGTAGAGCGCAAAATTGAACTTAAAAAATATGATAAAACACTTCGCAAAAGGGTTGTCTTTACCGAAGTGAAGCTGCCCCTGAAGAAGATGAAGAGGAAGTAAAAAAACGGGACAAACCCGTTTTTTTTGTGTATATTTATGACCATGGGCTTATAGTTCAATGGTAGAATAACCGTCTCCAAAACGGTTGATCGAGGTTCAAATCCTCGTGGGCCCGCAATGATTCGCAAAAACAGCTTTGAATAGCTGTTTTCAGCGAAACATCATTGCGTGGTTTGCGAGGATTTGAAAGACGGAGACTGTGGGGCGAGTCGGGGTCGAGCAAATTTTCAGCAGAAAATTATGCGTGACCAAATCCTCGTGGGCCCGCAAAAATAAGGAATGAGTTTACGAATGACTATATTTTTGCAGGGTGCCGCTTTATTAAGCATAGAATCATGCTTACAGTTTCATTATGCAAATAAAAAAAGAGCCCCGAACATTGCTGCTCAGGGCCCTGAATTGTAGGAAAGGTGCTTGTTACAGTTTGAAGGTCTGCTTGTCGTTCACCGTGTTAACCAAGACGGAGTCCTGATCCAATTCCACGATGGTGACGATGTTGCTGCCTTCTCGCTTCTCGTAACCGTGGTCTTCGATGACGAGCTTGGGTGACGGATCCGTGTGGGTCATCACGAACAGCTCGTAACGGGTCTGCGGGTCGGAACCGCGGTGGTCAATCTGCTCTTCAGTGACGAAGGCGGCGACTCCGAGGTTGGC
>Ga0105104_10000766_pt1 | contig 24903 bp, 24 predicted proteins | sample PPLLaktember2015_3_FD_87034 | JGI IMG/M metagenome (GOLD analysis project Ga0105104, IMG submission 87034) | Freshwater sediment microbial communities from Prairie Pothole Lake near Jamestown, North Dakota, USA - PPLs Lake P7 Core (6) Depth... | ecosystem: Environmental > Aquatic > Freshwater >...
AACGCCCTGACCAGGACATCAGGACTTCGCCCTGACCAGGACATCAGGACTTCGCCCTGACCAGGACATCAGGACTTAGCCGGGACTTATAGCCGGGGACGGCCGTAGGTCCTGCCCGCAGGGGGCGGCTGAGCGGATTTACCCCAACCCCATCTCGCGCGCCCGCAGGGCTGCTTGAGTGCGGTCCTGAACCCCCAGTTTCTGTAAAATGGTAGTCACGTAGTTCTTTACCGTGCCTTCGGTTAGATTCAGACGGGCGGCAATTTCTTTATTGGTCAGCCCCCTCGTGATCCAGCCCAGAATCTCCTCTTCGCGCAGGCTGAGCGGCTCGGGCAGGCTGCTGGCCGGCTGGGAAACGTGGGGCGAAAGGCGGGAAAATTCTGCCAGGACTTTCCGCGCCACAGAAGGCTCGATCAGCGCGCCTCCCTGGGCCACTTTCCGGATGGCCTCCGTCAGCTCCGCGCCGGAGACATCTTTTAGCAAATATCCCAATGCGCCCGCGCGCAGCCCTTCAAAAATATAGGACTCGTCGTCGAAAGTGGTCAGGATGATTACCCTGGCCTCTGGCCAGCGGGTGAGGATCCGGCGCGTCGCCTCCACGCCATCCATACCCGGCATGCGCACATCCATCAGCACGACATCCGGGAGCAGGCTTTCAAAGAGCTGGATGGCCGCCTGGCCGTCTGCCGCCTCACCGGCGACTTCCAGCCCTTCTTCCAGCTCGAGCAGCGTGCGCAGCCCATCTCGCATCAGGCGCTGGTCGTCCACCAGTAAAACGCGGACCGGTATCGACTGCGGTGAAGGTTTATCCATTCTTTGAATCCTCCGGCAGCGGCAGGCGAAACGTAATCTGAGTCCCCCCGCCCGGCCTGGGGTCGACAAAACAATCTCCCCCCAGCAGCGCCGATCTTTCTCGCAGCCCGCTCAGGCCAAAACCGTTTTTCATCTGGCCCGCCTGGATCCCCTCGCCGTTGTCCTCGATCAAGACCGAAATCTTGCCATCCTGGCGTCTGACGTGGATCCAGGCTTCGCTGGCACGCGCGTGGCGTTGGATGTTGGTGAGGCATTCCTGCGCGGCCCGGTAAATGGCCTGGCGGTGTGAGGGTGGGAGCGTGGGAAAAGCATCCTCAAGGATCAGATGGATCTCGATCCCGGTAGCCTCATGGACCTGGTTGGCCAGCTTGGTCAGCGCCTGCGGGAGCGGCAGGTCTTCTTCCACGGAAGCGCGCAGCATGGCCACCGTGCGGCGCAGGTCAGCCAGCCCATCTCGCACCTGCTCCCGGACCGTTCCCAGGATCTGATCGACCTTGTGAGGGTTGGTGTAGATCAGGCGCTGCGCGCCTTCGAGCTGGACCGAGGCAATCGTCAGGCGGTGCCCGAGGGTGTCGTGCATTTCACGAGCAATCCGGTTGCGCTCCTGGGCGATAGTCAGCTCTTCCAGGCGTTCCGCGTACTCTTGCAGCTGCCGGTGAGTCTCCTGCAGTTCGGTTAGAAGCTGTTCGCTTCTCTGGCGGTCCCTTTCCGCCTGCATCATGACCCACCCGAACAACCCAAAAAAGAAGTAGCCCGAGGCATACGGCAGGAGCTGGATCAAGCCCACAAGACCATCGGTGAAAACGAAAACGCCTCCGGTGAGCAGGGTAAATACCCCCAGCCAGATCAGGCCGATGCGCTGCGGGTAGTGGATCATAACCTCCGGGCTCAACAAGAAGAACAGAATGGGAAAAACACCCCAGCCGGGTTGGAGAACAACCAGCCAGGTGATCAGAATGGTTAGGACGGCGGTGCGCAGGTGAACAAACCAGGGAGTAAGGTTTTTATTCCAGTTGGGCAGAAAAATGATTCCAATGAGGACGATCAGGATGCAAACGATGGGTATATTTTGCGGGTCATCCACGCTCAGGATCCCGGCAATTGAGATCGCAAAATAACCGATTTCCCCGGACAGGACGAGCAGGTTTTTGTTGCGAAAGGGGGGGTTCATAATGAGATTTTACTCCCAATCACCGGTGGGGCGGAATAATTCGTCAGGGCGTCTGCAGCTTGCATCAACCGACTGAACGACCTTGAATGTGCCAATCTTCGCCCCGGTGTTCTTCCTGGGCGAAGATTGCCATAGATATTCTCTAAATGTTTCGCCCTCGCTCGTTTATTCAAAGCGGAAGCGCCAGAGGGCCAGCGCCCAGAAGATCAGCGCGTAGGCCATGAGCACGGCGATCACGGGCAGCACCGCGCTCACACCCAGGCCGCGTACGATCACATCCTGAAAGCCGGTCAGGGCCCAGGAATGGGGGACAAAACTGGCCACCCGCTGCATGAAATCGGGCATGATCGAAGTGGGAACCATCATCCCCCCCAGGACGGCCAGAATGACCGATAAAAGGGTGCTCAGGCTGGATACCTGCTCCAGGGTTTTGCCAAGCGTGGTTACAAATAACCCCAACCCGGTGGCTACCGCCGCGGTAGCCAGCGAGAGCAGGATCAAGGCAATTGGATCGCTCCCCAGGTTCATTTTGAAGACGAGCACCCCGACGCCGAACATCAAGGCGATCTGGACCAGGTTGATCAGATAATAAGGCAGCAGTTTGCCGGTCAGCAGAGCTGCCCGCGAAATGGGAGTGGCCTGGATGCGGCGAAAGGTGCCCTCGTTCTTCTCACGGAAGAGACTGGTGGCGATGGTTTGCATGATAAAGAACACACCATAGATGGTATAACCGGGGACATTTTGCTCGGCGGAGGTGGGCGTTCGTTGGGCCTGGTATTTCGCCGGGGAGACAACTTCGTAGCGAACACCCAGGTTTTCATGGCCCTGGTTTTGATCTGCGGCGAAACGGGTCCCCATCTCACGGATCAGCGCCGCCTGGCTGGCGGGGACACTGGCGGCCATCCGTTCAAAACCGTCTTTGGTCTGCTCTCCGGCCTGGGCGATGGAGGCCTCGCGTTCGATATACCCCTGGACCATCCCGCGCGCGGGGGAGAGCATCTGGTTGCTAACGGTGGGGTCGGTGATAAACGATACCAGGGCCTGGCCAGACGCGGAGTCTCCGGTAGCGGTATGGATCCTCTCCGAAAAATCAGCCGGGAAGATCAAAGCGATCGAATACTGCCCCTGGGTGATGAGATCTTCAGCCCCCAGGCGGGTTAGCGGATCACCATTTTGACGGTCGACCAGATCGAGGCCGCTCACACCGCCCAGGTCCGCGATCACTTTTGCGGCCAGGTCTCCCCGGTCATCGTTGACGACCAGCAGGGTTAGCGGGTTGTTGTCGGTTCCCGAACTGAATAACCCTTGTAAGGCAAACGTCATGGTCAAGATAAAAGCGATCGGCAGGATAAAAAGGACAGCAAATGCGGCGCGGTCGCGGGATAAGACCTTTAGTTCTTTCCAGGTAATCGCAAAGATTTGGTAGATCATGTTATTTCCTTTCTTTATTCACGCAGGCGTTTACCGGTCAGGGTGAGGAACACGGTCTCAAGGTTGGCCTCCAGGATCTCGAGGGCACTGACGCGTTTCCCCAACCGGCTGGTGATGCCCAGTACCTCGATCAAAGTTTCCTGGGGCCGGTGAGAGCGGATCTCCATCTGCTGACCCTGGTGGGTCAGAGATTTGACGGACGGCAGCCTGCGAACCTGCTCAGAGATACCTTCCGTCTCACCGTCGGCAATCTCGATGCGGATGAGCTCATCCCCCAGGCTGCGCACCAGGTTGGCAGGTGTATCCAGGGCGATGACCTGGCCGTGGTCGACGATTGCGACCCGCTGGCAGAGACGCTCGGCCTCTTCCATGTAGTGGGTGGTGTAGATAATCGTCAGGCCGGCCCGGTTGAGGGCTTCTACGCTCTCAAAGATGGCGTTGCGGCTCTGCGGGTCGACCCCTACGGTGGGCTCGTCCAGGAAGAGGATATCGGGCTGGTGTAAAAGGCCCACCCCCAGGTTGACGCGCCGTTTCATGCCCCCGGAATAATTCTGGATGGGCTCTCCCGCACGGTCGGTCAGCTGGATCATCTCCAGTACCTGGTCAATACGCTGGCGGAGGACCTTCCCGCGCAGACCGTAGATCTGACCAAAGAAGACCAGATTGTCTCGGGCGGAGAGGGTTGGGTACAGGGCCAGCTCCTGGGGGACCAATCCCAGGCGAGCTTTGACCCGCTTCATGTTCGCCTGCATTTCCAACCCTTCAACAAATATTTGACCTTCACTGGGTTGGATCAACCCGGCCAGCATGGAGATCGTGGTGCTCTTTCCGGCCCCATTGGGTCCGAGCAGGCCAAATATCTCTCCCCGCGCAAGTGTAAATGAAATACCATCGACGGCCATGCGAGAACCGTACGATTTCTTTAGATTGCGAGCGACCAATAGCTCTGAGTTCATACATACTCCTTTCAAACCATCGTTGAGCGTGACCCTAGCATACTGCCGGGAGGGTCATCTCAGGTAGTCCGAAAGGTCATGCAAGGGTCATATGACGTATGAACATTAAATAAATAATCATTAGCCGCCCTCTGTCCTCTACCCCCCCGCGGCTGATTTCGACATCATCAGGACGCTCCACGAACCCTGCTGGACGATCTGGTCGTGCTGGTTGAGGATTTCCGCGCGTAAAGTGACCAGCCCCGCGCCCAGGCGGGGGACTGCGCGGGTTTCGTTCACGATCATGCGCACCCGGATGGTGTCGCCGATGAAGATGGGCTGGCTGAACTTCCAGTCCAGGACTTCGCGGAAGGCGAGCAGGGTTTCTTCCAGAAACCCCAGCCTGACCGCCAGAGCCACAGCGATGGAGAGCCCCAACAGCCCATGAGCGACACGTTGGCCGAGAGGATGGCGGGCGGCGTATTCCGCGTCAGAATGGATGGCCGACCAGTCCCCGGTCAGGCCGGCAAAGTTGACCACATCCGTCTCGGTGATGGTGCGACCCATGCTGAGCACGGTCAGGCCGATCTCGAATTCTTCAAAATACATGCCTTTATGGATGGCCGGCGATGATTTATCTTCCAATGGTCACTTCCTCCGCGATGTTATGATCTTTTACACTGACTGGTAGGATTATTATAGACAATTTTTACTTCTAGTTTTACTGCGCAATCTCGAGTTTTGGCGGGTAATGGCAGTAAGCGATCGAATTGTCTGATTGGGGATCGGTTCGTGACGGAGGTGAAATTAAAAACATATTGTTTAATATTTTCATTATTGACTGAAAAAATTGAGCGTGTTATACTGACAGCGATGAATTCAGATGCCTCTCGTAAACTCCAACATTACGTTGAAGAATACGGCATGTTCGCTGCCGCAATCGGCATGCCCCGCATGGCCGGGAAAATCCTGGGTTGGCTGATGGTATGCAGCCCGCCGTACCAGACGGCGGAAGAGATCGAAACGGCGTTAGGCGCGAGCAAGGGCACCGTCAGCACCATGACTCGCCTGATGATGCAAATCGGCTTTATCGAAAAGGTAGGCATCCCCGGCCGGCGCCGTGAACACTACCGCCTGAAAGCGGATGCCTGGACGCAGGTCATTACGAACGAATCCAGTATGATGCGTTCGCTGCGTGAACTTGCCGAGCGCGGGTTGGCTCTGCTGGCTGAAACACCGTCCGATAACCAGCAGCGCCTGCAAGATATGCGCGAAATGATGGCCTTTATTGAGCGAGAAATACCCGGGCTGCTCGAGCGCTTCCAGCGCGAGCGAATGCAGAACCGATGACGAACCAAATCGGGAGGTAAGCTTTGAGCGAATCGAATCACAAGGCAGTCTTGGCGCGCGGTCCCATTGCGGCTGCCGCCTTCTACATCATCACCGTTCTTCTGTTTCCAGTATCGGTAGCTGGCTATGTCCTCTGGATCGGCAAGGCGTTTTTGACCGGGCGAGGGTCGGGCGTGTCGGGGACAGCCCAAGGGCCGCTTTCTGCGCGCTGGTTCCAGCATAACCTCGGCGTTCGGCAAGATGAGCCATCAAACCGGCTGATGATGATGCTTCCCGGCATCTCCCCTTTGGCCTTATGGCTCGTATTTGGACCGGTGCTGCTCGCTCATCGGGTGAGCGGTTATCTGCCGAAATCCCTCCGGTACCCCTTCGAGGGTGATATTTCAATGCAGTCAGAGGCCGCTGCCCGGCAGACGTTCTTCGATGCCGTTGTCGATCAGTACCTGGCCGATGTCGTACAGTTCGTCAGCCTTGGCGCGGGCTTCGACACACGCGCATTCAGATTGCCTAAGGACGCTCAGGTTCGATCCTTTGAGATCGACACCCCCAAGACGCAGGCTATCAAGCGTGAAATGTTGAAGCAGGCCGGAATCGATTCGACTGGGATCACGTTCGTCGCCGCCGACTTCGAGAAAGAGGATTGGCTCACTCGGCTCGTGGACGCTGGTTTCGACATCAACAAACCGGCCCTATTTTTGTGGGAAGGGGTGATCATGTACCTGGACAAGGAAGCCGTCGAGGACACGCTGCGCAAGATCGCCAGCACCGCCAGGGGCAGCGTTGTTGCATTGGACTACATGACAACCGAGCCCCTTGAGTCGCAGGCGTTTTACTGTCGTTATGCAAGAGCGGGAACCAGGGCCAGCGGCGAACCATTGAAGTTCGGTATTGACAGTACACCGCCGTCGAGAGAGCGTCTGGCCGAGATGCTCCAGTCTTGCGGACTCACCCTCTGCGAGCAGCGCACGCTGGGGAAAGAGACAGAAGGGGAGCGCGCATGGGGCGGCTTCGCAACTGCGATCGTGAAGTAAACGAGGAGACAAATACCATAACAATGTTGCGCTGTAAAGCTAGAAAACTTCAATAAATAAGATATAGTATAAAATACAGTTATGCTCACAGAATAAGGTCGAATGGCGGCGCCGCGTGACGCGGTCATTCAATCCATTCACATCTTCGCACCAAGGGGTCATTCATGAAGATCTTGATCGCCTGCGACATGGAAGGAATTTCGGGGGTAGCCCATTGGGACCACGTCACCCCGGGACACGCTGAATACGAGCGTTTCCGCAAAATCATGACCGCCGATGTGAATTCGGCCATCAAAGGGTCGCTCCAGGCCGGGGGAGATGACATTTTGGTGGCAGACGGCCACTGGAACGGAGGAAATATCCTGATCGAAGACCTGGATGCGCACGCTCGCCTGATCAGCGGCACCGGCTCGCCTTTTTCGATGATCCAGGGAATCGACTCGGGTATCCAGGCCGTGCTGTTCATCGGTTACCACGCCCGGCGCGGCGCGCAGAACGCCATCCTTGACCACACCTGGTCGAGCTCGCGGGTGGCAAACCTGTGGTTGAACGGCAAGCTGACCGGCGAGATCGGGCTGAACGCGGCGGTCGCCGGGCATTTCGATGTGCCGCTGATTATGGTGTCTGGGGACCAGACTGCCTGCGCGGAAGCCGCCGAGCTGATCCAGGGGATCGAGCTGGCAGTTGTCAAACAGGCGCGCGGGCGTATGGCGGCCGAGTGCCTGCCGCTGGAGGTCTCCCACCAGCGAATCCGCGAAGCCGCCGGTCGGGCGATCAACCGGGTGCGCGCCGATATGGCCCCTCAGCCTTTCCGCCTGCAGCCGCCGATCCTGGTGGCGGTCGAGTTCCTGACCACGGAAATGGCCGACAAAGCTTCTCTCTTGCCCGGCTGTACGCGCCTGGACGGCGAGCGGATCCAGTTTACCGCTTCAGATATGGTTTCAGCCTACCGCTCCTTCCGAGCCGCGGTGGGGCTGGCGCAGATTTAGGGGTCGGGCAATCAGGCGACCAGGGAATCAGGGGTTGGACGGGTCGCGTTGCATAGGGTATTTGCGGAATTTGAGCTTATATAAAGGAACGGCTTATGGATAAAATCCTGAATTGGGGGCTGTTGAGCACCGCGCGGATTAACCGCGTGCTGATCCCGCCGCTGCGTGTATCGCCGCGCAACCGGCTGCTGGCGGTCGCCTCTCGAGATGAACACCGCGCCCGGCAGTACGCGAAAGAATGGGAGATCCCGCGCGCGTATGGCAGCTACCAAGCTCTGCTGGATGACCCGGAAATCGACGTGGTCTACATTTCACTGCCCAACTCCCTGCACGCCGAGTGGACCATCCGCGCCGCCCAGGCGGGGAAGCATGTGCTGTGCGAGAAGCCATTGGCGCTGACCCTGGACGAGGTAGACGCGATGATCGCCGCCGCCCGCCAGGCCAGGGTCGTGGTCTCGGAAGCTTTTATGTACCGCCACCATCCGCAAACCCTTGAAATCCAAAAAATGGTCCGTGAAGGTTTGGTGGGCAAGGTGGAATTCATTCGCGGTCATTTCGGTTTCCTGCTAAAAGACTCGCGCGATGTACGTTGGGACGCCGAGTTGGGCGGGGGCAGCTTATGGGACCTGGGCTGCTACCCGGTCAGTTATACACGCAGCTTGTTGGTCATGGAACCCGAAGAGGTATTTGGCTACCAGGTATTGGGCGAGAGCGGGGTAGACCGTACCTTTACCGGGCAGATGCGCTTCGCGGATGGGATCCTGGCCCAGTTCGATTCCAGTTTTGCAACCCCAGACCGGGTTGGCATGGAAGTGGTCGGGAACCACGGCAGCCTGCTGATCCCTGATCCGTTCAGGCCGTACACAAACCCAAAGGTCATTATCCAGCGTGAGGGGAAAGAAGTGGAAATCGTGGAGATGCCCGGTGCGGATCTCTATTTGGGCGAGATTGAAGATATGGCCGATGCCATTCTGGATGGCAAACCCCAGCGGGTGAGCCTGTTGGACAGCCGGGCCAACCTGGCCGTCCTGTTAGCCCTGTACGAATCGGCCGTGATCGGCTCCCCCATTCAACTGGCTGAGTGAAAGCGCTTTGGGGTTCATCACCAGATTCCCGGATGGGCGCTAAACTTCCACGCTTATACTGCCGATAATAAGTGTGGAGGGACCTATGTCGGACAATATTGAAAATAACCGGCTGCTCGAGCGGCTCATCATACCCAAACAGTATGCCAGCATGGCGATCTTGAAGGTCTGGTTTTTGGAAGGCGCTCACGACGCAATGGAAGGTCGTATGGCTTCAAACGAATTCGAGATGACCAGGCGAGTGGGCGCACCTGCCACCGAAGCCTACCAGGCCGGCTATAAAACCGTCCGCCAGCTCAAAAATATGGCCGGGTGATAGGAAGTGGGCATTCAAGCTGTTTAGACACCGGGTGTTTCCGGAAACACCCGGTGTCTGGTTACTACCCACTATCCACTGCCCACTAGCGTCCCGTAGTCACAGATATCGAGGAGCGGGCATTTTTCACAAAACGGCTTGCGCGCCTGGCAGATCTCGCGGCCAAGGCGAATGATATTCAGATGGGCGGCATAATAGGTTTCAGGGGGGAACAGGTCGGCCAGGAAAACGTGCGCCTGTTCGGCATTCATCTTTTCCGGGCGCAAACCGATCCGCCCGGTGACCCGGTGAACGTGGGTATCCACCGGGAAGGCTGCTTTTCCCAGGGAAAATTGTAAAACGATCGCGGCGGTCTTTGGGCCTACCCCGTTGAAGCGGGTCAGCCAGGCGCGGGCTGCTTCGGTTTCCAGGGCGTGTAAGAACTCCAGTTCCAGGCTTCCGCGCTCGGCGGTAATGGAACGCAGCACCTGCTGAATCCGCGGACCTTTCTGGTTGGCCAGCCCGGCCGGGCGGATGGCTTCGATCACCTCCGCGGAGGGTGCGTCGCGCACCTCCTCCCAGGTTGAAAAGCGCGCGCGCAGGGCATTGAAAGCCAGGTCCCGGTTGCGGTCGTTAGTGTTCTGCGAGAGGATCGTGGAAACCAGCTCGTCCAGCGCGGGAAGCGGGTTGCGCCACAGCGGCTCGCCGTAGAACTCGATCAAGCGCCGGTGGACCTGCAAAGCTTTCTCTTTCAGAAGTGAGAGTTGTTGGTCCATATATCAATTACTAACACGAAGAGACGAAGAAAACGAAGAATTTAATAAACCTTCGTGCTCTTTGTCTCTATGTATTGAAAGCTTTTTTAAAAACTGTGTCATTACTGATCTTGACTATACTGCGCATTTCGCCGACCGGGATCATGCGCCAGTTATAGATCGGGCGGGCAGCGTGAAGGGTCAGCTGTTCGACCTCACGGGCGGAGATGGCTCCAAGCTGACGCAGGATTTCTACCCCCACACAGGCGCGCGCCCGGTTGCTCAGGTCGCCGTCGGCGATTTTGAACGCAATCCCCACCGCCGGGCTGCCTGCACCCAGCGCGCCGGGCATCAATCCGATCCCCTGATAACCCTCCGCGCCGGCCTTGGTCAGGATACGCCCGCTGGCCAGACCCATAACAGCCAGGTCGAACCGCCCGGGACCGGCCACCATGTCGGGGTTGGCGGTCATGGCCGCGCTGATCCGCCGGCAGGCTTCGGCGCGCCTGGGAGCCAGGCCGCTGGGGTCGCACAGGCGGGCGTAGCCAAGCGCTGCCTGGCGCAGGGATACCGCGAAATTGGGCGCCGAACAGCCGTCAATCCCCAGTTCAACCTGTTCGACGGTCGTCCCGCACATTTCGGCGAATGTCTGGAGGATGCTTTGCTGAATGGGGTGGTTGGGATTGATGTAATCCTGGATTGGGAGCCCGCGCAAGAGGGCATGGGCCAGCATCCCGGTGTGTTTCCCCGAACAATTATGCCGGTTTGGCGTAGGAGGTTCGCCGCGCAGCAGCAAGGCCTGGGCGGTGGGCTCGTGATACGGCGGATGAGATCCGCACAGAAGGTCTTTTTCCGTGACCCCTATCTTTTTTTGCATTCCCTGGATTACCGCCACATGCTCGTCTGTCCCGGAATGAGATGCGCACAGCAAGGCCAGCTCGCGCGGGGTGAGATTGAAGGCCAGGTCCCCATCTTGCTCGACGAAAGGCAGCGCCTGGAAAGGCTTGGCGGAGGAGCGCATAAACGTGACGGCCTCTGGGTCGCCAAAACTGGCCAGCAGCTGGCCGGAAGCGTCTACAACGGCTGCCGCGCCAAAATGGATCGATTCGACGATGTTCCCACGGGTGAGCTCGACGATCGGAAGGTATGGGGTGGAGTTAATCAGTCTCATCCTCCTCCAGCGGGACGGAGCGATAGCGCCGTAAATAATAATGATATAAGCCCCAACGCAATCGCTGGGTATATTGTTCGAGGCGGTGTTCCGGGATAGCCATTGGCTTCAATAACCCAGAGACCAGGGGCTCGACCTCTTCAGGAGCCGCGTTCCTGGCAGCCAGTTGTTCGAGACGTTCCTGGACCCGGCGCAGGATTTCGATCTGGCGGCGGATCTGCTCGATGGGGATCAGGCCGCTGCGTCCCCCGACCAGGAAATATTCCCGGTAAGCCGGGTTTAGGAGGTGCTGCAGGGTGTCGATCCAGACCGGCAGATCGGCATTCGCCAGGAATGGGGGCTGATTTGGCACCACCAGATCGCCAATGAAAGCGACCTTCAGATCGGGGAGGATGACCCAGATAGCGCCCGGGTTTGGACCGGGGTGGTATTCCATGATGACCGGGATATCTCCCCAGTGCACGTTCATGCAATGGCTAAAGGAGATTTCGGGCGGCGCCCAACGCACACTGCCCAACCCGCCCATTTGTTCCCATTCCGCACCGGTTTCCGCGGTCTGGGCTTTGAACGTGGTCGAACGGCTGCGATAGACCAGAGCGGTTTTTTCGTGAGCTACCACCGTGCATTCCATCGCTCGCACGCCCAGGGTCCGGTCGAGATGAGTATCCAGGTTGACCAGTAATCGCTCGACGCCGCCGCCCAGGTTGAGCAGCGTTGAACGCCAGATACGCGCGTCATCCATGCGCGGTGGAGCGTCAATCAGAATTAATCCGTGCGGCAGATTGATTGCTCCGAGCGTTACCCCCGGGTATGCAGTCTCAATGTACACACCACGTGCAATTTCTTGCATAATTACTCCTCAATGGGATGGGTCAGCCTCCAGCAGTGTCCCGGGAGGCGACGGGAAGGGTAAAGCAGAACCGGCTTCCTTTACCCGGTTCGCTTTCCAACCAGATTTTGCCACCATGCGCTTCGACCGCCAGGCGGCAGAACGCCAGACCGAGCCCCAACCCCTTGGGCGAATTCTCGGTACGCAGGCGTGTATATTTGTTGAAGATATTCTCGTGCTCCGCTGCGGGAACTCCTGGGCCGTTGTCCTGAACATACATAAGGACCTGGTTATCAGAACGCTCTGCTCCCATGCGCAGGTCGCTCTGGCTGGGAGAGAATTTGGATGCGTTCTCCAGTAAATTGATCAATACCCGCCGGATCATATCCGCATCCACCCATACCGGTGGGAGGTCCCCCGAAAGCTCGATCTCGATCTTCTGATGTTTGCTCTCCATAGCCGGGTAGACGATCTCCTGGGCTTCGCGGATCAGGGCTTGCGGGTCAATCAGCTTTTGGTTGGCAATCGGTTGGCCTTCCTCCAGCCGGTTGATATCCAACAGCGAGCTGATCAAGCGTTGGATGCGCTCGGTGGAGCGGGTCGCGATGTTGAGTACCGCCAGTAAAGAGGGATTGCTGCCCGGCGGGGTCATCGAGGCCAGGATATCCAGGCTGGAGACTACATTCGCCAGGGGGGAGCGCAGGTCGTGATAGATCATCGCCACCAGGTCGTCGCGCAGCCGGTCCAGCTCCTTGCGCTCGGTGATGTCGCGCAGGATCCACTGCAAACAATCTTCTCCCTCGAAATCGACCTGGCGAACATATGCCTGAATGGGAAGATCGGGCAGGTTTTTACGCCGCATGAGCGATTCGTAGGAGATCGTCTCCAGCGTGCTGACCCGCTCAAACTGGCTGCCCAGCCGCTCCGGGCTGACTTTGTGAAGCTCGTCGATGCCCATCTGCTGTAAGACGAGCGCATCCAACCCGCTGGTTTGGATCGCCCGGCGGTTGGCCAGGAGTATTCTTCCACTGCAATTGGTGATCAGGATGGGATCGATGCTGCCTTCGAAGAGCTCGCGGTAGCGTTGGTGGGTGGCCTGGAGTTCTTCAAAGAGCTGCGCGTTTTGAATGGCAGTTCCAGCCAGGCTGCCAATCCCGCTCAAAACTAAGAGGGCATCCGGATCCAACCCCCCGTTTTGCGGGTTGATAGCCTCCAAAACGCCGATGATTTTCCCGCGGGTATGAACCGGGGCGCAAACGAAAGCGCGCATCTCCAGCCCGGGGATTTGATCTGCTTCGGCCAGGCGGGCATTGGGGACTACGATCCCACGCCCCTCCAGGGCAACTCTCCCGGCGATCCCCTGGGTCAGCGGCCGGCTCAGCCCAATGATCGAGTGCGATTCTTTGCCGGTTGCGGCGCGGAACTCCAGCTCCTGGCGATGTTCGTTTACCATAGCCAGCAAGACCACTTCCACGCGTAAAGCCTGGCGGGTTTGTTCGAGGATACGCTGTAAGACATCCTCAAGACGCAGCGAAGCGTTGATCGTAACCGCATTTTCTGCCAGGGCGGTCATCACGCGCGCCTGGCGTTGGGATTCTGCGTACAGGCGGGCATTCAAGATCGCCACGCCCGCCTGGTCGGCGATGGCTTGCATCAACGCTAGGTGCTCATCGGTATAACTCCCGGGAGTGGGGTGGACCAGGGTCAGCATTCCAACCAGGCGCTCGCGGGCCAGAAGCGGGACGCAGATCGCGGATTTTGCACCACTGCGGTTGACGGCATCGTCCGGCCGGCGCAGCCAGCGCTCGTCCCGGCTGGTATCCGGGAGCAGGACAGCCTTGCGGTTTCGCATCACCCAGCCAGCCAGGCCTTTATCCATGGTGTCACGCAGTTGTTGGGTGGAATGCGAATGCAGCCGCGATCCGTAAACAATGGCGGCATCCACAGGCTGACCGCGATCGTCCAGCACGATGATACTGCCACGCTCCCCACCGACGCTTCCCAGCGACAGAAATAAAACGCGCTGCAGGAGCGTGCGCAGGTCAAGTGCGCTGGCCAGCTCGCGGCTGATATGATAGAGAAGCTCCAGGGATGAGCGTGCCTGATCGTTTGCCATACGGTCCTTAGAGATATTTCAAACCGCTGCCCGTATTAAATAGTACGACACGATCCTCGGATTGGATCCACCCCTGCTCAACCAGGCGCCGTAATGCCGCCAGGCAGGCTGCCCCTTCGGGGGCTGCGAACAGGCCTTCTTGGGAAGCCATTTCGCGTTGAGCGGAAAGGATATCAACATCCGGGACCGCAACGGCAGTTCCGCCGCTTTCATACAAGGCGCGCAGGATCAGCCGGTCTGCAAATGGACCGGGGACGCGCAGCCCAGCGGCGATGGTGTGTGCTTCTTGCCAGGGTTCCACGCGCTGCGCGCCCTGCTGGAAAGCACGCACGACTGGCGCGCAGCCTTCCGCCTGGACGCTGACCATGCGCGGCCGGCGAGAGTCGATCCAACCCAAACTCTCGAGTTCTTCAAACGCCTTCCACATCCCGACCAGCCCGGTTCCCCCACCGGTAGGATATAAAATGACCTCTGGAAGCTGCCAGCCAAAAGCCTCCGCCAGCTCCAGCCCCATGGTTTTTTTGCCTTCCACCCGGTACGGCTCTTTGAACGTGGAAACATCGAACCAGGCTTCACCGCGCTGCTGGGCCAGGCCGGCGTCGATTGCGGCCTGGCGAGCCGCGTCCGAGATCAACCCATCCACCAGGCGTAATTCTGCGCCAGCAGCCTGGACTTCCACCTGGTTGACCCATGGAGCATCACCCGGCATATAGACGAGCGCCCTGGCTCCCACGCGCGCGGCATAGGCTGCCAGGGCGCCCCCGGCATTCCCCGCCGTCGGGATAACGAAAGTATTCACCCCCAATTCGACCGCCCGGTCAACCGCCGCAGCCAGGCCGCGCGCTTTGAAAGATCCGGTCGGGTTGGTCGATTCTTCTTTGATAAAAAGTTGGGGGACTCGATAACGAGCGGAGAGGTGGGGCGCGCGCAGGAGGGGTGTGTCACCCTCTCCCAGGCTGTGCCGGTTGTGCTCGCTGCGCACGGGGAGCAGCTCAGCCCAGCGCCACAAGCCGCGCGGACGGCGGGATATCTCTTCCCGTAATCCAGAGGCCGACTTGAGCGAATCTAAATCATACCGCGCGAGCAGGGGCGAGCGGCAGTCCAGGCAGAATGTATTTAGCTGGTCAGGGTTAATTTGTTTCCCGCATTCCGGGCACTCTAACCAGCACAATGCACTTTGATGGGGCGACTTCATCAAGTTTGAGTATAGCATAAAAAAAGAAGCCTCGTGATTCTAAACGGGGCTTCCGGTCTGGGCTATTCTTCTGATCCGGCAGGCGCGGGCTCCTGGCGGCTGCGCACTGCATTACAACGGTCACAGTCCGGTCGCTCGCAGAGCAGCGCCAGTGGATTTTCTTCCAGCAGGACCTGGACAGTGTCGAATAGATCGGTCATGGATAGGGCAGTAACCTGCGCATTTCCCAATACAGCGGTATGAGCTACCTCCTCCAGCAGGGGGGCGATCGCCTGGAAACCATCCGAGCACCCGGGGTACCCGGGGCACTCGCGGACGCCCTCCTCGGTGAGCGCCCAGCGCACAAACTGTTCGCGGCCGGCCAGCCTTTCAGCATAGTGGATGCTGGTGTTGACGGTGTGATCTACACCCAACAAGACGACCCAGCCGTCTTGCTCGGCCAGGACCCGGATAGGAGCCAGGGGTTCCTGGATGGTCTGCGCATCCAGGGCGGCAGCGGCGTGGATACCGGCAAATGATAGGATCGGGTGGCCGGAACGTTTGGCCAGCGGGTGGCAGCGCAGTGTCTCGGCTACAATTCCCATCAATGGATCGGCAGGCATCTGGGGAGAAAAGAATTCGGCCATGCGGTTCAGATCGCCCCCGCTGCCATAGAGGATGCCGTTATCCTGCGGGCCAGATTCAGGGATCAGCATGGTTTTAAAAGTGAAGACCGGCATGACCAGGGAAGCGGAGCTCATCATGAGCGCGCCCAGGATCGTCTCCGCTCCTCCGCGCACCTCGCCAAATGCCGAGAGCGAGGCGTGCGCGATCACAGCTTTCTGGCGATCCAATCCCAGCCTGCGTAGTGTACTGACCAGATCGTGGTAGGTGACCGTCATGGGTTCCTCTCCTTCTCGGGACTGGCGCCAGCGCCGACGAAAACTTGCCCGGTAACCGCATCCGCTTGCGGGCTGCACAAAGACAGCACCAGTGCTGCGGCCCATGCGACGGTCTCGGGATCCGATCGCACCGGGCAAACTGTATTGACACGAATATTATACGCCTCAAATTCGGCGGCCGCAGCCTGTGAAAGGCCGATCAACCCGCATTTGCTGGCAAGGAAAGCGGAGACCTCGGTTGGGAGCGAGGCGCCTGCTTTTTGTGGGGATGAGAGGATTTCCAATGCCTCGCTCGAAGCGATATTGACGATTGCCCCGGATCCCTGCTCGCGCATCAGCCGTCCAACTGCCTGGGTCAGATAGAACGGCCCGCTGAGATTCACCTCCAGGGTGCGCTGCCAATCCCATTCATCCATCAAGAGCAGCGCGGCGCGCGGGCGCACCCCGGCATTATTGATCAGGATGTCGATACGTCCCCATTCATCCTGTACATCCTGTACCAGGGCCTGAGCGGGCATTTTCTTGGCGATATCATACAGGTGGCCACGTACCTGACCACCCGTCGATTGGATCTCAGCCAGGGTATCATCCAGGTTTACGGGGGTCAAATCATTGGCAGCCACCCGTGCGCCCTGCGCGGCAAAGGCTTTGGCGATCTCTCGCCCCAGCCCTCTGCCAGCCCCGGTAACCAGTACAACTTTGTCATTGTATTGTGGCATTAGAAAATCCTCGCACTAAGGTGCAAAGAGATGTTGGACACGGACGGGCATGGAAAGAACAAAGCCGGACGCAGATTACGCTCGTCCGCGTCTTATTCCTGTTTTCTTTGCGCGTGATGTTTACTGGCTGGCCGAAGAAGAACCGCAAACAGGGATCACATCCGCGTTCTTTTTCGCATCCAAAGGCAGGTTGAAATAGGGCGAGGGATCCAGGGTGTTGGCGATCTCCAATTCGTTGCGGTACATGCCCTGCCCGTCATCCAGAATGATCGAGAAATGCAGGTGCACACCCACCGGGTTGCCCGGGTCGCCCGAAAAATTACCCTGGAGGCCGAGGAGCGTCCCGGCCTCGACAAATACTTCATGCGTACCGGGCGGGAAAGCCGGGTCGATAAAAGAATCGCCTCTCGGACTGGCCATATGGGTGTAATAGGTCCAGATCTGGCGACCTGGCCGGAGCGGGTCCTCGGGGATGCGGATAATCAGGCTGGATTTCCAATCGGACTGGCGCGTAAGATATCCAGAAAAAGCCGCATAAACCGGGGTCTGACCGGGATCGCTGCCCCCAAAGATATCCAACCCCTGGTGGCGGTGCCCGGGACGGAAGGAATCGTCCCACAGATAACCGATGAACCCGTTAGTCGGCTGGATAAACGGCGCCGACCCGCAGCGCTGGCTGGCATGCACCGCCCAATCGGGGTGGGCCTGCGGGGCGCGCAGCCAGGCTAACACCAGCGCACTCCGGGTGTCCGGATTGGTAAACTGCCGGTAGAGCAGATAGGCGCCAACCAGAATGGTAACGAAAAGGGCAGAGAGAAGCCAGCGCGTTGAGTTTTTCATGGTTATCTCAATTGTACATCATCCTGTCCGGCCGGCGGTTCGGAAGAACGCGTCGTACGGTGATTTTTCTCCAGGTACATCGCCTGGTCTGCGTGTTTGAACGTTTCCATCAACATATAGCCAGATTCTGCGGTAGCCCAGCCGAGAGACATGTTGATCGGGAAACCGGGGTTTACCTGGTTATGAGCGGCCAGGATTGCGTTGACCCGGCGCTGGCCGTGTTCGGCAACCGATGCTTCGGCGTCTGCCAGCAGGACGGCGAACTCATCACCACCCATCCTGGCTACCACGTCTTCCGCTCGGAAAGCGGAGCGCAAGATGTGCGCGGCGCGCTGGAGCAGTTTGTCCCCCGCCAGGTGTCCAAATGTGTCGTTGATCACCTTCAATCCATCCACATCTGCCACCACGATGCTGGCAGGGAAACGGTCGGTTTCTGCCAGCCGGACCATCTCTGCCTCGAAGTATGCCCGGTTATACAGCCCGGTTAGTGTATCGTGCGTGCTGAGATAGCGCAGCTCGTCTTCCGCCTGGACGCGCTCGGTGATATCGATCCCCGTCCAAATGGTGTATTGGATCTGCTGTTGTGGATCCAGGCTCGGCGCGATCGACCAGGCAATATGCACGTTGCGGTTTTCCCGATTGTTGATATGGCCATCATACCGGTAAGGGGTCTGGTCGATCAAAACTTGCGCATGTATCTGTTCTATCTGTTCGTGGGTTTCCGGAAAGATACCAGTTTCCCACAAATACCGCCGTTGGACTTCTTCCTGCCTGTAACCGGTACTATTTTCGAGCGCCTGGTTGAAGCGCAGTATACAGCCATTTTTATCCACCACCATCAGCAGCGCGTACGAGGTATCCAGAATGGTAGATACGAAATCTCGTTCCCGACGTAAATCGTCGCGGCTCTGCTGCAAATTTTGGAAAAGCAGCTCGAATGGGCGGGTCATGCCGGTCTCGGTGACCGCTTTATACAGCATGTAAAACGCCACGATCTTCAGATAGTGGCCGATCAGGTTAGCGGTATCGTAAACGCCCAGGTAAGCAGTAAACATCAGCTCAGACCCGATGGTCCACGCGATCGCGAGCACCAGCCAGCGCAAGACACTCGGACTAAAATATTTATTTTTTTGGATAAAGACTAACATAGCGGCAGCCAGGATCAAACAGATCAGGTATTCGCTGCCGGTTTTAAAAAGGGTGAGCCCCTGGCCTTCGACATAAGCATCGGGAAAGAGACCGAAAAATATGGCAGCCAGCAACCCCATGCAGATCAGGCCGTATGCCAGGAACACCTGCCAGGCCCGGACCATCATGCCGATCAGAAATGGGGCGATCAGAAAAGTGATCCCTTGCAAATAGCGAGCGGCGATCCAAAGCTGGGTGGGGAGGTTTGCGTCGTAGCCCCAGAAAATATTCATCCCCTCATATGATAAGGTGTGCGCCAGATCCATGGCCCCGATAGCCATAAAGGCGATCCCGATAAACAGTAAGGCGCTGTTTTCCAGGTAATCGCGCGTGTTCCAGGCCACAATAAAAATGCTGGATGCGATAATGATCGAGAAGAGCTCGGCCAGGGTATGGAAAAGCAGAAAATTGTACTGGCTGCTTTGATATAGAAGATAGAAAATGGCCCCCGCAACTGCCAGTCGAAGGATCAAGCGCGCGGTATCGGGCCATTTTTGGGTCACTTCCATATCTCCAATATACCCAAGGTACTACGTTTGCGCAAGTCTCCGGCGGGAAAACCCTATCTCAATAAGGACCGGCCGCTTACCCAGTACTAACTACTGCCCAATCATTTCTAAGAAACCTGCTAACCCGAGGGCTTGCCACCCGCATGTGCCTGTTTTTCTCAATTTCTTTTGCTATAATCCATCTATGCAGCCAGCAACCCCTCTCCCATCTACAGTAATTAGCTGCTCCCAATGCGGGGGCGAACTCCACCCGGACGAAGGCCAGATCTTCCTGACCTGCCCGTTCTGCGGCGCGACGATCTACCTGGATAAATCCAAGGTGGTGTTCCACTGGTTCCTGGCCCCGACCCTGGATGAAAAAGAGGCCAGAGCCAGCCTGGCGCGCTGGATGGCCGGAAACCAAACCGTCAAGGACCTGGACCAAAAGTCGCGCGTGGTGGGACAATCCTTCAATTTCTTCCCGCTCTGGTATTTCAAGCGCCGGGTCCAGGGGAAAGAGCAGATCCTTCTGGAACCAGCCGCGGCCACATCGGTGACCGAACTGCGCCGCCTCAAGCTGCCGGCTGGCGACCTGCGCAAATACGATCCAACCCTGGAGCCCCAATCTCAGCCTCCCAGCGTCCCCCTGGATACCGCGTTAGGATGGGCTCTCCCAGAGGAAGGCCAGCCGGGCGGGAATGGCAGGGCGCAGTCTGAAGCCCTGGAAACTGCCCTGGTCCACATCCCGCTGTATACCTTCAAATACATCTACCAGGACCGCACCTATACCGCACTGGTCGAAGCCGCCACCGGGGCGACGCTGGCCAACCTGTTCCCGGCCAAAGCCGAAGCGCCGTATATGCTGGCCGGCGGGCTGACCGCGCTGGTTTTTCTGTGCCTGGCAACCTTCCCGGTGATCGGCGCGCTGGTCGACGGCCAGAGCGGCCTGACGATCGGCGCGGGATTATGCGCCGGCCTGGGGATCCTGGCCGTCCCGGCATTATTCGCCCTGGCGGCGTGGGTAGCGGCAAAGGTTTAGAGTCGACAGTTTACAGTTTAGAGTTTAGAGTTATAAACTGCTTCCCTTGGATTTTAAATAATCATTGGCTTTGTAGCCCGGTGGGAGGAACTGGTGCAAAACTTCAAAGAACTCAACGTGTGGAATAAAGCTCACCTGTTAACCCTGGAAATCTATACAATCAGTAAAACGTTTCCAAAGGAAGAACTTTATGGATTGACGAGCCAGATCAGACGTTCATCCGCCTCGATTCCCACCAATATTGCTGAGGGCTGCGGGAGGGGTGGAAGCGTAGATTTTGGACGATTTTTGCAAATTGCTATCGGTTCTGCAAATGAATTAGAATATCAGTTGATACTGTCCCGAGATTTGAATTATTTTTCTGACAAGGACTATCAGGCGCTATCCGATCAATTATTGGAAGTAAAGCGGATGCTGTTAGGTCTATACCGTAAAGTACGCTTAGCCATTGGTAAAGCCGAGGCTTGATTTGCTCCGACTTTTGTACTCTAAACTCTGGACTCTAAACTCTAAACTATGACGGATACCTCCACCGGCCTCAACTGCCCCCGCTGCGGGGGAATCGTCCCGATCCCTGAAGGGCAGGTCATTGTGCGCTGTCCTTACTGTGAGCTGCGCTCGGTAGTGCGAGGGGAGCGCGGGCTGCGCCGTTACCAGCTTACCTGCCGGATCGACCGCGGGCAGGCGGTGGGTGCTTTCCGGAAATTCCTGTCTGCCAGCCTGGCGATTGCCCGGGATGCGCCCGGGAAAGCCCAATTGACGGATGCTTTCATCGCTTATCTACCGTTCTGGATGGCCTGGGGCCGCGCGATGGGGTACGCGCTTGGCCAGGAGCGGGTTGGCAGCGGCGACCACAAACGCTACGAGCCGCGTGAGGTGCGCATCGTCGAAGAGATGACCTGGAACGGCGCGGCCTGCGACGTGGGCGAATTCGGTGTCGAGCAGGTACCGCTGACGAGCAGCCAGGCCCTGGAGCCCTTCCAGGCGGATAATCTGCACAACTCTGGCCTGGTGTTCGAGCCGGTTGGCTCGGCTGAAGAAGCGCGCCAGATTGCGCATACGGAATTCGAAAACCGGATCCGCCGGAAAGGAAACCTGGACCGGCTTTCCCAGTTGTTCGTGCGGGTTACCCGCCAGCGCATGGGTCTGGTATATTACCCGATGTGGATCTTGCGCTACCTCTACCGGGGAAGGTCGTTCCAGGTGGTCGTGGATGGCACTTCAGGACGCATCCTGTATGGCAAGGCCCCCGGCAATACGCTGTACCGCGCGGCCGTACTGGTCGGTGGGATGCTGGTGGGGGCTATCCTGGCCGTGGATGTGCCCAGCCTGATGATCTCCCTGATGGGCAACAGCCGGGGTGACAGCTCAGAAGGCCTTCTGGCCGTCGCGGGAGGGGCTTTCCTGGCCGGCCTGGCGCTCATGTACGGGTCTTTCCGTAAATTCCGCTACGGCGAGCAGTATGAATACCGCAGCGGTCCCCAGAAAGGCGCTTTTGACAGCCTGCGTAATTTGACCGGCCAGATGGGGAGCCCGGATGACCTGGTCCGCCAGCTCGTGGAAAGGAGCAGCCAATGGCCGCGCCAGTAGAACTGATCCCGCTGGTTTGCGCCCGCTGCCAGAACCCGGTTGCCGCACAATCCGATGAGATCGCCTGGGTCTGCGAACAATGCGGGCAGGGGCTTTTGCTGTCTGAGGATCAGGGGACCCAGCTGCTCGAGATCCATTTTTCCGCGGCGCTCAAAGCGACCCAAAAAGGCAGGCCCTTCTGGGTCGCCCGCGGGACGGTCGAATTGGATCGCGAGGTGTACGGGGGCGGCGACCGCGGAAAGGATGCCCGCCAGTTCTGGGGCAGCGGGCGGACCTTCCTCGTCCCGGCCTTCACCTGCCCCTTGGAGCAGGCCGTCCAGATCGGCCAGCAGCTGCTCAACCAGCCAGCCGCGCTCCAGGATGGGCCGGCGGTCGCCTTCGAGCCGGTAACCATGCTCCCGGAAGATATGCGGGCTTATGCGGATTTTATCGTGATGGCGGTAGAGGCCGGGCGCCCGGACAAGCTGAAAGATCTGAAGTTCAATCTTGCGCTGGACCCACCGGTGCTGTGGGTGTTAGCCTGAAGGCCTGCGTCCCAACCTACTTGAAAATCAGGGGAAGATAGTAACGCCGCCAGCAGGTCTCCGCGCTGATGACATTATTGTAGCTCGAGGCTCCGGCCGGGCTGACTGCTTTCACCCGGTAGTAGTAGACAGTCTCCTGGGCCAGACCGCTGTCGAGATAGGTCGTCGTATTGCCGGGGATCTGGCCGCCCGTCTGGGTCCATCCATCGATCCCATTCAGCGAGCGCTCCAAAATAAAATAGGTTTCTTTGGGAGTATCCTGCCAGGTGACCTGGATCTGGTCGAATGCGTCAGAGCTGGCAGCCAGGACGAGCGGCGCGGGCGGGATAGAACAGGCCAGCCCGCTGACATTCACAACGTTCCCAGGGGCAGATTCCCCGGATGAATTATAAGCTGTCACCTGGTACGCATAGTTTTTCTGGCAGAAAAGCGTGGTATCGGTAAAGGCGACCACGTTTGTCCCAACTGTCCCTAGCGGGACAAAGACGCCACTCCCCTCTTTCCGGTAAATTTTGAAGCCCAACTCGCTGGAGTTGTTGTCGACCCAGGTCAGGGTGACCCGGTCATCCAGCGGTTGGCTGGATTGCAGGCTGTTGGGGGATACCGGCAGACAGGTGGGGGTTTCTGCGGTGGCCAGTGCGGGTGGGGCTGAATCGCCGCCGGAATTGGTGGCGCGCACGCGGTAATCGTAACGGCTGCCGCAGGAGAGGGGCTGGTCTGTGTATTGGGTGGCGTTTTCCGCCGCGCTGCCAATGACCGACCATTGGTTGGCTGCGGCGGGCGAGCGCTCGATCTTGAAGCCGGTCTCATTGAAACTGTTGTCAACCCAGCTCACAGAAACCTGGGTCCCGCTGAGCGGGGTAGCCAGGACCCCACCGGGCGCCAGCGGCGCGGGACGGGTGCGGAAGTTGCTGACGAAATAGGCAGTATGATTGAGGGATTGGGCATTGTCGGCCGAGTTTGGCGCGCTCGCGCTGACCCCGGTAGCGCGGCCGTTATAAGCGACCGCGGGGTTGGACCAGTTGTTAATGCGGGGACAGCCGCCGGATGGGCAGTTATAGGCCATGATGGTGCGGAACAACCGGCCAGGGTCCTGATATCCGTAGGAATACGGGAATGCCCCCTGGGAAGAGCCCGAGGTGGCCCGGTCGTGGACGCTGCCCATCGCATGCCCCATCTCATGGGCAAAGGAATAATACCCGGTGGCGCAGCTGTTAGCCACCACGCTGTAACCGTAATCGGCTGTCCACCACGCATCCATATCCGTATTGACCCAGGATAGGCCGCAGATGCTCGAATAGGTGCTGCTGACCAGCAGCACGGTCAGGTCCGCGCTGTAGGTTTCCCGCCAGGTATGGACATTGGGGATATCCCCCCCGGTCAGTTTGTTCAGGGCGGTATTCCAGTTGAAGCCGGCCTCGCTGTAATTGACCTCGCCGCTAAATACCAGGTGGATGCGCTGGTCGACCAGGCTGCGCTGGTAGCCCGTATTGGTTTCGCTGACTGCCAGGTTGATCAGGCTCTGCATGGCAGGCGTGCCGCCGGCTGCCGCCCGGGCTTCAGCGGTGTAAACGACCATGACATCGATGATTGAACCGTCCTCCGCCTGCGATGCCGCGGGATCGCTGGATGGGGCTGCCCCATGGTTCGGCGGCTCATAAACCAGGTCTTCTTCCGGGGGGAAACTGGCCTGTTCGATCTCGCGGACAGCCAGGAGCCCGGCCGCGCTGGTTGGGCGCACCTGGTAAAAACGCACCGGGGTCTGGCCGCCCCCGGGCAGGCTGAAGTTTGCCGAGACTACCCCGTCCTGCACCGAAAGGGTCATTTCGCTGTCCGGGGACCCTTCCAGGATACCCGTCAGCACGTATCCGCCTGAAGAGGTCGCCTGACGGCCGCCGATCTGGGCCGTAAAGACAGCATCCGGGAACAGACCCAGCCTGAGCCGCCGGGGATATTCAACCCCCTCCGCGGGGAGGGTCTCGAAGGGCTCCAGGGTGGCGGTATTCAAGTGGACAAACTGGTAGCGTTTGACCGTTGTGTCGGCTGCCAACGGCACGATTGGGTTTCCACCGACGGGGAGGAACAGGTCAGGCGGTTCTGAGGTTTGCGGTCCCGGGGCGGCCGCGACTGTCAGGCGCGGGGCCGGGCTAAAGCATAGGATTGCGATCAAAAGGAAGAAACGGATCAGGGCTGCGAAGGATCGGCTCATTGGATAACCCAGGTCATTATGAATTATGAAGGATTTGGGTCCGTGTCCCCTATTAAAACTATACGGAGTCCAGTTGGAAATTCAAGCGTTTGTAAGGAGACCGTAAAGTATAATGGGGAGAAGTTAAAAGAAGGCAATTAGTGATTAGTCAATTCTGGAAGAGGACTTCCTGATTGCCTGGTTGCCTAATTCCTGATCCCCGATTGCCCGGTTGCCTCATCCCTGATTTCCTAATCACGAATCACTAATCACTAATCAC
>Ga0105104_10000767_pt1 | contig 24878 bp, 11 predicted proteins | sample PPLLaktember2015_3_FD_87034 | JGI IMG/M metagenome (GOLD analysis project Ga0105104, IMG submission 87034) | Freshwater sediment microbial communities from Prairie Pothole Lake near Jamestown, North Dakota, USA - PPLs Lake P7 Core (6) Depth... | ecosystem: Environmental > Aquatic > Freshwater >...
CCGAGATTTTACGACCCCTGGTGAGCAGGCTGCGTCACAAGCTGGAAGCGTTTCCCATACTTTCCGATCAGATTGTAAGTGTACGTGGTACAGGTTATGTGTATGAGTCGGAAAGGTAGGTGGATAGTTTTGTAGTTTGGGAGTTGAGGAGATTGAATCTTCAGCTTTGGTTTTATTCGGTCATCCCTTGCGAAAGCATTGCATTTCAGAGTGGTAGGTCCCCGTCACGCAAATGAAGACGGACGACGTGTAGCTTCGTGTTTATTTATGTTTATAAAAGTCTGCTGGGAAATCAGGGGGTTGCAGCCAGCCGAGCAATCCATGCGGGTGAGTGGGCTTGGATGGTGGCGTCTCGAACCAGACAAGCAGCAGGCTGAGGCATAATCCTGCTGCGCCGATCCATTGCCATGTCGTCAGGCTTTCGCCAAGCAGCAGGTAGCTGAATAGAAGTGCGACTACGAGTTCACCCAATCCAAGCAGCGCAGTTTGCATGCCTCCGATGTGCTTCACTCCAAGAAATAGCGTTAACCTTGAAAAGAATGTAACCGCGCTGAGTCCCACCACCGGGAACCAGGACGCATTTGTTCCGGGCAGGCTGCGATCAAAGAGGAGATACGCTGGTACAACAACCAGACTCATGGCAAGCAGTGTGTATACCGTTACAGTGTGTGAAGGAACATCGTAGAGTACACGCTGGTTGATGGGGAGGTGAAGTGCATACAAAGCTGCCGCGATGAGCATAAAGACCACCCCCCATGGATCTATATTTCCTGCCTGAACTTTGGTAAGAAAGTAGGCGGATAGGCTCGCAATAATGATCCTGATGCCTGTCAATCGCGAAGGTGTTTGTTTATCAAGCTGGAGCCAGAAAGCGACAAAGAACGGATACAGTGCATAAAGCATCTGAGCAACGCCGGCATTCAGTTTGCTCAAGCCAATATAATAAAAGATCGAACCAATCCCATTGACTGTGCCAGCCAGCAGACAGCCTAATAGTCCTGCAGGATAAATGTACAGGATGTGAGGTTTAAATATCGAGATCAGGATTACCAGCAGAAGGGCTGCCATGCTCGTACGCAGAGCCACCACCGCCAGGGGTGAAAAGTTTCCCGGACCCATGGCAGCTTTGCCAAAAACCGGCGCGAGTCCAAGAAACAGGGCGGATATCAGGGCTGCGTTGATGCCGGTATTTCGAACATTCTGCATTTTACGGATCACCTCGAGCATCAAATAACAACGACGGGTCATGGCAGCACCCGTCGTTGTTGTTCAGAACTGTCATTGCGTTTGGTTGCATGCCAATTTTATCGTATGAGTGAACGCACTTCTTCCAAAAATTCATCGTTCAGGAAATCGCCTTTCAACATCAGAGACTGAATTTGTCCTTGTAAACGACTCTTTTCGTCCATGGTCAGTTCTTTTGCTGTGGCAACGATCACGGGGATATTTGCTGTATCAGGATTACTTCGCAAGGCATCCAGGACTGCAAATCCATCCACTTCCGGCATCATCAGATCAAGAATTACGAGGTCGGGGTGTTCCTTGTTAACAAGTTCGATCGCTTCCCGCCCACTGGTTGCCTCGAAGATCTCGAAATCTCCCTGCGACTGAAGAATGCGTCGGATGAGGCGGCGTGCCTCGGGAGTGTCATCAACCACCACAACGCGCGAGAAGCGGCTTGGTGTCACGTTATTGAGCGCGGCAAGTAAGCCATCCTGCGGTGTCGCAGAGGTTCCTTGCAAATCCACATCCCGGGTCCAGCCTTCACCGAAGAGGAATTGTTCGGCAGGCAGGGTATGACCTGTACAGTTCACGACAACCGTCTCGTTCGATTTTATGATCCCGGCTCGCACAAGCTTGAAAAGACCGGCAAATGCCACCGCGGCAGCCGGTTCTGCGGAGATACCTTCCATTTTTGCCAAAACATGCATGGCACGGAAAGCCTCCTCATCGCTGACACTCTCGAAGACGCCATGCGTTTCGTTCACTTGTTTGCGCAGCATAATATAGGTTCTTCCGGGGTCGCCGGTTGCGAGAGTTTCGATGCGAGTCTTTGGAAAAAGAACGGGCTCTGCTTTTTCGAGTCCCTTCCTCCAACTCTCGACCATTGGTGCACATCCTTCAGCCTGGATTGGCGCCAGGGCTGGAATGCGGTCGATCATACCAAGCTGTTTTAGCTCACAGAATCCTTTGTAAACGCCCAATGGTCCCATACCACCGCTAACTGCCTGGATGTACCAATCCGGGGTGCGCCACTTTGGTGATTCATCGGTTGACCCTGTCGGGGACCCCTGCAGGATGGTCAACTGTTCGGCGATCTCATAGGCAATTGTTTTCATCGCCTCAACAGCTGTAACAGTCCGTGCGCCCATGTCCTGATACAGTCCGCGCTGACGGGCAAATTCCGCTGCGACTTGTTTTGCCTGGTCGTAGGACCCTGTGATCTTCACCACCTGACTCCCGTAGAGGGCGATCTCCCGCATCTTGACCGCGGGCACGAGGCTGGTGACGAACGCCCAGAGCTTGATCCCAGCCCGGGCAGCATACGCCGAGAGCGAGATGGCAACATTGCCGGTGGATGCCGCGACCATTTCTGTGATTCCGCCTTCCTTGAGTGCGGCAATCGTTACGGCGGCTTGCCTATCTTTGAACGATGATGTGGGACCCTGCCTTTCATCCTTAATGAAAAGATTTGGCAAGCCCAGCATCATACCCAGGTTCACCGCTTGAATAAGAGGCGTCCCACCTTCACCCAGCCGCAGGCTGGGATTGGGATTACGAATGGGTAACAACTCTTGATAGCGCCATAAATCGAATGGACGATTCTTTAATTCTGATGGGAACGTCCTGGCAACTTCGTTGATATCATATTCTGCTGCACGCCATTGACTGTTGCAATGGGGACAATGCATGGAACTTGGGTTGAATGGCGCGGCATGGCCGCAGTCTAAACACCTGATTACAAATGACATGGAATACCTTGTTGGAACCTGAATGCTCTACGGACCGATCCGCATTAACGCTTTTTCGATCGTTTCAATTAATTGACCTTCGTTAAGCGAGCCTTTGGTAATCAGCCGCTGGCCGAAATCGCTTAATTGCTGTCGTTGTTCGTTTGTCAGTCCGCCGCCGCTGACGATGACCACCGGGATGTCACGTAGAGCCGGCGTTTCACGCAGCCTCTCCAGGATGTTAAAGCCATCCATTTCCGGCATGAACAGATCGAGGATGATGGCATGCGGTGCGGCTTTGTTGATCGCCTCCCATCCCTTGCGGCCGCCTTCGGCAAGGATTGGTTTGTATTGGCTATGCTGCTGAAGAATCTTTTCGATCAAACGCAGGTCGTTCGGATCATCGTCGATCACCAGAACTTCATGGATTTCACCACTCTTATTCAGCCGATCCAGGGCACAGACGAGATCTTCCTCGAGAATCGGTTTCACAAGATAATCAGCCGCACCAAGACTGAATCCCTTATCAGCTTGTTCCAGAATGGAACAAATAATGACCGGAAAATCCCGGGTCGCTGCGTCAGATTTGAGCTCAGCGAGAACAGACCAGCCGTCCTTGTTGGGCATCATAATGTCCAGCGTGATGGCATAAGGCTTGATTCTCAACACCTGCTCTTTGGCGATCATTGGATCGGTCAGTGGTATTACATAATAGCCCTGCGGATTAAGATATCGTTCATATAATCCGATCACCTGAGGGTCGTCATCGATCGCAAGGACAACTTTCTTCCCCTCCGGAATCATCTCTTCGGGCTGCTGGTAGAGAGGCAGGGTGAACCAGAAGGTTGATCCTTCGCCAGGTGTACTGTTAACACCAATTCGGCCGCCGTGTAATTGTACGAGGTTCGCACAGATGGAAAGACCCAGCCCCGTGCCGCCACTTTTGCGTGTTGCCGATCCATCCACTTGCGAGAAAGCCTGGAACAGTTTCTTTTGGTCATCCTGCGAAATTCCTGGCCCAGTATCGGTCACGGTGATCAACGCTTCCAACTTGCCGGTCGGACTCTTTTGGACAAGGGACTCAACCGTTACGGATCCTATATCTGTAAACTTGGATGCATTTGAGATCAGATTTAGCAATATCTGACGAACGCGCATGGTATCACCACGGACCGTTGGCATATTCGAAGAAATATTTTGCATCAGCCGGATCGGTTTTTCCTTTGCCAGTCCCTTGGCGGAAGCCATTACGCTTGTGGCCAATTCTGCCAGATGGACTTCTTCAAAGTTAAGTTCCATCTTGCCTGCTTCGATGCGGGCGAGGTCGAGAATATCATTGATCAATCCCAGTAGGTGTTGGCCGGAATTGTAAATAGCAGTGAGATCCTGCTGCTGCATTTCGGTTACCGGTCCATCAATACCCTTGAGGATCACGCGCGAGAAACCAATGATGGAGTTCAAAGGTGTTCGCAATTCATGGCTCATGTTTGAGAGGAATTGCGTCTTCAACAGGTCGATTTCACGCAGATCCTTGATCAGTTGCTGTGAGAGTTCATATGAGCGGGCATTATCAATTGCAACCGCAACCTGGTCAGCCAATGATTGCAGCACGGAAAGATCGTCCTCGGAAAACGCCTCTGTCTGCGTGGATTGAATGTCAATCACACCGACGATGCGCAAGCCAATTCGTAAGGGGATCACAACTTCAGCCCGTGTATCCGCCAGGAGGGGATTGGGCACATACAGAGGAGCAATCTCCGTATTGTTGACCACCATTGGTTCAATGCTTTCAGCCACTTTGCCGATAACTGAATTGGAACCAAGGATGACGGAATGTTTCTGACTCTTCATCTTGGCGCCAGCTTCGCCGGTGGCTTCCCGGAGAACAGCATTAAAGCCGGTTTCTTCGATAATGTAAATGCCGGCGAAATAGAATCCGAATTTTTCGCTGATCAGGTTCACGGTCCGTGTGAAGATCGTGTTAAGGTCAAGCGTGGAAGTAACGAGACGGCCAATTTCAGAGGAAGCAGCCAGGTAATCGTTGCGTCGTTTTAGCGCCTGTTCCGATAACCTGCGCTCAGTAATATCTTCATTGATGGCAAGAAAGCCCATGATGCTTCTGCGTTCATCGAGAATTGGACTATATGTTCCGGAAATCGGAATGTGCCTGCCGTCTTTTGATTTATTGACAATCTCGTGCGATACCGTTTCTCCAGCCAGCAATGTCTCCCACAAATGTTTGTACTGCTCCTGAGATGTAAGACCCGATTTGAGAAGCCGGGGTGTCTGTCCTAATACATCCTCTGAGGAATACCCATAAATTTTTTCGAATGCAGGATTGGCATATTGAATCCGGCCTTCGAGGTCTGTGACAAACACGGCGTTATTGGAATGGTCAATGCCGAGTTTGAATTTCTGGATCTCGCGCTCCGCAAGAAATCGCTCAATCGCACCTGAAACCGGCGTGGCAATGACTGAGAGAATTTCCATTTGTCGTTCGCTTATGCGGACATTGCGATCGTATGTCTGAATAGCCATCACACCGGTAACGGTTTGCTTGGCGCGCAATGGAACTCCCACCCAGTCCACGCGGCGGGTGCCATCCATCTCCACTTCGCCGGAGGCTTGCAACTCGACAAGAATTTCAGGTGTGGTGCGTAATGGCTTTCCGGTGCGGATCACGTAGCTTGTGAGGTCTTTGCCGGGTCGGCGTGGGTTCCAGGTCCATTGGGAGTCAAGCTCATCCACATAATAGGGGAATGTGATCAGGTTCGTGGGCGGATCATAAATTGCCACGTAAAAATTCTGGGCCGGCAGGATAACCCTGATGGATTCATGTACTGACTTGATCAGGTCATCAATTGTGTTTGACTTGAGTGCGCCTTCGGAAATCTGCCTAATTGCAATTTGAACCAACTCATTGGTTTTGCGTTCTGTAATGTCCTGTGATGAGCCGACAATTTTCGCAGGTTGTCCCTGAGCATCATGTTCAACCTGGTAGATCGAACTCACCCAAATGATTCTGCCATCCGCCGTTCGATACCGGACCTCTGAGGATACAGCGCTGTTATGTGGTGAGGCTAAAGCATCTTGAATCGCCTGTGGTGCAATCTGACGATCTTCTTCTACAATAAATTTTAACATGGTCTGTTCGAGTGGGAATTCATAACCTCCCTCTCTTTCAGCGCTCGTGCCTAACAGGGAATATAACTCATCTGTAAGTTTAATGGTCCCCTTTACAGGATCGATTTCGAAATAACCCAACCGGGCGATTTGCAGTGCTTCAGAAAGCTGGCTTCGGCTGCTTGTAACTTCGTCAAATAGGCGGGCGTTCTCAAGCGCAACAGCCACTTGACCTGCAAAGGCAGTCATAAGCTGCAAATCATGCTGGTCGTAAGCGTTGTATTCATCATAGCTCTGCACAGCCATTGCGCCCAATGCCTGCCCACCACGGCTGAATGGCACCCCGAGAAAGGATTTGGCTGGTGTTCCAACACGCGCGATGCCCTTTTGCTCGATCCAAGCATCTGTTCCGTCATTGATCAGAATGCTTTCGCCTGTCTGGATCATATAGGAGGTTATGCCTTCCCCCAGTGGTACGCGCTCAATATTGCGGTCAAGATCCGATTCCAGTATGTTCTTGGGAAAAATTATTTCATTGGTACTGGGGTCATAAAAACCCACATAGAAATTTCTTGCATCAATAAGCTGGTTAATGCCTTTATATATGGTGTCAACGATCTGGTTAATATTAAGTTGTGAGGAGAGTGACTGTGCCAGCTGGTTCAGGATTGCAAGTTCCTCGGCACGCGCCTCCGTTTCCTTGAAGAGATACGCGTTTTGGATCGCGATCGCTGCCTGACGTGCGAGGCTTGAAAGGAATTCCAGCTCCGAGGGAACAAATTCCTGTCCCTCACCCGTGCGCCACACCGCCATGAGACCCGTCACGCGCTCACCAGACAGGATTGGCACCCCTAAAACATGCTCAAATGGTCGTTCCTCTGTCCCCTGGATGGTTAGCGCTTCTGTTTGTCTGTTTGCATCGTTTGCAATTCGTCCAACCTTCTGCAATACAATGTTTCCCAGGATGCCATCACCTTCTGCAACCGGATCGTTTTTGATCTCCTCTTCGTCGGCGCCAATCACCGCAATGGCGCGCCAATTTGCACCTTGAGCGTCTGGCAGGTAAACAGCGCTGGACTCTGCCAGGAACAGATCTCTGGCATATGCTGCTATTCGACCCAGTACTGTCTCCAGGTCCAGAGTGACGGAAATTTCACGGCCGATTTCCGCAAGTGTGGCAGTTTCCTGGGCACGGCGGCGGGCTTCCTGAAACAGGCGCGCATTTTCAACGGCAATGGCTGCCTGACCGGCGATGGTCGTCAAAATATCCCGGTCATGTTCTTCATAAACATTTGGCGCCTGAGTGCTTGGCACAGAGATCAAACCAACCACTCGGTCACCGATCATCATCGGCACACCAAGCCAGCTCTGGAATTGTGACTTGTCCGTGGACAGTGGAATAAACTCAATCCCCAGGGATTTCATGTGCCCGGGCACATCATTTGGAATAAATACGGTTTTTTTATTGCGAATGACGTAGTCTGAAAAACCAGCGTTACCCAGCTTTTTGGGGTTTAATTGAACCTGCCGCCCCCCTTCAAATGCTAATGGATAACTTTTTTCCTCATTTTTTTCATCATACAGAACGATGAAAAAATTCTTTGTGTCCATTAAACGGCTGGTATATTTATATACAACCTCGGCGATTGCAACAACTTCCAGTTTCGTCGCAAGTTCACGACCCATCTCATTCAGCACGCTCAATTCCTCTGCACGAGTTTGAGTCTCCTGGAATAGTCTTGCGTTCTCAAGCGCCAGGGAAAGCTGATCAGTCACCTGTTTTACAAGTAACTGCTCATCCTGAGTCCAGACGCGCGGCATCGCGTCGTCCAATACCTGTAAGGTTGCCCAGGAATTTTGTCCCTGCTGAAATGCCAGTGACAAGGCAGAGTCTGAACGTGAAACCTGACTTGCTGGTTCAACTGTCCGCCTGGTACTTGCTGGAGGCGTTGAATCAACAGGTTGGGTAGCTTTTTCCGATCCGCGTTTTTGCGGCGCGGGCTTCAACTCTGCAGAAGCTTGTTCAGGATTTACATCCTCAAATAATTTCTTAAGCCGCTTGGCGATTGGCTTCTTCTTTGGCATATTCAATTAACTCCTGAGCAAGGACGCGGTATTGCTGTGATCCACGGCTCGTTGGTTTGTACTGCGTAATAGGCACGCCAGCGATTGGACTTTCGCGCAGCTTGGTATCGATCTCAATAACAGTTGTAAAAACGCCCGTTCCAAATGTGGTTTGTAACTGTTCAAATATATTGCGGTGTGTTCGATTCCGGCGATCCAGCAACGTGACCAGGATTCGGTAAGCCAGATTGGGGTTGCTTTCCTGTCGAACACGGCGAATCGTGCCCATCATATTCCGTAATGCATACGCGGAAAAATATTCCGCCTGGGTGGGAATGATCAGCAGATCTGCCGCGGAGAGTGCGTTGAGGGTAAGTGAGCCGAGAGCAGGAGGACAATCGAGCAGGATATAGTCGTAGGGAAGGGCGGCAGTTTCAAGTGCGGTATGTAGCGTTGACATATAGTGACTCCGCATCGGCAGGAACTGCTCCGCATTCTCGATTCGCACGTTGGAGGGGACCAGATCAAGATTTTTCACGTCAGTTGTGTGAATGGCTGTTTTGACAGCTGCATTTTCCAGCAGAATACTTGCAGATGTGACTTCAGTTTCCCCGACTTCAAGACCCAGGGCGAGACTTAGATTCGCCTGAGGGTCGAGATCGATCAGAAGAATACGATAATCCAGTTCCGCCAGGGCAGCACCCAGTGATAACGTGGAGGTTGTTTTTGCAACCCCACCCTTTTCATTTGACATTGCAATAATAAATGCCATATTTCCTCTGGTTCTTTCTGTGGTGACTACTTTCCACCTGAGATTGCCTGGGGAATCACTTCTACGCGGCTGGCTCCCAGAGCGCTTCGCAGTTCTTCGATTGCCACCTGGATCATCGCTTGTGGATCATTCATACTACGTATCTTGCCGGTGATATCCGAAACCATGCGTTCACGTTCTGCACGTTTCGTCGTTTCTTCGAAAAGGCGGGCATTTTCTGCAGAAAGGGCTACGCGTTCCGCAACTGCTTTTATGAGATCAAGCTGATCTTGACTCAAATCATCCGCGTCTGGGGATTGAACGACGAGTGAGCCGATTGCCTCACCGCGCAACTCGATCGGGACAACTATTTGGCTTCCTGCCGATTGTGTGCCTTGCAACCTTGCCTGAACCGATCCCGTTAAATCGATTGGCTCGCTTAATGGTGCTGCACCCGTGATGTTATACCGGAAGCCGACAAGTTTATGCTCAACCGGCAGGCGCCTCCAGGCTTCACGCGTGAATTGGCGTCCGACCGATTCTGCCTCAGCCAGGGCAACGCGGGTTTCATCGAACAGGCGGGCATTTTCAATTGCCAGGCTTACCTGTTGGGCGAGCAGGCTGAGCATTTGAATGTCCTCATCCGTAAATGCTCCGCTTTCAGTGCTTTGGACATCCAGTGCGCCAACAATTTGCCCTTCACTCCTCAAAGGAAGTGCCATTTCTGAATGTGTGCCAGGCAGGTCGGGATTGTTGAAATAGACCGGGTCTTTGCCCACATCCATGGCAACGCGTGGTTCTCCAGTGGATGTGACATAACCTACGATGCCTTCCGTTCCGACGCGCAAGCGATGTTTGCGCTCGAGCATTTTTTTGCCGCCCTCACTATTCGCAGCGCTTAGCACGGCGTATTCGTGCGCTTCGTCGAGCAGGAAGAGACCAACATGATAGAAACCAAACCTCTTACTGATAACGGAGGCGATTTGCGGTAAAAGTTTCTCAAGGTCGCGAACTGAACTAATCGTTTGCGCGACCTGTACCAGTGCTTCAAATTGCGAGGACCTGCGCTGAATTTTTTCGTTTACAGTCGCCAGTTCCAGTCCACGTTGTGTCAATTCAAATGTTCTTTCCTCAACGTGTTTCTCAAGGGAAGTTTGGAGTTCTTTCAGTTTCTGGTTTGACTCGTTCTGGGCTCGTTCGTTGGTTTCAGCTTTGATAAGTGCGCTTCCCAATCGTCCAACGAGCAGATGCAGGACCACTGCACCGGTTGATAGCAATACCATTCCAATGATGATATCGTCGATCCGGGTTCTTTGTGCCACAGGGCTTGTGCTTATCCCGGTCATATCCAGAATACCCAGGAGCGCAATAGCCGCCACAGCCAGGGGAGTAGTAACGATAATGGAGCGCCGGCCCTGCAAAAGGGTGGCAATGATAATGATCACCGGATATGCAACAATCGAAATATCATGGATGGAATTTGCACTCAGCGCAATGATGGTTATGGCAATGGTCAGTGCGATGGGAACGACGACTTTTGCCATCAAGAGGCTGCCGCGTTGGAGGAAAATCAATGCAATCAGTTCGAGAATGCCCGAAATGATAAGAACCGTAATTGTGATCCTCAGACCGCGCGAAGATGAAGTTGTGGCAACGGCCAGGATGGACAACATGGTTCCAATCCACGTGGCTATCAGGATATTGCGCGCAAGGCGAACAAACCCTGGATCTTTGTCTTCCGGTAATGCAAAGAATTTAGCTATCGTATTAAACATTTGCGGTCTCCGGCTCTAGGGTCCTGCTTTTCCATTTGTCTGATCGGTTTGGAATTGGATCACAACCTCGGAGCCAGGCAAGGCGCGCCCCAATTCCTCGACAGCCGTCTGTAACACATTGCGCATATTTATGGAGGCGCTGATCTTGGCGGTTACCTCACCGATCTTTGCTTCCTTGGATGCTAATCGTTGTGATTCCTGTAGCAGCCGCGCATTTTCCATGCTGATCGCGGCACGCTCGATGATCGCGGTGGCAATATCCAATTCATCCGGATCCCATGGGCGATTATCGGGTGTATGAATATCCACCGAACCGATCTCCTCACCGCGTAATTTGATCGGAAGTGATAGAGACGCGCCACGAGGCTTTCTTCTGGACTGTTCCTGGTCCGGATCCACTTCTCCATTCACTTTGTTGTTTTTCTTGTGCAGCAAAACTGATCTTGCACCAGTATGGCGGATGCCAATCAGATTTTCATTCTTTGTAAATTGTTGCCAGCCAGTTTGGACAAACTGCTTGGATAGTTCCTCAGCTTCATTCAAGGCTTTGCGTGTTTGTTCAAACTGTTGGGCATTCTGCAAGGCAATACTGACTTGATCTGCCAGTGTGGAGAGGATGTTAATATCTTCCGGCGAAAACACATTCGGTTCGGTGCTCTGGACATCGAGCGCGCCGATAATCTCCTCTCCGATATGAAGAGGAAGAGCAATTTCAGAATGTGTGTCGGGCAAATCCGGATTCTTGTAAAATGTGGAATCCAACTCAGTATCGGAAGCTACACGAGGTTTGCCGGATTGCGTCACATAGCCAACAAGGCTGGTTTCACCAACTTTTAGTCTGTGACCATGTTCCAGCATAATTTTTCCACCCTGGCTATTTGTCGCACTCAGGATAGCGTAATCCTTCGCCGAATCGAGCAGGAAAATACCGATATGATAGAACCCAAACTCGCGGCTGATGATGGTTGTGATCTGGGTCAGAAGAACTTCAAGATCACGTGTGGAACTGATCGTTCGCGCCACCTTTGCAATGGACTCAAATTGCCTGGCGCGCCGTTCATTCCTTTCATTCGCGGATAGAAGCTCGTTCGTACGCTTGGCAACCATGCGTTCCAGTCCATCAAGAGTCTCACGCAACCGTGAGGTCATCATATTGAATGCGTACGCCAGTGTTCCAATTTCATCAGTGGTAGTGGCATTTGCCTGCACAGACAGGTCGCCAGCTGCGATCCGGGTTGCAACTTTTGTAAGTTCCCGGATGGGCGCGGCAGTAAATTGCCCAAGCCAGAGGCTCACCGCTACTGCAATGATGAGCAGAATTACCAGGATGATTGCTGCAGTCCGGGCGGCTTGCCTGAGTTGCTGTTGCGTCTGCTGGCGGGCTGAGATTATTGGAGCCTGTAATTCTGAAGTTGGAACAACAAGCGCTAAGCTATAGCCGTTTGTCCTCATGGCCGAGAATGCAACATAGAACTCTGTTCCATTAACATTCACAGTAAGAAGGCCGCTGCCTCCGCTGGTCATACGATTCGTCACCGATTGCAGTTCGTAATTGCCCAAGCCGAGCACGCTCTTCTTGGAGAAATCTTCGCCACTGAAATCTTCCGGGCGTATATCGAACATGGCATAGCCAGCTGGCGGCATGAAGAGAATTCGTCCTGCATCGTCAAGCATGAAGGCATAACCTGTTTCACCGATCTTCAGGGAGTTGATCTGCCCTGTGACTTCGGCGAGTCGCATGTCGCCTGCAACAATGCCGATGAACTCGTCGCCGTTGTATACAGGTGCGGCAACGGTTACGACAAGTCCGGCACCTGTAGCATCCACATAAGGGATCGACCAGCGCGTTTGTCGCTGTGGATTGTATAAAGGCGCTGTGATCTCATAATACGGTCTTTGTGTGGCATCAAAATCTGGTTCGAGGATCGAGGCGAGATCGATATTTGGGTAAAAACGGGTGACTCCCCTCGTGTCAATTGCGTAAACAGCAAGCAGGGATGGATGGGATGCCAATGTTGCCGGAACATAGAAGTCAAGATAGGCCGATGCGTTCAGATCGGTGACTAGGGACTCGTCCAACGGTCTTCCAACAGGAACGAATACTGAAGATGGTTCCCTTGTAGAATTGCCGTACTGCCCTCCCTCGAGTCTTCTCATACTGATCCGGGCATCCCAATAGGATCCACGATAGAGACCAATTTTGTTTCTATGGAGGACAGCCCAATTCTGAGCCAGGTTGGCAACATCGTTGATAATTTCTTTAAATTCCTGGTCTGCTTTCATTGCCTCGATTGCAATGGTATTTCGTAATTGCACTTCTGCGAGTTGGGTAACACTTGAATCAAGCCTCGTTGATAATGCGGTTGTAATCTGTTGGAATTGGTAGAGCGCGAAGAAAACGATGATAGTAAGGGCAAAGCCCCCTGTGCTTAGGATACCAATGACAATCTTGGTGCGAATATCCAGTGATGCAAATTCTCTCGCAAAGGAAATAGCGAAGACAGTGAGCATCGCCAGCGCAAATACCCAACGGGCTAGATTCAACTCAGCCATGGGACGGCCGGGATTTCCAAATATATCAATGATGATCGATGCAATCGAGATCATCAGGCTGCCCATCAGAACACGGCCGATATAGCGCGGTGGCAATGTTGCCAGGCATAAGCTGGCGATCAACACAAGCGATGTTATTGAATTGGGGACGCCTAATCCACTGCGCAGGAACGGGCCAATGAGGGAATGAAGCCCAATAGCCGTGACAAAAATGACGGTCCCAACAATCGATCTGCCGGTTTGTATGAACCAGAAGCTAAGAAACGCCGCAATGATGATTGGCAACATGATCCATATGTTGCCACCTCCGCCAATCCAAAGAGTAACTAGTTCGGAGCCTGCAAAAAGTAAGGTAGCCAGTCCGCAAACCCATAACCACCATGTCCGGCGGGTCTTTGGTTCGACTGCAGAGAGAAGTGGGCTTTGATTCAAATTCACGATCACTCCTTGCTCTGGAATTGAATTGATATTTCAGAGCCGCCCAGCACGCGCTCCAATTCCTCAGCTGTGGTCTGCAAGATGTTTTCAACGTTAAAGGCACTGCTGATCCTGGCGGTAGCCTCCGAGATCAAACGTTCCTTGGCAGCACGGCGGCGGGCATCCTGGAAAAGGCGGGCATTCTCCATCGCAAACGCTGCTCGCTCGGCGACTGCCTGTACCAGACTTACTTCATCATCCTGCCACTCTTTGAGTGGATCAGCAGATTCGATATGCAGGATGCCGATCACTTCGCCTCTTAACTTCACCGGCACGGCAACCGCGGCGTGCTTTTCTTCGGACCCGTTGATTTGACTGGCTGCAACCTCACCATTTTTTGCGGCGGATAGGATCTCAGGATTTTGCAATGTGTTCTCGACGATTTCGATACGCCCGGTCTGGTAACGAAAGCCTGACTGTTCGATTTGTGAAATCGAGCGGCTCCACTCTGAGCGTGTAAACTCGTTATACACTTCCTGGACCTGCCGGTACGCGGCGCGAGCTTCTGCCAACAGGCGTGCATTTTCAAGGGAGATCGATACCTGGTTGGCAAGCGCAGTCAGAACTTCCAAATCTTCAGCGGAGAATGCCCCGGCTTCAGTACTTTGAACATCGAGAACGCCAATGGTTTCTCCGCGTGATTTCAAAGGCAGAGCAGCCTCGGAGCGTGTATTGGGCAGATCACGGTTATTAAAGAAAACGGCATCCTCGCCCACATCCAGAGCGATGCGCGGCAGTCCGGTTTGTGCGCAAACACCGACGACGCCGGTCCCCAGGTTTAAGCGATGGCTCCGTTGCAGCATGCGTTTGCCGCCCTCACTGTTCGCGGCTTGCAAAACTGCGAACTCACGATCCTTGTCTACAAGGAAAATGCCAACATGATAAAAACCAAAACGCTCACAAATCAGGTTTGTTGTGGTGGGGAAAATTTCGTTTAAATCCTTGAGCTGCGCGATCGATTCAGACAATTCGGTTATTGTCTTCAATTGCGTCGCGCGGCGGGAGAGTTGTTCGTTTGCGACATTGAGTTCAACTGTCCTTTCGTTGACGCGCGTTTCCATTTGACTGCGCGAAGCATCAAGTTCCTCCATTGATATGCGGGCTTCTGCCAATATCTTGTTAAACCTTGTTTTGAGTAGTCTAATCGAAGCAATCAATATCAGACCTAATGCCACAAGATCCATGTCATATATAAGCCAGTTGACCCATGTGCCAACCGCGTTCGAATAGAACAAATCGTCGTATCCTATCCATCCGGTTAATGTGTGTTGTCCAGTTAATGTGAGATAGGCAACCACACTGATCGTAACCGCTGCAAGGAATAAGACGATGAATTCCTCTCCACGCTCGTAGAGGAGCGCAGTGAGTGCAATCGTAGCCAGGAAAAATACAGCACTTTCACCTTGATATCCCCAGATCCGTACCAGATTGGTTCCTGCCAGAAAACATATTAACACGAAAATGAATGCTCGAATCGAATATGGAAGGGGTACAAAGCTAATGACCGCAATGACCAATATGAGCCCAAAATTCAGAATGCTGGCCGTCGGTGGATAGGTTATGTAAGCAATGCTAATGGTGATTAGGAAAAGAACGGCGGCGACGCGCAAAATCACCCGCAGGGAATCGTTTTTCCATTGTTCAAAGGTGAGAACAGCCGATTCCTGCGACTCAACACTGAAAAGTTTGGATGGATTAATGCTCATTGCTGCTGTCCGATTCTTGCGTGTGTTCTGATGCGCCATTCGGTTGTTCTTCCTGGGTCATGGCGGTTGCAGCCGGATTTACCAACTGAAAGGTGACCGTTGAATTCTTGAGAGTCTGCCCCAATTCCTGAACCGTATCGCGTAGAATGGAATCCAATTGGAAGGATGAGCTTAGTTTGGTGGATACTTCAGAAAGGAAAGCTTCGCGTGTGGCTCGTTTCTGTGCTTCATCCAGGAGGCGTGCACTTTCGAGAGCCAGCGCCACTCTTTCTGCGGTTGCTCGAGCAATCGCTAATTCATCTTCAGTCCATTCACGTGAGGAGTCGGGAATGCTTAACTTCAAGCGGCCAATTGTTTGACCTCGCAACTGCACTGGGATCAATAAGGCTTCTTTTTCGCCATTCGGCATTCTGTTAATTTTCAAGGGTTCAGATTTGATCCCGTCATAGCGATAGCCTTTTGTCGAGATCTTCTTCTCATATCCCTTCCAGGCGTCACTGGAAATTTGTGAGGAAGTAATACCCGCTTCACGTAATGCACTCTGCGACTTTTCATATAGGAGTGAATTCTGAATCGTAATTGCAACTTGATCTGCCAAAATGGAAAGTGAGGAGAGGTCATCCTCGCTGAAAGCATTCTCTTCTGTGGAATGAATATCCAGAATACCGATGATCTGATCACCGGATTCCAGTGGTAAAAGGATTTCCGATCGGGTCTGAGGAAAATCTCGGCGCTGCAAATCGGCAGCATCTTCCCCTTTATCGTGAATGATCCTGGGTTTTCCAGTTTGCACTACAAGACCAAATATGCCACTCTGGTTTATCGGCAGACGGTATCCCTGGCTTCGCATTCTCTTACCACTGTCTGTATTTGCAGCACGCAGGATCGCAGTCTGTTTTTGCTCATCGAGCAGGAAAAGTCCCACATGGTAATACTCCAGCTGATTGCTGATGGTATTCGTTATGGAATCAAGGAGGTGATCAAAATTCTGTATCGAGGCGGTGGTATGCGCTATTACGGTGACCGCCTGAAGTTTTTTCGAACGATTCTCGAGTTGCTTGTTTGCAATGATCAGATCCGCTGTACGATTCTGTAACTCACTTTGCGTTGAATGGAGGTTAAAGATTGTGGAATGGAGTTCCTGAAAGTTCGATCTTGATCTCTTGAGTGCATTCTCCAAGCCAGCAATCAATAGGTATATGAGGATGCCGGTCAGACAGAGCGTGAAGGTAATATCTCGGGCAAAGAATAGAATCGGATAGGGGGTCACAACGATCAGTTCGTATTGTTCCGCGTATGCCAATGCAAAGCCTGATAAGGCGGTAAGAAGTGTAAAAATTATGGAAGATTGCCATCCTAGTAGTAAGCCAGCCATCAAAATAATGGCAAAGTTTGCCAGGAACGAAGAATCTCTGGCACCAAATCCCGTTGCAGCGAGACCATTTGCTGCGAGCCAAACCAGAGCGATGAGAAGAATGGAAGTAATTCGCACATGCCCTTTTCTCAACAGCACCAAACCTGCAATACAGAAGATGCCGAGCCCAAGTAGGATCAGTTCGAAATAATCCAGCTTGGTAAAATCACCCGATACCCTCCCGAGCACCTCGAATGCAATCACCATCCCCAGAATTGCATAGAGAATCACGTTGGCATATCCAGCTTTGCGTGTTTTATCCTCGTCTTCGTGAAAGACAGGTGCAGCGAAAATGTTACGCACTTGATTCAACATGGTTTTACCTGTTGGTGAATATCCTAGGATGGTTGATCATCAGTTCCAATTTCCAAAGTGACCTCGGTCGCACCACCAATCTTGCGCCCGAGTTCTTCTACAGTAGTTTGAAGGATGGACTCTAAATTGCTCACCGCGCCGATATGTGCAGAGATGTCTCCAATGGCACGTTCGCGCGCGGCTCGCCGCTGGGCACTGTCAACGAGACGGGCATTCTCCAGGGCGAGAGCAGCACGCTCTGCAGCAGCTTCAAGCAGTGTGATTTCATCCTGTTTCCACTCACGCTCACCCTTTTTTGACCGCACATCCAAAACGCCAATGGTTTGACCGCGCAGTGTGATGGGGATGGCTATGGTATTGGACGCTTTTTCTAATATATGCTGGCTTGACTTACTGGCATCCAGGAGCGATTCAACATCTATTTTGTCATCAAGCGGAACGACCTGTTTTCCGTCGAATAGGAATCCCTTCTGTTTTACCTGGCGGGAAAAAATACTCCAATCCTGTCGCGTATACTTCTCAAACATAGCTCTTGCATCATTCAAGGCTTTTTGGGCTTCACCAAACAAGCGGGCATTTTCAATGGCAATGGCGATCTGATCTGCCAATGTCGCAATCACGCCAATATCCTCCTGTGAGAATGCGTTCGTCTTAGTGCTTTGCACATCGAGGGCGCCAATTACACGATCAGCAACTCGGAGGGGGAGTGCCATTTCGGAGCGAGTCTCCGGCAGGTATGGGTTGTTGAAATAAACGGAATCAGTTCCAACATCCAGGGCAATGCGGGGCTCGTGGCGCGAAATTGTGTGTCCAACGATACTATGCTCGTCGAGTGAAAGGCTGTAACGTTCACCAAGCATCTGCAAACCGCCTGCGCTGTTCGCTGCACGCAGAACCGCTTTTTCTCCTCCTTCATCCAACAGGAAAATACCAACATGAAAAAAGCCAAATTGCTCGCTGACCAATCTGGTTATGGCAGGAAGCAATTCATTAATATCCTGCACCGAGGCGATCGTTCGCGCGACTGAGGAAACTGCTGCCATTTGGATGCTGCGCCGCGTAAGCTCAGAGGTCCTTTCTTCAACACGACTCTCAAGGTCAACCCGCAATCCGGTCAATTCCTTGTTGGAAAGTGATAATTCCCGTGTTGCTGCCCTTGACTTCTTTAAAGCATTTTGGAGACTGGAAATCATCAGATAAATAAGGATACCGATCAGTACGAAGCCAATGGTTGTATCACGCGCAAAGCTAAAGGGTGGATCAAGTGTGGGAACCAAAAGAGCAATCGTTTGCGCGTACGCCAGGATCCAGCCTGAAATAATGCTGGCAACTGAAAAGCCGATAGCTCCGCGCCAGCCCAAAAGCAGGCTAGCCATTAGGATAGGCAGAAAATATCCAAAAAAGGCGGCATCCCGGATTCCCTCATTTTCCCAAGCCAGGTAGGATAGCCCAATCCAGCCGGTGGTTATTAAGATGAAACTGGCGGCTCGTATGTATCCCACGCGGGAGATAAACAAAGTCAGGGCTGCTATGGAAATGATTGACAGAATGGTCAGGTTGGTAGCCCGCAGAAATGGGGCTCGGGCTGGAACGTTATAAAGAAAAAACAAGATCAGCAATATGCCGATAACGCTCCAGCTGACCGCATTGAGGATCCCTGCTGAATGGGTTTTCTCCTCATCTTCGGGAAAAACTGGTGGAGCAAATAAATGGCGAAGTAATGTTTGCATATTATTGCTCTCTTTGATCGGCGCGCTTCGATGAAGCAGGATCTTCAACAATCTGGATGGCAACCTCTGTATCGCTCAGAATATTGCCAATTTCCCTGACTGTTGCCTGAAGGATTTGTTCATATTCTGTAGAAGCACTGATCGCTGTTGTAACTCGCGAGATGGCTTCCTCGCGGTCTGCACGCAAGCGCGCCTCCTCATACAGCCGGGCACTTTCCAGGGCTGATGCCAGTCGTTCTGTGGCTGCTTCAATGACCTGCATTGTGCTGTGGTCATAATCTTCCTTGAGTTTTAGATTGACCACGCCAATGGTTTGTCCACGTAGTTTGATTGGCAGGGCAATCATATGTTCTGTAAATACTCCGGACCCATTGGCATTCGAACTTGCCATCATCCCGGTTTTGAAGGCAATGTTTGCCAGGTCGGGCATTTCAGTTACCGATTCAAGGCGAATATTGTCGAAGTGATAGCCTATATTGCCAATCAAATTGCTTGACGCCAGTTTTTTCCAACTCTCACTTGTAATTCTGCCGTACGCACCCTCCAGTTCCTTCAGGTTTTTCTGGACTTCCTGTAAAAGACGCGTACGCTCGATTGCAGTAGCAAGCTGGTCCGCCATAACTTGCATGATTGCAACATCGTCTTCGTTGAATGCCTGCTCCTGATCGCTTTGCACATCGATCACACCAATGACATTGTTCCCAACTTTCAGCGGCAAAGCCATCTCGGAACGGGTATTTGGAAGATAGGGATTGTTGAAGTAGACTGCATCCGCGCCGGTGTTGAGTGTGACGCGAGGCTCTCCGGATGCAGCCACACGCCCGACGATGCCCGTCTCTCCGACTCGGAGCTTGTGATTATTCTCGATCATTTTCTTGCCCGCTTCGGTAGGTGAAGCAACAAGAACCGCATACTGTTTATTGAGATCGAGAAGAAAAATACCGGCGTGGTAAAAACCAAAGCGATTACAGATCAATTGAGCAGCCTGGTCGAGCAATTCATTGAGATTTTGCGCAGTCGCAGAATCTCGAGCAATTTCTGCTGCAACGCGAAGACGAAGGCTTTGGCTCTCGAGCTCCAGTGTACGGTCCGCAACGCGCTGCTCCAATTTGCCGATCATATCCTGAAGTTGAGCTGCCATCTGGTTATAAGATTCCGCCAAAGCACCAATTTCGTCTTCACGTTCAACAATGGCACGGGCTGAGAATTCGCCTGCCGCAAAGCTTTGGGTGGTCTGAGCGAGATTAGTAATTGGATCTGAAATCGTACGAGCGGATACAACCACTGCTGCGATCGCAATGGCGATCAAAATCAATGCAAGCAGGGAACTTCCTGCCAGTGCACGCACTGAACTGCTGATAACAGTACTCAGAGGTACTTCAGCAACAATGGCAAGTTGAAGTGGTTCGAACCATTCATAGTAGCCAAGCACCTGCTGACCTGTATAACCAGGATAAATGGACCTGCCGCCGGTGACGTTAATTCGAGTTGCAAGCAATGTTGCTTTCGTCTGAACTATGTTGGTTGGTGTGCGTGTCGTGGTGACAGGGCGGAATCGCAAGTCAACAAGATAGGTTTCTGCATCATTGAATCCAGGAGTCTTCTCCATGATTTCCTGGATCGAGACAGCATTTGAACGAAATACGAGAACACCATGCACATCCCGGTTGTTCGGATCAAGAATTGGAGCGGCAATTACCAGATTTTCGCTGCCGAAAGAAAGAACATCTGCAAACCCTGCATGGGCTATCAACCGTCCCTGCTGAAAAAAAGGTTGTCTTTCAAAGTTGGTTCCTTCAGTTTTCTGGTCCGTGGAGATAATGACATTTCCGCGAGTGTCCAGCACCATGATCTCTTTGTATTTTTCCTCCTCGGTTGCCATCGCATCTTCCAATCGCCAGCGTACTAACCGTTTGTAGCCTTGCTGGAATGTTGGATCCAGTTCGGCATCGGTAAGAAGAAACAAGACATTTGTACTGAACCTCGGATCTGACAGAACCTTTTCCGCATCCTTCCTGGAATCTGCCAGTAATGTTTCTATCTGCGCCTCTTTCAGAGAGGTAATTGCCTCGAGCGAATTATATGTTTGTGCCTGATTGTTTGTATAAGATCCGACCGCTGTTAACGCGGCACTCATCAGGGTGGGAATGATCACAATAATTATGAATGATGTGAGCAGCAGACTCTGCACACTTCGGAATCTTCTGTTTTGCAAAACGACACTGTCTGTGAGTAACAATAAGCTGGTTGCGGAAAAGAAAACAATCGTTGCGATGGCTGCCGGTGTATCGTTCTGGAGTCGTTCAATTGGGGCATTTGCATTGGCTGACAGGATGCCGGCAACGAGCAAAGCAATTAAAAAGAAAAGTGCAAGGAAATACTTCCGGGGCATCCCAGTGAGTATTGCCGAAAATGGTGTAAGCAATGTCAGCAGGATGGTGATTAATACAATTCCCTCCCAAAAGTAGTTTAGGAGAATTGCAAAGATGCCAACAACGACCGTTGCAAGAAAATTCGCAGCTATCCCATTTTTGCGTCGCGCAAAAGTCAAAATCGGGATTTCTGCGATTGCAAAGAATATTGTGCTTCCACCAATGTTTATTAATTGCGGCGCCGGGTCTCCAAAGATACCAAATTGTGTCAATAGGTAGATTGCAATGATTCCGATGCCTGCCACAAGTAGCAATATGGGATAATAGCGGGCGTTCAAATAATACGCCTTCGCCAGACGCTCGTTTATGGTAGCAATGTCACTTTGTTGATTAGTTGACCGGTTCATGTTAGCTCGTCTTGCGCTTGGAGCGTTGTTTGGGTGCAGAAGATTGTTCGGTCTCCTGACCAATGAAAACAGATACTTCAGATATATCGGGAAGTTGTCCCAATTCACGTGCAGCTGTTTGCAGCAATGTATCCAGGTCGAGTGACTGACTAAACCGCGCTGCCAGCATACCAACGGTTTGTTCGTGTTTTGCTCGTTGCGTGGCTTCTTCCAGGAGACGAATATTCTCCACGGCGAGCCCAACCTGACTTGCAATTTCCTCCAATAGATTCTGATCCAGCTTGCTCCACGCAGCATTACTTTTTCTTGCGATGGAGATATCTCCGATCTTTTGCCCGCGTAGTGTGACCGCGGCACTGATACCCTTATCACCCGACTGGGCAACTTTCTCCGTACGCATTCCCAAAGGCGTATATGTAAAGGTACGTGTCTTTCCTCGAAGTTTCTGATCCCAGGCTTCTCGCGTGCGAATGCCTGTCAGCGCTTCGAGCTGGATGAGTGCTGCTTGAGTTTCATCCATTAGGCGGGCATTCTCAATTGCAATTGCAACCTGGTCGGCAAGAGTTTGAAAAACGTCAACGTCCTCAACAGTAAAGGCTTGGGGTTTTTCAGATTGAATATCCAATACGCCCAGGACCTTATTTCGGATGTTTAGAGGCAAAGCGACCTCTGAACGAGTCATGGGAAGGTCTGGATTATTGAAGAAAACAGCATCTTCTCCTACATCCAAAACAACGCGCGGCCTTTTTTGTGCAGCTACATAACCTACAATACCCTGAGTTCCAACAGACATTGAGTAGCCTCTTTGAATCATCCGCGCTCCTCCTTCGGATGAGGCGGCATGCAGCACTGCTTGATCACCAGTCTCATTGATCAGGAAAATACCTGTGTGATAGAACCCAAACTGGTCAGTAACCAGATGTGAAACTGCCTTCAAAAGGGAAGCGAGGTCCTGCACTTCAGCCGTTTGGCGTGCGATGTAGGATGTAGCCCGCAGATGCTCAGCTTTCCGGGCTAAGATTGCGGTTCGTTCCTCCACTCTTTGTTCAAGTGTCGAATGCTCTGCTTGAATAGCTTCAAAAGATTCCTTTGCAATTTCCTGTGCCTTGACGAACTCCTCTTGAAATGTGTGCAGTCCAATGACCAGGATAGTGGAAACGATGAAAAGAAGCGCGGTGAGTCTTGCCCATTCTGCAACCGGGGTATTGATCCAACCAAGACCAAGGACAGTTGCGAATGTAACTCCAATGGCAATGTAAATACTGGTTCGTGACTCGAATAGGAGAGCAGCCATTGCAATAAAGCCCAGAAAAAGAATGGAGGCACCCGCAGCACCATAATCGAGTAGCGAACTAATACCAGCAAAGTACAAAAGGAGTAGAAAAATCAGGGCTTTCCAGCGGTACGAAACACTATTTAGCACTGTGATCAGTACCAAAATACCGTACGTGAGCACCGCCAGAACTTTCATTAAGCCGCCATACGGAGCAATCAGATAGAGGAGGATTGCGATGCCCCCTAGTACACAGGTACCTCGAAGTAAAATTCTTAGGAAGTGCTCGCGCCACCGCTCATATGAAAACTGTCCCGGGGAAAGTGCCCGTTGAGAAGGAGCTGGATTATTCATGCTTCCTCTCCAGTGTTGTTTTGATCCAGATGTAGTTCGACGGTTGCACTGGAAGCATCCAGCCGTCTGCCCAGTTCCTTGACAACGGTTTGAAGAACACCATCGATTGTTGCGGCTGACCAGATTTTCGAGTTGATCTCAGCCACCATGCGCTCGCGCACTGCAATCTGCCTGCTTTCACTAACAAGGCGTGCATTCTCCAGTGCAATGGCAGCCTGTGTCGCGATGGCATCCACCAGGCTTTGCTGTTCAGGTGTCCATTCCTGTTTTCCCCCGAGCGTGATCTGTCCCAGGTTTTGGTCGCGCAGGCTGATGGTTACCTCGAGATTCTTGGAATCCTCATCCAGTTCATCTCCAACTCGATACTCCAATTTCTTATTTTCCTCCGAGAAGCCACTCCATCCTTCATATAAATACTGCTGCTGAACGGCGCGCATTTCCTTGATGATCAGTTGTGCTTCCTGAAAGAGGTGGGCATTTTCGAGAGCGATAGCAAGTTGACCACCCATGTTTTTCATTGTCTCAATAACCTGGGGACCGAAATCTGCCTCCTTGGTGGATTGAACGTTCAATGCACCAAGCACGCGTTCGCCGACCATAAGAGGTAGACAAATCTCGGAGCGTGTATACGGAAGGAGAGGATTTTCTAACCTCTGTTTATCTTCCAAGGCAAATTGTGCAATACGCGGAGCTCGATCACGGATTGCTGCGCCTACCATGCTTTTACTGGCTACCTCAATGCGGTGATGGTTTTGTTTAAGCACTTTGCCCGCTTCACCCGTTGCTTCCCTTAGAACAGCCCATCTGCCACTCGCATCCAATAGATAGATTGCCGCGTAATAATAACCAAACTGTTCATGAAAAAGCGGGATGATTCGAGCGAGCAATTGATCCGGATCAAGGCTGGTTACCGCTACTCTTCCCACTTCATTTGTTGCCGCCAACTGCCTGGTGCGATCGATAACCTGTTGTTCGAGGTTGGTTTGCAGGGCTTCGAGTCGGGCAAGCATGCGATTAAATTGCACTGTCACAATGCCAAGTTCATCTGTCGCGCTGACCGCAACACGCTGTTTGAGATCGCCCTGTTCGATCTTGTTAAAGGTTTTGATCAAATCATAAATGGGATCTGAGATTCCTTTAGCCACATAGTATGAAAATCCTGCTCCCAGAAGAAGAGCTAGAATGGTGAAGAGTATCGATTGAAGCTGTAAACGGTGAAAGATTTCAACCGGATTGGTTTCAGTATACTGAAATCGAATAATCTGCTGAAAGCCGAGTGGGGCGATCATAAGGATGGCGATGATGATCAAGCCCAGGGTGATGACCAGGAGTTTCCCATTTAGCAGCAGACCTGAACGCCCTTCCAACTGTGTATCGAAGTCTTTCGGAAGCAGGATCAGCCTGAGGGGTAGTGTGAGGCGCTCCGTTAATAGAACGGCAAGAATCACTGAGCCGAAAAGGGAAACCACTGAACCGATCAGAACATGTGCCGGATCCGTGGAATGCAGGGTGCCAGGTTGGAACGCCGAAAATACGGATGTTCCATCGGGAAGGGCAAAGGAAAATGTAGGCAGGGTATTCAAAACGAAAATCACGATGATACCGGCGGCTCC
>Ga0105104_10000768_pt1 | contig 24845 bp, 22 predicted proteins | sample PPLLaktember2015_3_FD_87034 | JGI IMG/M metagenome (GOLD analysis project Ga0105104, IMG submission 87034) | Freshwater sediment microbial communities from Prairie Pothole Lake near Jamestown, North Dakota, USA - PPLs Lake P7 Core (6) Depth... | ecosystem: Environmental > Aquatic > Freshwater >...
GCGTAGGGGCGAAGCATTCGGAAGGGGCCGAGGCTTAGGTAAACCAATTTGTTCTCCGAATGCTTCGCCCCTACAACAATTGCGCGCCCCAACCTTGCCCACCGCTCCCCACCCGCAGATCCCGGCGAAGTCCTGATGTCCTGGTCAGGGCGCAGTCCGGATGGTTTTGTCAGGATATTTTTGGCGTGGGCGGCGTTGTGCCGGGTCAAATTGACCATGGGAATGATCAGTGAGTCTGGCGCACGCATTCTCCCCCTTTGGGACAAAATTCTGATATTTGGATATATCAAGTAGAATATTAGAATGCGTGATAACGAGATCAGCAACTGGGGCCGCCGGGCTATTTTTTGGACGGAATGATGGGTTGGAAAGATGATCGATAATGGAACCACAGATGTGGGTAAAGTATGGGGAGAATGGTTCGCGACCAATGCGTTTGGCGTCGAGAAGCGTTTGCGCCGGATATTCAAGGTGCTGCCGCGCGACCCGCGCTGCAAATTCTGTAATGCCCCATTCGCGGGAGTGGGCGGGACGTTTGTGCGGGTCGTGTACGGTAAACAACGATCGACCCTGAACCCGCGTTTCTGCAACCTGTGCGAGGAGGCCTCCCGCAAATACCCAGGGGGAGCCGAGGTCGAGATGTCGATGCTTTTTGCGGATGTGCGCGGTTCAACGCCCCTTTCCGAGCAGATGAGCCCGACGGAGTTCAGCGCATTGATCAGCCGGTTCTATACCTGGTCGGTGAAAGCCATCAATGATGAAGATGGGCTGGTGGAAAAGCTGGCGGGTGACGCGGTGGCGGCCTTTTGGGGAGCGGGGTTCGCGGGCCCGGACTACGTCCAGCGTACCCTAAAGGTCGCCCAAAATATGGCCAGGATGATGACCTTGCAGCAGATCCCGGTGGGGATCGGCGTGCACGCGGGGGTGGCATACTTCGGCGCGATCGGCACGGCTGAGGGGCTCACGAACATCGCGGCCATCGGGGATGAGGTCAACCTGGCCGCGCGGCTGGCTTCGAAGGCCGCGGCGGGGGAAATCATCCTCAGCGAGCAAGCGCTCAGAAAAGCGGGCAGGGATGGGGGCGAGCTGGAGGCGCGCAGCCTGGAACTCAAGGGGATCAGCGAGCCGGTGCTGGTAAGGGTGATGCGAGAATAAAGTTCAGAGTCGGCAGTTTACACTTCAGAGTTTACCGGATCGTGAAGAAAGGAGAGATCGGGATGGAAGAGGTGGATGGAAAATGGATTTTCCCTCATCCCCAACCCTTCTCTCCCTGGTAAAGACACCAGGGACTACGCCCGGGGGAGAAAGGAGCCGATTCTTCCCCTCTCCCTCTGGGAGAGGGTAGGCCGTTCGCCCCGGCTCGGACGGGGGTGAGGGCTCTTTCCGCGACTTTAAGAAAGCCCTGGTCCCAGGCGAAACCTGAAGAAACTAATCATTTGCAGAAGGATCCACGCGGGCATACCCATCTGCCCTGGCCCAGCGCTGGCATCTCTCCCAGGGGATGACGATCCGGGAATATTCATTCCCGGACACCCGGAGCGAGCAGACGTAGATCTGGCCGGGTCTCCCTTCGGCGGGTTGTTTGAGGTGATAAATTTGGTGGGCAGGCTGTTTGCAGTAGTGGCACAGGGGTAAGTTATTTTGCATGGATTGAGTCTAGCCTGTGCGCTGAGGGATTGCTATCCCCCGTTGGGGGATTTGCGGGGGAGAGGATGGGGGATTGAGTCGACAGCTTTCTGATTTCATGAACTGCGCCGATCCAGGTTTATGAGGCCACCTGTTCTTAACAGAAATGCAATATGGAGGTTTAATGTACAGTAGCGAATAGAAAATGATAGCATATCATCATAAACACTTATCGGAGGAAACCTTGCCCAAACTTCGCATTGCAACGTGGAATGTCAATCGGCCAATCTCGGCTAACGCAGAGAGACGCGCGCTGATCCAAGAGTGGTTTGAAACCATTGATGCAGATATCTGGGTTCTTACGGAGAGTTTCCGCGAGTTCGCCCCCGGCGAGGATTACAACCTGATTGCGGCGACAGATCCAGCCTCCGACCTCAGTGCTAATGAGTGCTGGACAGCGATCTGGGTGCGGGGTTCCATGAGCGGTTCTCAGGAAAAAACAACGGACAAAGAGCGCACCGCGTGTGCCCAGGTACTGCTCCCGAACGGTCAAAGGATTTATGTATATGGCACTGTGCTCCCCTGGATGGGTAGTCAATGGAAAGGTTTTCCCAGTGCAGATGGTAAAGCGTTTACAGAAGCACTGGCCGTTCAGAAAGCCGATTGGCACGCTCTCCGCCATGCCAAACCAGGGGCATGGCTGTTTGTGGCCGGGAATTTTAACCAGGACCTGCTCCAATACGGATATTATTACGGTTCAAATATCGGGAGTTCGGCGTTGAAGGAAGCCCTGGGAAGGGTTGGTCTCAAGTGCTTAACCGGTGGGGAATTGGACCCGGTGGCTAAACTCTATCCTGGCCAGTCCAATATCGATCATATCTGCCTGGCCGGCAATTCGACCTCCCAGATCCTTGGGAGCCCGGAAATAAGGATCTGGCCAACCCAGGAGCAAAAAGGCAAACAACTTTCTGATCATTTTGGTATCGCAGCCGAGATCCATTACACCTGACCGGTCATAATTTGTAACAGGAGGCGCTCACCACTCCGACGAGCCCCTCCTATCCTTCAGCTATCCAGCGTTAATTTGCTTGATCAGACCTGATCTGCGCTCAGGACGGGCTGGGCGGGCTGTGTCAAGGGTTGTTTTCTTTTCAGCAGCCAAAATCCATAAATGCCGACCAGGACGGCCACAGATAAACGCACAACGATTTCGATGGACGTAGTCGGCTGGGCCTGGGCGCCCCAGCCGTGTCCCATCTTGCCCAAAAAGTCGTATGAAGCATGTACGATGACCACGGGCCAGATTGCTCCTCCGCTGCGGATAAAGGGCGCGGCGAATCCAAATCCGATCAGGGCCGCATAAATCATGTACAATAGGGCTGTACCGAAGTTCATCCCATAAAACAAATTTACCAGATGCATCGACCCGAAGATCAGCGATGAAATCACGGCAGCCCGGATTGGCCCGCGCGGGAGGAAAGCGCCCAGGACGACCCCTCGACACAGCGCTTCCTCGGCAAAACCGATCATCGCAGTGAATATGATCAACATGAGAATTTGCAGCGGGTCGACGACGATGATGCCCGTGATGAAAAGCAGGGAGATTGGGGCTACCAACGGCGGAAGCGCGAAGAGAAGGGTGCGCAAGCGAAGCGGATGATGGAAACCGGCCTTACGCCAGCCGCCAAATAGAGTTACCGCCAGTGCGGAAAAGAGCACCAGCAGCAGCTGCTGGATCAATATGCCGCTGTTGGTGGGTAAACTGGCGGCTTGCTCGATCTGGTTGCCGATGGGTGTGCCGGCAAGAGCGACCCCCAGAAACAACAAAGCAGCGCCGAACGAAACGATCCAGGGGTAACGGGTGTGCAATGTGCTCATTGTATTCTCCTTTGATGAACACAGTTTACCCACACCAACGGCATACCACAACCGGTGAAAGGGTTAATAAAAGGATTAATGATCCAGGAAAGGGAATAAATGAATGAGTCTGACCCTCTTTAAGTCACCCGCTGCCGAAGGGCAGTACCTGGCCGCTTATGATGCTGTGATGGAGCTGTGGCCGGCCCCATACGAGAGCCGCCGCCTGCCAACCCGCTATGGGGTGACCCACCTGATCGCATGCGGCCCGGAGGACCGGCCGCCGCTGGTGCTCCTGCACGGGTTTGGCGTCAACGCGACCATGTGGATCCCTTTTCTGGAGTGCCTGGGCCAAAGCAACCGCGTCTATGCGCTGGATACGATCGGGGACCTGGGGAAAAGCGTGCCCAGCCGTCCGCTTGAAAAAATAACGGATTTCGTCGACTGGCTGCAGGATGTGCTCGACGGGCTCGGGTTGGAGCGCGCCAACCTGGTGGGGTTCTCCCAGGGGGCCTGGATCGCTCTAAACTACGCGGTGCATTGTCCTGAAGCACTGGCGAAGCTGATCCTGATTTCTCCCAACGCGGGGCTGACGCCGGTCAGCCCGCGGTTTATGATGCGCCTGATGGCGATGGCGGTCTTCCCTACGGCCCGCGCGGTGGAAAGCTGGGCGCGCTGGAACTCTACCGCCTGGGATACCCAAATCCGCTATTACCGGCTGGTATCGCAGTTGATGAAAGCCGGTCTGGCAGGGCAAAACTGGGGCCGGTCCGGGATGATGCCGGTTACCTTTCGGGATGAAGAGCTGCGCAAGATTGGCTGCCCGGTGCTGATGATGGCCGGGGAGCAAGAGGTAGTCAATAACCCGGTTCAAGCAATGGACAGGGCGCGATTGCACATCCCGACCTTCGAAGGGGCGGTCATCGAACAAGCCCGGCACATGCTCCCGTTTGACCAGCCGCAAAGAGTGTGCGAGCGTATAGCTGCATTTTTGGGTGACCCGGTTTGATGGGATCAGGTACCTGGTCCCGTCATTGAGACGAAGTTTTACAACTTGACTGCCGGTATAAAATATCTGGATCAGGTAGTTACACCAATAGAAATTGCAGCACTTCTCTTACAAACAGCTCGGGGTTGGTATCCATCGCCTCGTGCTTCTGGCTGGGCATGATTACGATTCGAGTGTCGGGCAGCGCTGAATCAACCCGCTCAACTGCCTGCCGAAACGTTTGCGGACTGTCGCCGCCCAGCATGAGCATGGTTGGCACCTGAAGGCTGGCAAATTTCTCCGCATTGAAATGGTAAGTCCGGTCAATCACCAGCTCCCTGGGGATCGTCGGTCCGAGTGGAATCCGTCCTTCCCACATCGGCAGCTGGCGAAAAGCCTCCAAATCGTGCTCGGGCATTCGCACTACCTCGCGGAAGAACACTTCCAGCGCAGCTTCCCAATGGCCGCTGTCGATCAGAGCTTGCATGCGATCGGGAATGCCTGGCAGATAAAAGGGAAGGCCGGTCGGGATAGGCGGCTCGTAGAGGATGAGCCGGTCCACCTTGTCTGTCAGTAGGGATGCCTCCAGGCTGCACATGCCTCCGTAGGAATGACCGAGTAAGAAGACCGGCCCACCAATCACCTCCACCACCGCGGCCACATCTTCTGCTTCACGCAGGATATCGTAATTGGGAGAATCACCGCTTCCTCCCCGGCCGCGCCGGTCTACTGCATAGACGGAGAAATGCTGCTCGAGGCGTGGCGAGATTGCAGCCCAACGCCTGTGATCTGCAGTCGTGCCGTGCACGAGGAGCAGCGGTCGTCCTGCTCCGCTCCGCCAGAAACCGATCACAGTGCCATCGTTTGAGACGATTTGTTCCATAGTTCGGACCCCGTTAATCCATGAGCGCGCCGCAGGAGATGTTGACCTCTGTGGCGGTTATGGTGCGAGCCTGATCTGAGGCCACAAAAGCGGCCACGTTGCCTACGTCGGCCAGTGTGGCCGTCCGGTTGAGCAGGGCTGCCTGCTCAAGGCTGGCGACGATCTCGGCGCGCCCTGGATAGTCGTTGGGGATCGTCTCGGGCACACCTCCCGTTTTCAGGGTGACGAGGCGGATGCCATGCGGGCCGAGCTCGCAGGCCCACTGCCGGCGCAGCCCTTCGATGGCGTCGAGGGCCACCTTGAAGCCTCCCAGTCCGGGAAGAGTTTGCGGGCCATCTCCGCCAAACGCCAGGATCACTCCCGACCCGCGCTTGAGCATGTACCGGACGGCTGCCCGGGTGGTCAAGAAGTGCGCCCGCATGGCGGTTGTAATCGGCTGGAGGAAATCCTCCACCGATATCTCGGTCAGCGGCACCTGGACGTCTCCATACGAGATGAGATTGAAGGAGATATCGATTTGACCGGCCTGCTCAACCACCGCATCGACAAACTGATCCACAGCCCGCTCCTCGAGGGCATCCACGACGGCGGTATCGGCTGCGCCCCCGTTCGAGCGGATCTCATCGGCGAGCTGGTCGAGTTTTGCCCAGGTGCGACCGGCGAGGAAGACCCTGGCCCCTTCGCGGGCAAAGGCACGCGCGACGGCGCCACCGATCGGGCCGCCCGCGCCGTAGATTATGGCAACCTTGTTCTCAAGCAGCATTGCCAACCTCCTATAATCTGTGTGCTTATCGCGGAAGGCAAAGCGAACCTGCGCCCGGTTGGCCTGCGAGTGGCGGATGACATTGGTGATGGCAACGCGGGCGGCCTTGCCTTGCAAAACCGCCTCGCCCATTGGACACTGATTGTGAGGCATCCGGGACCCATCCGGACGGTACAGGCGAAAGGAGTTACAAGACTATTTAGATAAATTATTATAACTATAATTTTTATGGAATGATATACAAAGACTATGTTCAACCAGACAGCAGGTGTTTTCGAAAACACCCGCTGTCTGGTCTTTCAGTGGCGAGAAAGAACCAGAACGGAACACTGTCTTTCGGTAATGAAGAATACTTTCGTTGTCTTATATGGGGAAATCACTCAGTCTGGATGCTGCTTCGAACTCGTGATCGAGCAGGTATGCATACCTGCCATTATCCCCCTTCCAAACCCATAAGAGCTCATGCTGGATGACGCCGATGCGAAGGATCAAGGTTCCGGTCTGGCCGCGCATGTGAAGGCACTCCGGGTCGTCAGAATCTAAAAACGCATCCTGCTTGATCCTGACTCTTGTTCCGGCTTCGATGACCATGCGAAAATTACCTTTTATTGACAAAAAGATTTCCCCCCGTATTTCCTCAGGTTAGATCCAGTAAAGGGAAACTCACCTCTCAGGCGATTGGGGATATGTAATATGTACTATCTTTCCCTCTTTCATAATTATAGTACATATCGATCAATTCATGCAATTAGGGAAAACCCGCAACAACCGTAGAACAATTTTTACAATATTTTAAGATTAGCCTATTGACAATTGGGTCTAAAAATCGTACACTCTTTACTAATATACATATGACGTCTACCTTTTCCCTCTCCCTTGTAGTAGTAATTATTATTGCGGTTCTCATTCTTGAGAGCCAACTACGGGTTGGGAAGGTGAGAGAGACGATGAATTTCAGGTAAGCAAAGCACAAGACCAAAAATTCAAAGAAGAACTCCAGAGCCACCCCCAACCCAGGGGTGGCTCTTTTTGTTCGGAAAACCTTGCCACCGGAGAACCGCATGCGCTCTAACCAGATCAAAAAAGGTATCGAACGAGCTCCTCACCGCGCCCTGCTCAAGGCCGTGGGAGTCAGCGATGCCGATATGAACAAGCCTTTCGTGGCGATCGTCAATTCTTACGTCGATATCGTCCCGGGGCACGTCCATTTGCAGGAGTTTGGCCGGCTGGTCAAAGAGGCAGTCCGGGCGGCCGGGGCGGTGCCGTTCGAGTTCAACACCATCGGGGTGGATGATGGGATTGCCATGGGGCATATCGGGATGAAGTATTCGCTGCCGTCGCGCGAGCTGATCGCCGACTGCGTGGAAACGATGATCGAAGCCCACCGTTTCGACGGTATGGTGTGTATCCCCAACTGTGACAAGATCGTGCCGGGTATGTTGATGGGTGCTGTACGGGTCAACATCCCGGCCGTTTTTGTTTCCGGGGGGCCGATGCCGGCCGGGCGCACCCCGGATGGCCAGGTGATCGACCTGATCTCGGTGTTCGAGGGGGTGGGTGCCTACCAGAGCGGGCGCATCGACGCGGCCCGGCTTAAGATGCTGGAAGATTACGCCTGCCCGGCGTGCGGGTCTTGCTCTGGGATGTTTACCGCCAACAGTATGAACTGCCTGATGGAGGCGCTGGGGATCGCGCTGCCGTACAACGGTTCGGCGCTGGCGCTGACGGCCGAACGCGAGGGGCTGGCGCGGCGGGCGGCCGGGCTGGTGATGGAGCTGATCGAAAAACAAATCAAGCCGCGGGATATCATCACCGCGGAAGCCCTGGATGACGCCTTTGCGCTGGATATGGCGATGGGCGGGTCGACCAACACGGTGCTGCACGCGCTGGCAATCGCCGACGAGGCGGGGATCGATTACCCGCTGGAGCGGATCAATCTGGTGGCCGAGCGAGTGCCGCACCTGTGCAAGGTCAGCCCGGCCGGGCAGTGGCACATGGAAGATGTGCACCGCGCGGGCGGGGTGCCGGCCATTTTGAACGAGATCCAGGCGGGGACGGGCAGCCTGCACCTGGACCGGGTGACGGTCAGCGGGGGCAGCCTGGGCGAGTCGATCCGCGGAGCCAGCATCCAGGACGATGAAGTCATCCACCGCTTCAGTAACCCACATTCGGCGCGCGGCGGGCTGGCCATTTTGAGCGGGAACCTGGCGCCGTGCGGGTCGGTGGTCAAGACGGGCGGGGTGCCGGCTGCCATGCAGCGTTTTAGCGGACCGGCGCGCATCTTCGAATCGCAGGAAGAGGCGATGGCGGGCATCCTGGGCGGGCAGGTGCAGGCCGGCGACGTGGTGGTGATCCGCTACGAAGGCCCGCGCGGCGGCCCTGGGATGCAGGAGATGCTCAGCCCGACCAGCGCCATCATGGGGATGGGCCTGGGTGACAAGGTAGCTCTGATCACGGACGGGCGTTTCTCGGGCGGGACGCGCGGGGCGTGTATCGGGCATATTTCGCCGGAAGCGGCCGCCGGCGGCCCGATCGCCGCACTGCGCTCGGGCGATATCGTAGAAATCGACCTGCCCGCGCGCACGTTGAACGTGCAGTTATCCCCGGAAGAGATTCAATTACGGCTGGCGGCCCTGCCGCCGTTCCAACCGCGGGTCACCAGCCGCTGGCTGCGCCGTTACGCGCACTTCGTCACCAGCGCCGATACCGGCGCAGTCTTGAAAATTTGAGGAGGAATGCAATCATGAAACGAACCGGTGCTCAAATCGTTTGGGAGTGTTTGAAGCGCGAGGGGGTCGAGGTGGTATACGGTTACCCGGGCGGGGCCAACCTTCCGATCTACGATGCGATGATCGATTACCCGATCCATCACGTGCTCGGACGCCACGAACAGGGCCTGACCCATATGGCGGACGGGTACGCGCGGGCCGGCAACCGGGTGGGGGTGGCGATGGCCACTTCCGGACCGGGGGCTACCAATATGGTGACCGGGATTGCCACGGCGATGATGGATTCTTCCCCGATCGTATGCATTACCGGGCAGGTGGCCAGCAAATTTATCGGTTACGACGCTTTCCAGGAGACGGATGTGACCGGGATCACCCTGCCGATTACCAAGCACAATTACCTGGTGACGGACGTCAAAGAGATCAACCGCGCGCTGCGCGAGGCCTTCTATATCGCCCGCACGGGGCGGCCGGGGCCGGTGTTGGTGGATATCACCAAGGACGCCCAGCAGGCCAGCATCGACTGGACCTATGATGACCGCCCGATCCGCTTGCCCGGCTACCGCCCGGACCAGCGCGCGGCTGCGCCGGCCGTCCAGCAGGCGGCCGAGCTCATCCACGCCGCGAAAAAACCGGTGATCCTGGCCGGGCGGGGGGTGTTCCTGAGCAACGCCATGGAGGAGCTGCGCCAGTTTGCGGAGAAGGCTCACTGCCCGGTGGCGGTAACCCTGCTGGGGATCGGGGCGCTGCCGGCCAGCCACCCGCTCAACCTGGGAATGATGGGGATGCACGGCGAGGCGTGGGTCAACCAGGCCATCCAGGAATCCGACCTGATCCTGGCGTTCGGGATGCGCTTCGACGACCGGGTAACCGGAAATTTGCAGACCTATGCGCCGCACGCGCGCAAGATCCACATCGACATCGACCGCTCGGAAATCAACAAAAACGTGCGCGCGGATGTGGGGATTATCGGGGACCTGAAGGAAACCCTGCAGCAGCTCCTGCCGCTGGTGGAAGCGGGCGACCGATCGGAATGGAACGATTATATCAATGGGATGAAAGGCGACAGCGCCGTGCGCGATATCCAGAACCTGCCGGATAACGGGCACCTGTACGCGGCCCACGTGATCAACGACCTGTGGCGCTATACCGGCGGGAACGCCCTGGTGGTGACCGACGTCGGCCAGCACCAGATGTGGACGGCGCAGTATTACCGCCACGAACAGCCCAACTGCCTGATCACATCCGGCGGGCTGGGGACGATGGGCTTTGGGCTGCCGGCCGCGATCGGCGCCAAGATGGCGCGCCCGGAAAAGGAAGTATGGGCGATCGTGGGCGACGGCGGGTTCCAGATGACGGCGTGCGAGCTGTCTACCGCGGCCCAGGAAGGGGTGAAGGTCAACGTGGCGATCATCAACAACGGTTTCCTGGGAATGGTGCGCCAGTGGCAGGAGTTCTTCTACGAGCGTCGCTATGTGGCCACCCCCATGCGCAGCCCGGATTTCGTCAAGCTGGCGGAGGCGAACGGCCTGGCAGGGATGCGCGTCACGCAGCGGGCAGAGGTGGAGAGCGCCATCCGCACCGCTCAGGCGATGGAAGGCACGGTGGTGGTGGACTTCCGCGTCGAACAGGAAGACAGCGTCTACCCGATGGTTCCCACTGGGGCGGCCCTGAACGCCATGATCCGCCGCCCGGTGGCTAACCCGATCGCCGAGACCGGGCAGGACTTGTAAAGAAAGCAGGCAGACCACGATGCAGCATATCCTATCTGTTCTCGTTGAAGACAAACCTGGGGTCTTGAACCGGGTAGCCTCTCTGTTCCGCAGGCGGGCGTTCAATATCGAATCGCTCAACGTCGGGCACACCGACGTACCGGGGGTCTCGCGGATGACGATCGTGATCGATGGCGACGCCAACCTGGAGCGGGTTAGCGCGTACCTGTACAAGCTGGTCAACGTATTGGACGTGGATGACCTGACCGCCAAACCGATGGTGATGCGCGACCTGGCGATGATCAAGGTCAGCGCCAGCTCGGAGAACCGGGCCGAGATCATGCAGATGGTGGAGGTATTCCGGGCGCGGATCATCGATGTGACCAATACTTCGCTGATCATCGAGATCACCGGGGATGAGGATAAGATCAACGGGTTTGTCGAAGTAGTGCGCCCGCTGGGGATCATCGAGATGGTGCGTACGGGTGCAGTGGCCATGTCGCGCGGGACCGATCTGGCGAAGAGTAATGGGAACGGGAAGTACCGCGGGGCGGTGACGTTGGGGTAACCCCACCCCCGAGACCTGGCCCGCCCATCGGGCAGACACCTGTGGCCGGGCAACCGGGGATGAAAAAGATAACAAAAAGGATTATTTTTATAAAAATAGTATATATTTAAGCTGTGTTCCTGTTGAACATCGCGGGAATTCTTTGAAGCTCAGGCAGGTCAAAAAACACAAACGAGGTGCATGCATGGCAAAGCTGTTATTTGGGAATGTCGAGGAAGAGGTAGTGACACGGGAGGAGTTCCCGCTGGAGAAGGCGCGGGCGGTGCTGGCCGGCGAGGTGATCGCAGTGCTGGGCTATGGGGTGCAGGGGCCGGCGCAGGCATTGAATATGAAGGAGAACGGTTTCAATGTGATTGTGGGCCAGAAAGAGGGCAGCGCCAGCTGGGAAAAGGCGCTGCGCGATGGGTGGGTGCCGGGCGAGACGCTTTTCTCGCTGGAAGAGGCGGCCGAGCGGGGCACGGTGATCCAGTACCTGATCTCGGACGCGGGCCAGAAGGCGATGTGGCCGGCGATCTGTCCGCGGCTCAAAGCGGGCGACGCGCTGTATTTCTCTCACGGGTTTTCGGTAGCCTATAAAGAACAGACCGGCGTGATCCCACCCGCCTATGTGGACGTGGTGCTGGTGGCGCCCAAGGGTTCGGGGACCAGCGTGCGGGCCAATTTCCTGGATGGGAGCGGGATTAACAGCAGCTACGCGATTTTCCAGGATTACACCGGGCGGGCATTGGAACGCACCCTGGCATTGGGGATTGCTATCGGTTCCGGGTACCTGTTCCAGACCACCTTCGAGCACGAAGTGTACAGCGACCTGACCGGGGAACGCGGCGTGCTGATGGGCGCGCTGGCCGGGATCATGGAAGCGCAGTACAACCTGCTGCGCAAGCACGGCCACAGCCCCAGCGAAGCCTTCAACGAGACGGTCGAAGAGCTGACCCAGAGCCTGATCCGTCTGGTAGGGAAGCAGGGGATGGACTGGATGTACAGCAACTGTTCGACCACGGCGCAGCGCGGCGCGCTGGATTGGAAAGGCCGCTTCCGCGATGCGGTGACCCCGGTCTTCGACCAGCTCTATGAGAGCGTCATCTCGGGAGAGGAGACGCGCATCGTGTTGGAGGCCAACGGCGCGCCCGACTATAAGGAGAGGCTGCAGGAAGAACTGACTGAAATTCGCGAATCGGAGATGTGGCGGGCTGGCAAGGCTGTCCGCTCGCTGCGCCCGGAGAATTGGAAGAAATAGATGAACGAAATCGTGCGGATTTTCGATACCACACTACGGGATGGGGAACAGTCGCCCGGGGCGACGATGACCTCGGCCGAGAAGCTGGAGATCGCCCGCGCGCTGGCTCGCCTGGGGGTAGACGTGATCGAAGCCGGTTTCCCGGCGGCCTCGCCCGATGACCTGGAAGCGGTGCGGCGCATCGCCGAAGAGGTGGGCAACCCCAAAGACGGCGCCCGGGCGCCGATCATCTGCGGGCTGGCGCGCACCACGCGTAACGATATCGACCGTGCCTGGGAAGGGGTCCGCTGGGCGGCGCGCCCGCGCATCCATACCTTCCTGGCCACGTCCGAGATCCATATGCAGTACAAGCTCAAGATGGACCGCGAACAGGTTGTCGAGCGGGTGTCCGAGATGGTGGCCTACGCGCGCAGCCTGTGCGAGGACGTGGAATTTAGCCCGGAGGACGCAGGACGCAGCGACCCGGAGTTCCTCTACCTGGTGCTGGGAGAGGCCATCCGCGCGGGCGCGACCACGTTGAACATCCCCGACACGGTGGGCTACACTACCCCTGAGGAATTTGGCGCGCTGATCGCGGGGATCATCCAGCACACCCCCGGGATCGAGAACTGTATCGTCTCGGTGCACTGTCACGATGACCTGGGGCTGGCCACCGCCAATACGCTGGCCGGTATCCAGGCCGGTGCGCGGCAGGCCGAGGTGACGATTAACGGGATTGGCGAGCGGGCCGGCAACACGGCCCTTGAAGAAGTGGTGATGGCGCTGCATACGCGCCGCCTAACCTTCAACTGCACCACCGGGATCGACACCACCCAGATCGCGCGGGTGAGCAAGCTGGTGAGCAACTATACCGGGATCACCGTACAGCCCAATAAGGCCATTGTCGGGGCGAATGCCTTTGCCCACGAAGCCGGGATCCACCAGGACGGGATGCTCAAGCACCAGCAGACCTACGAGATCATGCTGCCCGAGACGGTGGGGGTCAAGCAGAGCCGGCTGGTGATGGGCAAGCACTCCGGGCGGCACGCGCTCAAGCAGCGCATGCTCGACCTGGGCTACCGGCTGTCGGAAGATGACCTGGACCGGCTGTTCGAGCGTTTCAAGGCCCTGGCAGACAAAAAGAAGGGCATCACCGACACCGACCTGGAGGCCCTGGTCTCGGATGAACTGTACCAGCCGCGCGAATACTTCAAACTGGATGGGCTGCAGGTAGCCTGCGGTACGGTAGGCATGCCCACCGCCACCGTGCGGCTGCTGGGTCCGGACCTCAATATGTACGTGCACGCATCGGTCGGGTCCGGGCCGGTAGATGCGGCTTACCTGGCCATCGACAGCATTGTCCAGGCGCCCAATACTTTGTTGGAATTTGTCGTCCATGCGGTAACCGAAGGTATCGATGCGATCGGCGAGGTGACCGTGCGCATCCAGAGCTACGAGGCTAAAACCATACGGGACGCCCAGTCTGAAATAGAGCAACCGCGCACGTACGGGGGATACGGCGCGGATACCGATATCGTGGTGGCCAGCGCCAAAGCTTACCTGGCTGCCCTGAACAAACTGCTGGCCGCCACCGGCCAATATGACGACACCGGGCCTCTCCCGGTGGAAGATACCATTTCATCATCATCATGATCACTGCTATCGGAGGGAAACATGACACCGCAAAAGAAATCATCTGAAACCGCACAACCTACCTGGGAATACGACCCATTTGCCGAGCCCAGGACCATCCCGACCGGGTGGGATATGTCCGAGTTCCTCAAGTCAGCCGAGGTAGACGCCCGACCGCTGGACGCACCTATGGCCGGAGAGACAGAAAAGGATGGATTATCCAGTTGATGGAACCAAAGACCCTGTTTCAGAAAATCTGGGATGCCCACGTGGTGGCCGAAGAACCCGGCTGCCCGGCGGTCCTGTATGTCGACCTGCACCTGGTCCACGAGGTCACCTCCCCGCAGGCCTTTGCCGGCCTGCGGGCTCGTGGACTGGCGGTGCGCCGGCCGGATCGCACGGCCGCCACCGTCGATCACGGCGTGCCCACGCGCTCGCTGGAAGGCGATCGCCTGGCGTACGCGGACGAGCTTTCGCGCCGGCAGATCAACCAACTCGAGGAGAACTGCCGCGCTTTTGGGATCCCCTTGCAGGGACTGAACAGCCCTAACCAGGGGATCGTGCATATCATCGGCCCGGAGCTGGGGCTGACCCGCCCGGGGATGACCATCGTGTGCGGTGACAGCCATACTTCCACCCACGGCGCATTTGGCGCGCTGGCGTTTGGCATCGGCACCAGTGAGGTCGAGCACGTGCTGGCGACCCAATGCCTGCTGCAGCGGCGGCCCAAAACCTTCCAGGTACGGGTGGACGGCCGGCTTGGACCGGGCGTCTCGGCCAAAGACATCATCCTGGCGCTGATCGCCAAAATTGGAACCAGCGGCGGGCAGGGGTACGTTTTCGAGTACACCGGCGAAGCCATCCGCGGCCTGAGCATGGAAGAACGCATGACGGTGTGCAATATGTCGATCGAAGGCGGCGCGCGGGCCGGGATGATGGCGCCCGATGAAACCACCTATGAGTACCTGGCGCACACGCCTTTCGCAAAGGACGGCGATACTTTCGAGCGCGCCCTGGCGGAATGGCGCGGGCTGCCCAGTGACGAAGGGGCGGTCTACGACAAAAATGTTACGCTGGACGCCGCGCAGCTCGAACCGATGGTCACCTATGGGACCAACCCGGGGATGGGGCTGCCGATCAGTGGGCGGGTGCCCTCACCGGATGAAGTGCCGGACGCGAGCCGCAGGGCCGCCCTGGAAAAGGCGCTGGATTATATGGGGCTGCGCCCGGGCCAGGCGCTGCTCGGCCACCCGGTCGATGTGGTTTTTATCGGGAGCTGCACCAACGGGCGGATCAGCGACCTGCGGCTGGCGGCCCAGGTGCTGCGCGGGCATAAGGTGGCCCAGGGGACGCGGCTGCTGGTTGTCCCCGGGTCGCAGCAGGTCAAGCGCCAGGCCCAGGCCGAAGGCCTCGACCGCATCTTTATCGAAGCCGGCGCGGAATGGCGCGAGCCCGGCTGCAGCATGTGTATCGCCATGAACGGCGACCAGCTCGAGCCCGGGCAATACGCCGTATCCACCAGCAACCGCAATTTCGAAGGCCGGCAGGGCAAAGGTGGGCGAACTTTCCTGACCAGCCCGCTGACCGCCGCGGCCAGCGCAATCAGCGGCGCAATCGCCGACGCCCGCACCCTGGGATAACCTATGCCACTATTTCCCCCATGCTCCAGCCGCCGTCCCCGGCGGCGTAACCTTCAAGCCAACACCTCGGGATAACCTATGCCGCTATTTACCCCATGCTCCAGCCGCCGTCCCCGGCGGCGTGACCTTCAAGCCAATACCTCGGGATAACCTTATGCCACAATTTACCACGCTTACTTCCCGCGCCGTCTATCTACCGGTGGACGATGTGGATACCGATCAGATCATCCCGGCGCGCTTTCTCAAAGCTACCGACAAGCTGGGAATGGGCGCTAACCTGTTCGCCGATTGGCGCTACAACGCAGACGGCTCTCCACGGGCGGATTTTATCCTCAACCGGCCGGACGCGCAGGGGGCGCAGATCCTGTTTGCCGGTCGGAACTTTGGCTGCGGATCCTCCAGAGAACACGCGCCGTGGGCGCTGATCGGGTTTGGTTTCCGCGCGGTGGTCGCCGATTCATTTGCAGATATCTTCAGCAACAACGCGCTGAAGAATGGGCTGCTGCCCGTGCAGATCGAACCCGCGGCGCATGAGCAGTTGAGCAAACGGCTGGCGCGCGAGCCGGGGTTGGAGCTGACCGTCGACCTGGCCAGCCAGACCCTTTCGACCGCGGATGGGGATAGCTGGTCCTTCCCGGTGGATGAGTTCTCGAAGACCTGCCTGCTGCAAGGGATCGACGAGCTGGGCTACCTGCTGTCTTTTCACCCCAAAATCACGGAATTCGAGGCGCGCAAATGATCCAGGTTTACGACACCACCCTGCGCGACGGGACGCAGCGCAAAGAGATCTCGCTGTCGTGCGACGATAAGCTGCACATTGCCCAGAAGCTGGACGAGCTGGGAGTGCACTTTATCGAAGGCGGCTGGCCGGGTTCGAACCCCAAGGACGTGGAGTTCTTCAAGCGCGCGCAGGAGATGACCTGGCGGACTGCGAAAATCGCCGCCTTTGGGTCCACCTGCCGGGCCAATTCGCACCCGTCCGAAGACGCCAACATCCTGGCGCTGCTCGATGCGGGCACGCCGGTGTGCACGGTGGTGGGCAAATCCTCGGTGCTGCACGTGCGCGAGATCCTGGTGACCACTCTGGAAGAGAACCTGCGCATCATCGAGCATAGCCTGGCGCACCTGGTGGGGCAGGGGCGGCGAGTGATCTACGACGCCGAGCATTTCTTCGATGGGTACAAAGAAAACCCGGCATACGCCCTGGAAACCCTGCGCGCCGCGGCGCGCGGCGGAGCCGAAACCCTGGTGCTGTGCGATACCAACGGCGGCTCGATGCCATGGGAGATTGGTGAAATCGTCGCTGTGGTGCGGGCGGCGGTTGACCACCCGCTGGGGATCCACACGCATAACGACAGCGAGTGCGCGGTATCCAACACGCTGGCGGCGGTGCGAGCGGGGGCGATCCAGGTGCAGGGGACGATCAACGGGTACGGCGAGCGCTGCGGCAACGCCAATCTATGCTCGATCATCCCGGACCTGGAGCTGAAGATGGGGTTGAAATGCCTGGAGGACGGCAAACTCTCGCGGCTGTTCGACCTGTCGCACTACCTGGCCGAGGTGGCCAACCTCAACCCGGACGAATACCAGGCGTACGTGGGCCGGGCAGCCTTCGCGCACAAGGGCGGGATCCACGTGGCCGCCATGCGGCGCAACCCGCACTCCTACCAGCATATCGACCCGGCCCTGGTCGGCAACGAAATGCACGTAGTGGTCTCGGAGCTGTCCGGGCGGGGCAACCTGCTCAGCAAAGCCGAGGAGTACGGGCTGGATACCAACGGAGGCGGCGAGGTGACTAACGTGCTCAACGAGATCAAGCAGCTTGAGTCGCAGGGGTTTTCCTTTGACGCCGCCGAGGCCTCGGTGGTGATGATGCTCAAGCGCCAGCAGCCCGGCTACCAGCGGCCGTTCGAGCTGGTGGATTTCTCGTGTATCGTCGAGCACCGGCGCGGGCGGGGGATCTTTGCCGAGGCAACCGTCAAGGTGTGCGTGGGTGAAGAAGTCCTGCATACTGCCGCCGAAGGCAACGGGCCGGTCAATGCGCTGGATACCGCGCTGCGCAAGGCGCTGGTCGGGCATTACCCGGCCCTGGCGACCTTCCAGCTGCGCGATTACAAGGTGCGCATCCTGGACAGCGACCACGGCACCATGGCGACCACGCGCGTGCTGATCGATACCCAGTACGACGGTCACCGCTGGAGTACGGTGGGGGCCAGCGCCAATATCATCGAAGCCTCGTGGCGGGCGCTGGCAGACGCGATCGAGTACGGCCTGACGGTCGTTGTATCGTAGGAAAAAGCGGAATCCACGAAGGGCACGAAGTTCACGAAATCAGAAATATTTAATAATTTTTTTCGTGTCCGTTAGTGATCTTCGTGGATAAAGGATTTCTAAAATTCTATTCATCGATTGGAACCCTGAAGTATGCATGCAAACATTGCTCTTTTACCTGGTGACGGCATCGGCCCTGAGGTAGTTGGCGAGGCGGTGCGCGTTCTGGACGCCCTGGCCGGCCGCTGCGGTCACCAGTTCCAATACCAGACTTACCTGATCGGCGGAAGCTCGATCGATGCCAACGGTACCGCCCTGACCCCCGAGACGCTGGCGGCCTGCCAGAGCGCGGATGCCGTGCTGCTGGGGGCAGTGGGTGGCCCTAAATGGGACGACCCATCCGCCAGCGTGCGCCCGGAACAGGGGCTGCTGGCGCTGCGCAAGGGGTTGGGCGTGTTTGCCAACCTGCGCCCGGTGCGCGCTCACCCGGCCCTGGCGGACGCTTCGCCGCTGCGGCCGGAGCGCATCGCCGGGGTGGACCTGGTGGTGGTGCGCGAGCTGACCGGTGGGCTGTATTTTGGCCAGCCGCGCGGGCGGGAGACGCGGGATGGGGTCGAGCGCGCCGTGGATACACTCGAGTATGCGGATTATGAAGTGCGCCGGGTGGTGGAGCTGGCCTTCCGGTTGGCTTCGGGAAGGCGCGCTAAGGTGACTTCGGTGGACAAGGCCAATGTGCTGGAGAGCTCGCGGCTGTGGCGCAAGGTGGCCAGCGAAGTCGGCGCGAGATACCCGGGCGTCTCGCTGGAGCATATGCTGGTCGATACGGCGGCGATGCGCCTGGTGACCAGCCCGGCCAACTTCGACGTGGTGGTCACAGAGAATATGTTTGGAGATATCCTGACCGACGAAGCGGCCGTGCTGGCCGGGTCGATGGGTATGCTGCCTTCGGCTTCGCTGGGCGAAGAAGGCCGGCCCGGGTTGTACGAGCCGATCCATGGCTCGGCGCCGGATATCGCCGGGAAAGGCATCGCCAACCCACTGGGCACCATCCTGAGCACGGCCCTGATGCTGCGCTATTCCTTACACCTGGAGGCCGAAGCGCTGGCGCTCGAGGCAGCCGTGGACCGCACGATCTCTGCCGGGCGGCTCACCGCGGACCTGGGTGGATCGTTGGGCACCCGCGAAATGGCGGATGAGGTGATTAAGAACCTGAAATGAAGTGGATAGTGGGCAGTGGGTAAGCCACCGGGTGTTTTCTGTCCACTGCCCACTCTCCACTACCCACTTTCTTAAGGAGTCGAGCTATGAAAATTGACGGGAAATATATCTGGATGGATGGGCAGATGGTGGAGTACGAAAAGGCCACCATCCATTTCCTCAACACCGCGCTGCATTACGGGCTGGGCGTCTTCGAAGGCATCCGCTGTTACGATACCCCGCGCGGACCGGCCATTTTCCGGCTGCGCGAGCACATGCAGCGCATGGTCAACTCGGCATCCGTGCTGGGGTTCCGCGAGCTGCCATTTAACGTAGACCAGCTGGTGGAGGCGGCCAAACAGACTGTTTCCATCAACGGGTTCAAGGAGTGCTATATCCGCCCGCTGATCTTCCACGACAGCCCCAACCCCAACCTCAACCTGGACAGCGGGGTGGCGCGGGTGGGGATCGCCGCCTGGGGCTGGGGCAGCTACCTGGGCACGGAGGCGACAGAGAACGGGGTGCGCGCCAATATTTCCTCCTTTACCCGTCACCACGCCAACGTGATGATGACCAAGGCCAAGGTGACCGGCAACTACGCCAACAGCGTGCTGGCTAAAACTGAATCGTCCCGCCTGGGCTTTGACGAGGCGATCATGCTCGACCCGCAGGGTTACGTGGCGGAGTGCACCGGGGAGAATATCTTCCTGGTGCGCGGTGGAAAGATCTACACGCCCGGCGGAGCTACGGTATTGGAAGGGATCACGCGCGACAGCATCATTACCCTGGCCAACGACCTGAACTACCCGGTTAACGAGCAGCCCATCTCGCGCGACCAGCTGTATATCGCCGATGAAGTTTTTGTGACCGGGACGGCTGCCGAGTGCATCGCCGTGCGCGAGATCGACTACCGCACCATCGGCTCGGGCAAGATGGGCCCGGTAACGCGCTGCGTCCAGGAGGTTTACCAGGCCGCCATCCATGGCAAACACGAGCGCTCGGCGGAGTGGTTGGAGTATTTAGACGCATGACCCCGCGGGTTGGCTACCAGGGCGAACCGGGGGCGTATTCCGAGGCAGCCGTCCTCGAGCATTTTGGCGGAGACGTCCAGCCGCTGCCGCGCGCCAGCTTTGACGCGGTCTTTGACGCGGTCGAGCGGGAGGAGTGCGAGGCCGGGCTGATCGCGATCGAAAATTCGCTGGCCGGGAGCATCCACCGCAATTACGACCTGCTGCTGCGCCACAACCTGTGGGTGGTGGGCGAGCACTACCTGCCCGTGCACCACTGCCTGATCGGCCTGCCGGGCGCGGCGCTGGAAGGGATCCGCAAAGTCATCAGCCACCCGCAGGCCCTGGCGCAGTGCGAGGGCTACCTGGGCCGCCTCGGCGGGGTCGAGGTAGAGCCGGTGTACGACACGGCGGGTAGCGTCAAAATGGTGCGCGAGCAGGGGGACTCCCGCCTGGCAGCGGTCGCTTCGCGCCGCGCGGCGGAGCTGTATGGGATGGCGGTGCTGGCGGAACGGATCGAGGACAATCCCGACAATATCACGCGGTTCCTGGTGATCGCCTGCCAGCCCAACCCCGGCGCTGTCGGCATCGGCGGAGACAAAACGACCATCGTCTTTACCCTCGACAACCAACCCGGGGCGCTGTTCAAGGCCCTGAGCGTGTTCGCGCTGCGAAACATCGATCTGACCAAGATCGAATCGCGCCCGCTGGTCGGCTCTCCATGGGAGTACCTTTTCTATATCGATTTTGCCGGTTCGACCGAGGATCCGACCACGCGCAGGGCGCTCTCGCACCTGGAGGAATATGCCACCATGCTGCGCGTGCTGGGGTCGTATCCGCGGCACAGATGAATCAATACCAGCCCGGCTCCTGGCGGTGTCCGGACGTCTTTATGGCCCCTGGCAGATTGTTTTGCCAGGGGTCGTAATTTAAAGAAAGTCAAATACAGCCGGTGTAAGTTCAGGTGTTTTCTCAAGTTTTGGGTAACAAAAATAATTGGGATCTTCAAGCGCCAGAATTTCCGAATCGGGACCACAACCAGTCAAAACGTTGACTGGTACAACCATCTGAATGGAAGGGTCACCTTGATTCAAAAAATTCTGGTAGGCCTTACCATTCGCCTCGTTGTAGTCAGCCGCTATCCTGTCAAATGAACCTGGCAGTGTAGGGTCATCATCCCCCCTCAGCCAAAACTCAACACCGATCCCTTGCTCATCCCAGCCAGGACCGTGCCGGTCATCATCCCGATATGCGGCGAGCAGCGTATCTACGCTGAACATCTCACAGGGAAAAGAACCCATTCCCCGTTGCATACAATCCTTACCTCGATTTATCAAAATTGGCACAAGGATGGATTGTATTTTACTGCCATCAAAATATTCCAGCTTCACTGAAAGTATGGCGTTCCCCATCAGGACACCATCGCCATTGTAAATAGGCCTCACCTCTTTACTGAATTCAGCAAAGGCCATTCTAATTCTAAATACTTTACGCTCCTCGTCATATTGAAGATAATCCTCCCAATCCTTGCCGTGTTTTTCGACAAAGGCCAGCGTTTCAGCGTCTAAGGGGGCCTCAGTTGCAGTGGGTGTAAACGTCGCTGCAGGCTCAGGCGTCCTTGTAAAAGTTGGCGCTCTACTCGGTTTTGGAGTAACGCTATGGGAAGGAGTTGGATCGATGATGGGCGTAGGGTATGAAGCTGGATTTACTTCCACCTTGCCGCCGTTTCTTGGGCTGCATCCCGCCAGCACTACTATTATGGCAACAGTACCAAGTCTAACGATTTTTATAAATAATCCAGGATCATAGGATGGCACTCTGAATAATCCTTTCTGCATGAATCAATCATTGTCGAAAACCATCCGCACGCACCCTTGACCACACCCTCAAGGGCAGGAAGACGCACAGTTATATTAAATTTCTCTGCGTCTCAGCGCCTCTGCGTGAGATTTTAATAATATTCCTTCGCGTAATTGGCCTGTCCTGGATGTCTTAGTCCAGGGCGTAATTCGCGGACAATCCTCCGCAGCTGTCCGGCGGACAGTTACGTTTGACGTTTTACATTTTCCCAAGGGCTGCCTGCAGCGCGCGCAGATCGGCGACGCGCTCGCGGGTGAGGCGGGCGACCTGGTTGAGCATTTCGGCGTCTTTGGTAAAGCGGGCGGTCTCCGCCGGGACGCCCTCGTGGTAGGTGATCAGCTGGTCGAGCTGGGCCACCAGGCGGGAACGCTCGCCGCGCAGCGCGCTCTGCGCAGACGGGTTTCCGGATTGGGCATCACCCAACAGGCCAACCAGGCGGTCGGCGGTCCTGGCCCAGTCCTGGAGGCTCTGTCCGGCCTTGCCTTTGAACCCACCGCGCGCCATGGGGCGGATAAAGACCGGCAGGCGGTTGAACTCGGCCTCGGTGTCGGCGATCATCTGGCGCAGGCGCTGGGCGAGGGCAAGCGCCTGGTCTGCATCCGTAGCAGGGTTTTCCGCCGGCAGGGCAGGTTCCGTGGAGAAGTCCGCGGCCGGCGCAGCCGAGATGACCCCGGCGCGTTCCAGGATGGTATAGCCGTTGACGGCTTCGCCGTGGTATTCCCCGGCCAGGCGGGCGGCCAGATAGGCCGTGGCGACGCCGGCGTGCTCGGGCGGCATCAACCCCGGGTAGGCCGGGTGGAGGGGCATGTTCAAAAACTGTTCTTCGCTAAATCCCAGGAGCGGAGCCAGGTCATGGGCAGCGGCGCGGATGGCGGGGGTATCCACCATCCCTGGGCCAAAGGCGACCACGCGCACCCCCTGCTGGCCCACTTCGGAGGCCAGGGATTGGCTAAAGCCGCTGATGCCCTGTTTTGAGGCAATATAGGCGGAGAGCCCCGGCATGGCGTCGGTGGAGATCATGTTGATAATCGTCCCGCTGCCGCGCGCCAGCATATCCGGGAGGAAGGCGCGGCAGGTCAGGAAGGCGCCGCGCAGGTTGACGCCTATCACCCGGTCAAACAGCGCGGGGTCCATGTCCACGACCGGGGCGACCGGGCAGAGGATGGCGTTGTTGATCAGGATGTCAAGCGGGCCGAAGACCCGGTGGGTTTCCTCGACCAGGCGGGCGACCGAGGCAGGGTCGGACACATCCGTGCGGACAAACAGCGCCTGCCCTCCGGCCTGCTGGATCTCGCGGGCCGCGGTTTCCCCTTCATCGGACAGCTCGGCGACCACCACGCGCGCGCCCAGGCGGGCAAAGGCCAGCGCGGACTGGCGGCCGATGCCGCGCCCGCTGCCCGTGACGAGGGCAACCTGGCCGGAGAATTCGGTTGGGGAAAGCCCGCTTTTTTCCAGGGCGCCGGTCAGGGTATAGGTTGGGGTGGGGACGGTCATGGTTGGAACCCTCTCGTGTATAAAATTTTGGAAGCTTTGGGTAGAACAATCATATCACAGCAGATCAAGGCTGGCTGTACGCTATCCGTGGTTAAATCTTTCTTCGTCCTCTTTGTCTCTTCGTGTTAATAGGTTTTTCATATCTTTGCGTCTCAGCGTCTCCGCGCGAGAAATATTGTCTCATTGAACATGGTCCATATAAGTTTGGAGTACAATTGATCCATCCCATCTGACAGGCAGACTGCATGGCTGAAACAGCGTACACACCGCCAAGACTGCGCTCGATCGTTCTGGGGATCCTGTTGTTCGCGATCCTGCTGATGCTGGTGTGCGGGCTTTCCAACCTGGTGAAGCTGGCCGGAGCGCCGTTCCTGTGGATCCCATCCGCGATCGGGCTGGTGCAGCCGCTGCATTCCGAAGATATTGCCGTACTGGACCTGGGTGACTCGCCAAACCTGGTGGACATCAGCGAGCCCGGCCTGTTCAGCGTGTATACCGACGATTATGACCTGTTGATGATGTCCATCCAGCTCGAAGACAGCCAGGCGGAGCCCTGGTTGTCTGTGGTCCGCATGGAGGATGGTGTGCCGGTTGAGCTGGCTTATGTGGAGCGCGGGCTGCGGCCTTACGATACCCCCTTTGCAAAAGGCCGGCCCATTTTTACCTTTAGGCTGGAAAGCCCCGGCCGCTATGCGCTGACCCACCCTGTGCGACCTGCCGCGATATCCATGCTCCCGGATTATACGACCGGGAAAGAACGGACCCTGGCGGCTGCCTATCTGGTACAGCTGCTGCTCCTGGCCGCTCCGGTGGCTGTGCTGTTCTACCGCCGCTACGAGCCGGGCTGGCGGGCAAGGCGGGAGGAACGCCGCCGGATGCGCGAGCGGGTGGACGCCTGGTGGGAGAAGAAGGCCGGACGGGGGAATGGTCCGTAATACAAACAGCTCGGTGACGAGGGATGGGGTAAACCAGATCACAGGATATACAGGATCATCAGGATAACAAAAAAATCCTGTTTTATCCTGATAATCCGTTTTGGGTATTTCAGATGAGGCGACCGCGCAGGCGCACTTTCGTTAGGAACGCAGGTCGGACCAACGGTCGCTGGGAGCAGCGCAAAGGCTCGAAGGGGGCTCCGGCCCCGTTTTCGGCATTAAGACACCGGCCGAAGGTTTCGGAAACACCCGGTGTCTGGCCTTACTGCTCGCAGGGGGTCTCCGACCCCCGTATCTTGGGCAAGGCCAGCGTGTTATCGAAAGACCCGCGGGTCAGAGACCCGCTGCGAGCACTAAAAAGCTCAAGGCTCAAAGGGGGTCTCCCTGGACCAGAACGCCAGGACTTGGGCCGACCCCCGTGTCTTGGGCAAGGCCAGCGTGTTATCGAAAGACCCGCGGGTCAGAGACCC
>Ga0105104_10000769_pt1 | contig 24844 bp, 20 predicted proteins | sample PPLLaktember2015_3_FD_87034 | JGI IMG/M metagenome (GOLD analysis project Ga0105104, IMG submission 87034) | Freshwater sediment microbial communities from Prairie Pothole Lake near Jamestown, North Dakota, USA - PPLs Lake P7 Core (6) Depth... | ecosystem: Environmental > Aquatic > Freshwater >...
ACTCGTCACTCGTCACTAATTGGAACACTTTTTGAAGATATAATAACAAATTTTAGCAATTTATGGCTTAATTTTGTACCATAATGCGTCGGCTTATCTACATAGGATTATTTGTGCTTTCCGGCATTTACCCGTTATTTGGGGAACCGGTAACAAGGCAGGAAGTAAGGGCTGTTGTACAATCCTTTGTTTCATCCGTATTTCCCGGAGAGATAACCTTCGTTATTGCAGAAGTCAGGCCGATGTACCATGAGGCCGATACCCCTGTGTATTATGTGAACCTGAAACCCGGGGGATGGGTCCTGGTGTCCGGTGATGATAAGGCCACACCCGTATTGGGATACTCGGTGACAGGAGCTTTTGACGACAGGTTTTATGAACAGGGATCAGTTGAATACTGGATGAGCGTATATGCAAAGTCCCTGGCAGAAGTGAGAACTGACCGCAGCCTCAGGCGGAATTCATTATGGAATGGAGAACCCGATGCATACAGGCTCAAATCCACTGCCATTACAGCCGTTCAGCCACTGATCGAGGTGGAATGGGATCAGGGAAAGGCCTGGAACATTTTTTGCCCGGAAGATGAAAATGGTCCTGACGGTCGTGTTTATGTTGGATGCGTAGGCGTGTGCATGGCCCAGGCAATGTCGTATTATCAGTATCCGGCCAGGGGGACAGGATCAAAAACATACTATCAGGACCCTTACGGGACAATAGTTGTACATTATGACCGGGAGTCTCCCTATGAATGGGATTCCATGACTCTTGATGCTGCAGATAGCTATAATACGAAATTACTGTATCATTGCGCGGTTTCCGTTCAGATGGATTTCGGCGCTGACGGATCTTCGGCTCAAACGCGGAACATACCATCAGCCCTGAGCAAATACTTTAAATATTACAGCGGTGCCAAATACCTTACCCGGTATGCCGATGACAATACATGGACGGCTTTGCTGACCTCCGAGCTCGTTGCAGGCCGGCCTCTGATATACAGCGGTTTTCCGCCTGACGACAATGTGGGTCACGCCTTTAATATCGACGGGGTTGATTCACGCGGTTATTTTCACCTCAACTGGGGGTGGAACGGAAGATACAATGGTTATTTCCTCATTAACAACCTGCGGCCCGGGTCCGAAAATTTCACCCGGGATCAGGGTGCCGTGATCAATATCCGTCCCCCTGTTTATAGTCCTACCAATCTCGATCTGACCAAAAGAACCGTAAAAGAGGGATTGCCTGCAGGCACGAATGTAGCATTGCTGAAAATTACAGATGAAGCCAAAGACAATGAGTACTATGTAAATATAGAAACTGATTCCGTGCGGGGAGATACGAACCCTTCACCTGATTTCTATTTTGCGAATGATTCTTTGAAAACGAGCAGGGTATTTTTATACAGTGAGAAAAATGAGTATACTATATATATAGAGGTAAAAGATAAATTTGAAAATTATTATCAGGAAAAATTCACCATTTCTGTCCTGCAGAACTCTTCCGTCACGCCTGTATCTGACTTCACCGAACGGGGGATCGAAATATATCCCAATCCTTCTTCGGGACTTGTCAGCATCAGAAATCCATTTCCAGGCAGGTTCACTGTGGACGTTAGCGATCAGTGGGGGAGGGTGATAAAACATGTTGAAAGTGATGGATCTCAATCTGATCTTTTTGTCAATCCCGGTGCTCCCGGATTATATTTCCTGAAAATTACTCCTGAAAACGGACAACCTGTTACCCGGAAAATTATCATCCGTTGACGAATATCCTATTTTTCAGGATTAACACACCTTTTCCGTATACCTAAATTATCTCACTATTTAGAAACATTCTTCTCGCTGAACCGCTGTGAGACCGGTCAATTTAGGCCTTATTGCATATTTATAAAGCCAAAAATAAAAAATATTCCATTTAATATGATGAAAATCAGTATTTTATAAATTATTTAATATTTTGTTTTATATTGATTTTTTTATAGATTTGAGACCGATACGAAGGCTTCTTTTTTAGATGAAGTTTAGAGATGATTAACCTATTATAAACCTAAAAATTGCTTTTATGAAAAGGATTACAAGTTTGCTTGTATGCTTGCTCTTACTTGGCTTTACTGCCATGTTTGCGCAGGACATACAAATCAGGGGAACGGTTACCGCTGCTGAGGATGGTGTTCCGATTCCCGGGGTGTATGTACTAATAAAAGGAACCAATGTTGGTACGGCCACGGATGCAAATGGTACATACCAGATGTCAGTTCCTGCCAATGCTACCATAGTATTCAGTTCAGTCGGCTATCAGTCACAGGAAATTGTGCTGGCCGGACAAAAAGTTCTGGATGTTGTGCTTGCAACGGATGTAACGCAGGTTGATGAGGTGGTTGTCACGGCATTGGGTATCAGGAGGTCTGAAAAGAGCCTTGGATATGCTGCTACGAGCGTGTCATCCGAGCAATTTGAAAAATCGAGCCAGATTGATGCCATGAATGCACTGCAAGGCAGGGTTGCCGGGGTGCAGATATCCACCGGTGGTGGTATGCCCGGCGCTTCAACCAAGGTTATCATCCGCGGGTATTCATCTCTGGCAAGCAACAGCCCATTGTATGTGGTCGACGGTGTTCCTATTGATAACAGCTCGCGTGTCAGCGTTTTCAACCAGGGCGGCCGGGGTGAAGGGCTTGACTTTGGTAACAGGGCCAATGACATTAATCCCAATGACATTGAGTCAACGAACATATTAAAAGGCGCAGCCGCAACCGCTTTGTACGGATCCAGTGCCAGCGCAGGGGCTATCATTATTACAACCAAAAAGGGAAAACAGGGTGACAAACTGAGAATTGACGTAAACAGTTCCATTACCACTTCTGATGTGATCAGGATCCCGCAGATGCAAAATACTTTTGGCCAGGGATGGTCAGGATTATGGGCTGTGGATGAGAATGGTTCCTGGGGCCCGAAAATGGGTGGCCAGCTTCGCGCATGGGGAAATGTTTATAACAATTCCCAGAAGACCAAGAATTTTTCGCCGGTTGAGGATAATGTATATGATTTCTATGAATACGGAACGCAGTATAACAATTCCATTAGTTTGTCAGGTGGAAATGCAAATACCACCTATTATCTCTCCTATACCAATGTGAATGGAGATGGTGTTATACCGGATGACGTGGACAAAAATAAAAAGAATGCCCTTACCCTTACCGCTACGACCAAGGGAAAAAGGTTATCGGCATCCACCTCTATCTTTTATGTGAACAGGAAAGGAAGTCTGACTCCTGACGGATACGGCGGATCAAATGCAGCCGCCAATCTCTATTCTGAGATTCTTCAGATCCCGAGGGATTTTTCCATTGTGGATTTCAAGGATTACAAAAATGATCCGTTCAACACACTCGACTATTATTTTACCCCTTACGCATTCAATCCTTATTTTGCAATACATGAGAACCTGAGCAATTTCTTTGAAAACCGTGTATATGGCAATTTTGACGCAGGGTATGAATTGTTCAGCTGGTTATCTGCAAAATGGACTGTTGGTGCGGATGTGTCCAATTTCAACAGGACGGACCATGAAGCCATTATGAGTTTCTCACCTGGCACACCCCAGTTTATTAAAAGGGTGACCCCTAACCCCGGAAATGTACTGGAGCAAAACAGGATCAATGAAAACCTGAATTCCAATTTCAGGTTGATCATTGCCAAGGACCTGAATGCAAACTTCAAACTGGACGCTGTATTGGGATATGATGTCATCCAAAGGAAATTCAAGCTGCAGGACGCTTCCATAGCAAGTCTTGTAATACCCGGTTTTTATAACCTTGACAATACCGATGGACTAAAAGCAGGTGAAACATATCAATCTACGAAAAGACAATATGCATATTACGGACAGGCTACTCTGGGCATGAAAGAAATGGCTTACCTGACGTTGAGCGCCCGCCAGGAATATTCCTCCACTTTACCGAAGAATGCAAACAGCTATTTCTACCCGTCAGCCAACGTTGCTTTGCTGCTTGACCAGATGATTCCCTCGCTTAAAAATGTGGGCATGATCAAGATAAGGGCTGCATACGGCAAGGCTGGTAATGATGCTCCCGTTTATTATATTGACCCGTATTTCACAGGTGCCGAAGTGATTGGCCCATATTCATCCACAACTTTCCCCCTTTCCGGTGTGGGTGCATTTGAAAAAGGAAACCAGATCGGCAACCAGAAACTGAAACCTGAGATCACCACGGAAACGGAATTGGGATTTGATATCCGCGTTCTGGATAACCGGGTTAATCTTGATCTTTCCTTATACAGAAAGGTATCGGACGGTCAGATACTCCGGGTTGACGTCGCACCTTCAAGCGGATTCCAGACACAGATCGTGAATTTCGGAGAAGTTGAGAACAAAGGTATAGAAATCGGATTGGGAACCGTCCCGGTCAGAACCCAGAACTTCCAATGGGAACTGGGAGGCACATTCACCAAAAACAGAAGTGAGGTTCTTTCCTTACCTGGTGATGCCGGTGAATTTGTTATCCATACGGTATACGGTGTTCAAATGGTCGCCATTGAAGGAAAACCACTTGGTATCCTTCGCGCTCCCGATTATGTAAGAGATGCCCAGGGGCACGTAGTTGTGAATTCTACCAGTGGTATTCCCCAGGGAACCACAGACAAGACCGAAGTGGGCGGAATTTTGCCCAAGTTTACGGTTGGTATTACCAACGCTTTATCGTATAAAAACTTCGAATTATCCTGGCTGATTGACTGGAGAAAAGGCGGGTACTTCTATTCCGGTACTGCCGACCTGCATTATTTTGTCGGAAATGCCACTCAAAGCACGTTCAACGACAGGCAGCCTTTTATCATACCTAATTCTGTTAAGGATAATCCTTATTGGGACGGTGTTGATCCTGCAACCCAGTATGTGGAAAATGATATTCCCATCAACATGACCAATAACAATGCCTTCTACTATCCATCTTCAAATCCGGTTGCTGAGCGTGACAGGATTATCCCGAGGGACTATGTTAAATTGCGCGATGTGAATCTCACCTATACCATACCTACAAAATATGTATCTAAATTGCGGATAGTTGAAGGTGCCAGCATTACGCTGTCTGGCAGAAACCTGCTGATGTTCACACCGAAGGATAACAACTTTGTGGATCCTGAAGGTACATCATTTGGCAATGACCTGATCAGTGAATTCGGTGAATTCCGGACGGGCCCCACGGTCAGATCATTCACGGCAAGTCTCAGAATTAGTTTTTAATTTATAAATATCCTGAATTATGAAAAATAAAATCACAATAATACTTTCATTCTTTTTGGCAGGCTTGATCATCGTGTCAAGTTGCTCAAAAGATTGGCTGGATGTTAATGATGATCCAAATAATCCGAGAACGGCAAATCCGGAACTGGTATTGCCTGCCGGCGTAATGTCACTTGGTACGGTTGTAGGTTACTATTATAACCTGGTGGGCGGATTCTGGTCCCAGTATTGGTCGCAAAGCAATGCTGCCAACCAGTATAAATACATTGATCAGTACCAGATACTCGACAATTCCAGCTCCAATCTGTGGGCCTGGCGTGAAGCATATGCCAATGGATTAGGCGATCTTCAGTATGTGGTGAATACTACAAGGGCAGACGGGAACTGGGCAGTTTATCTTATGGCCACTACAATCCAGGCCTACGGATGGCAGGTCATGGTTGATTTCAATGACAGGATTCCTTATAGTGAAGCCTTCCAGGGAGATGCTGCAAGTCCGAATTTCAGCCCGAAATATGAGAACGGACAGGATATTTATGCCAATGTTCTTGCACGTCTTGATACAGCACTTTCAAATCCATTGAATGAATTGAGTGACAAGGAAAAGAATGGTGACCTTGTATATGATGGCGATTTGTCAAACTGGATCAAATTTGCCAATACCCTGAAACTGAAGATGTACATGCGCATGATGTATGCAAATCCTACGGTTGCCCAGGCAGGAATCGAAAAGTTGTACACTGATGGTGCTGAGTTTATTTCAGATCCTTCAGATGAGGCAAAGCTTGATTTCTTTATAGACAATGAATTTAAAGATAATCCTTTGTATGCCAATAACAACAGAAAACTGAATGTGGCTACAAACCTGAGGATAAGCGCCACGCTCTTCCGTTATCTTGAGCAGAACTCTGATCCAAGACTTGCTGCCTATTGTGGCGCAGGAACTCCGATGCCCCAGGGTGGTTTCAATATTCCTACCCCGCAGTTGGCTCCAACTTCGGTCTCTGTTTTTACACTGACAGCTACAGACCCGGTTTACTTCATTTCAGCAGTTGAATCCAAACTCTTGCAGGCTGAAGCCATTGCTGCAGGTTGGGGCACAGGAGATGCCAAGGCACTGTATGATGAGGCAGTAACCATGTCCTTTGCACGTTCCGGAAACGATGCATCTTCCTTCCTGGCAACAGATGGAGCTTATGAATATCCTGCCTCGGGGACTTTTGAAGAACAGCAGGAAGCCATTATGATGGCCAAATGGTCTGCAATGGCCGGTACCCAGGGTATTGAGATGTTTTTTGAAACCAACAGGACGCATTATCCTCGGATCAGTGATGTTCCATCCTGGTCAGATGGAATATATAATTCCGAATATATTGGAGGCAGGCTGACCTATTCCCTGGAAGGTGTAACGGGCGGCGAATTTCCGAAAGGTTTTATTTATCCGCAACAGGAAGTTAACCTGAATACGAATTTCCCCGGCCAGCGGAGTGTTACAACTAAAGTATGGTGGGATACAAAATAGTTAAAAATGAATAGCACTATGAAAACTACGAAAATATTAATAGCAGTCTTCTTCATCACCCTGAGTTTCGTTTCCTGCGAAAAGAACGTTGACTCAGATAATCTCTCAAAAATTACCTTTTATCCTACTTTTGAGATGACCGGTGATGATTTTCAGATCATTACACTTGGAACCCCCTATTCCGATCCCGGCATTGTGGCCACGGAAAACGGACAGGAAATACCTGTAACCACTTCTGTTGTCGGCACTATTCAATCCTACTCGGGCAATGCGGTAAATGCCGATCTTGCCAATGAATACCTGATCAATTATACTGCCACCAATTCCGATGGATTTCAGGGTTCGACATCCCGCGTTGTATGGGTCATTAATACCGGTGACCTTGTCACCAGCATTGAAGGACTTTATACATCCACTGTAGTACGAAGCGGAGTAGTTTCTGCACAGTATACGGATATGTCGTATGTACTGATTTATAAAACCGGGGATAATACCTATGAAATTTCCGATGGTATCGGAGGTTATTATGACCTGGGCCGCGCGTATGGTCCCGGTTACAGGGCTACTCCCTGCGTTATTACCGCGGTTGACATACCCGGGAATAATTTCACATATGGTGGATCTTTTGGAGTTGGTGCCTTCGGTGGTGTAGCCGAGATTTCAGCATTAACTGTTGACCCGGTTGCCAAGACAGTTTCTTTTGAAACTTCCTGGGATGCCGGATACACCTTTGTGGTCACTTTAACTCAAGTTAACATTTAAAAAACTGAATCATGAAAAATAAACTGTTCGCAATCGTAATATTAATAACGCTTTTAGCCTCCTACGGCTGTGAAAAGCTGCACGATTGGAATCAACCAAAGGATCCGGATACCAAGTATTCATCCACCTATCCTCTTTCAGGAGAATGGTGGGTCCAGTACTATACTTCGGACGGAACTTCCTATTCTGAAATTGGTCTGGGTTATGTACCCCTGTTCACTACCAATACGGCTGCTGATAACGGCCAGGAAATGTGGATATCCGATGCCGGCTCTTTCTGGACCTATACCGTGAAATGCCCGGTAAACATGAGCTCTCTGTCCTTTGCAGGCGATAGCCTTATCAGCACCGCTGATTGGGATGGAGAACTTTATAACATCTGGGTTAATGTCGGGGAAGGAAAAGTAATTAAAGACGGCGGAAAATCCACTTCAGGTGTAGTGGTTGACAGCATCTTTTTCAAACTTGAATTCGAAGATGATCCGGGCAGTTTCTATTATGCTGCCGGTGTAAGAAAAACCGGATTCCTCGAAGACGAGCATTAAGATCAAATAAAAAAAAAGGCTGTCCCCAGTGAGACAGCCTTTTTTTTGTGTTATCGGGTAAAATAATTATTGGGCTGCTCTGATTTTAATAACAACCTTTCTTACCGTTTCATATCCTTCAACCTTAATAGCAGGACGGTGCGCATCCTGCGGAAAGAAAATCAGAAAAGTACCCGGCTCCGCAATGTAATATTTGCTGTCCTGTTCTGCAACACTGTTAAAAGCGATATCCCTGGCCTCATCGTATGCCTCGGTAACCTTTGCTTTTGAAAGGGGTGCAATACCCATTTTCTCTTTTCCCCTCACAACGTATTGGATGTCGATATATTTCCGGTGGTTTTCCCATTTGGCATCCTCAAAAGCTTTGGTTTTACCATCTGTGACAATAATGTATACATTGCTTCCGTCAATATCGTATCTTCCCGGGGTGACCGTATCCAGATCGGTGTTCTTCAGGTAATTAAAAGCCGTTTTCCAGTAATTTCTGTTCTTGTGATACTGATCCGAGAATTCATTTACGTTTACGGACGGATGGGCTTTTAATTTTAGTCCTTCGGCCCATTCACGGCCTTCAAACCAGGTTTTGGCATTTTCCATTGTTGTAGATTTTTTGGTTGATTTCTGGGCCATTAAATTGCCGTTGCAAATGATGGCAGATCCCATTAAAAACAGAATACCGGCATACGTTGATTTTTTCATACCAATGATATTAATTTCTTAAACAATTGTTAAGCTGTATGTAATATTACCTAATTTTTTTGATTCGGTGACACTGTGATATGTATACCGGATAATATAAAAATGAAGGCAGACTGACAATATTATTATTTGTCAATCTGCCTTTGCAGCAATACTCTTAATATGAAAAGATTTTTAATTTCCCCCTGTTCCTGTTCCGGAAGTTGGCTGCATCTTTTTAGCTATCATGAACGGAGCTATTTTGTAAACCCTTGGATCGGCGCTGGATTGATTATCCAGGTAAGGTAGCATTACATCCTCTCCGGGTTTCCAGTTTGCCGGAGTCAAAACATTATTGTTATCACTCATTTGCAGCGCAATAACAGTTCGTTCAATTTCATTCAGGTCCCTTCCCACTTCTGAAGGATAGAAAAACATGGCCCTGACTTTGTTTCTGGGATCAACAATAAATACGCCCCGGATATCCCTGGTTGTACTGCTGGTATTGTGCAGCATTCCATATAATTTGGAGATTTTCTTGTTGTTGTCATCAACCAGGGGGAACTGGATTACTTCCGGTGTCCTGTTTTTGTACCGCAGTGTATCCAGGGTATTTTTCCAGCTGTGATGCTGATAAAGGGTATCTGTTGATAATACAATAAGCTGAACATCCAATTTGTTAAAATCATCCTGTTTTTGGGCGAGTTCCAGGAGTTCGGAAGAACAAACCGGCGTATAATCCCTGGGATGGCTGAAAAGAATCTTCCATTTCCCAGAAAAGTCATCCGGGAATGAAATTTTTCCATTGGTGGACTGAGCTTTAAAGGGTGGTGCATCGGCACCAATTAGCGGCATGCTGAAATCAGATTTTTTCTGAGACCAGAGAAAGTTGACGGATATAACCAAAATGGTTACAAGGGCAAATGTTTTCTTCATTGGTATTAATTTTAAGTTTAGAAATAGATTAAGTATTTATAATGTTGTAATCCGGAATTTCATAACCTGCCTGTAAGCCTGTTGCATTGTTAACACCGGTCAAATTAAAAAGTTCGGATATAAGGGTGTTTATATCGGATATAATTGCTCGCACCGGGAATTTATAATACATGTAATTTTCGCCATATTCCTTATCTTTGGCCGTTTATTGCAGCCCTATGAAGAGTACTGTTTCAGGTGTCTTTTCGATGTTTGAATGGTCGCAGATGCGAATCAGAAAGGAGGCTCTTATTGGCCAGCATGCCAAGGTGCTTTGGATGTGCGGGCTTTCAGGTTCCGGTAAAAGCACCCTGGCGGCCAGGCTTGATGAGATACTGACCGAAAGGGGCTATTTATCCCAGGTGATTGACGGGGACGAGGTAAGAAGCGGGTTGAACCGGGGACTCGGTTTTAGTATGGAGGACAGGGAGGAAAATCTTCGCAGGGTTGCTGAACTTTCAAAGCTTTTTCTAAATTGCGGAGTGATCACTATAGTTGCCTTTATCAGTCCAACAAATGATTCGAGGCAGAATGCCAGGTCCATCATCGGAGAAGATGATTTCCTTGAAGCCTTTATCAACGCTCCCCTGGAAATTTGTGAACAAAGGGATGCCAAAGGATTATACAAAAAGGTCAGGGCAGGGGAGATCCGGAATTTCACCGGTATTGATTCCCCGTTTGAGCCGCCGGAGAATCCCGGGATTGAAATCAGGACCCATATGACGGACGTAGAGAATGGCACAGTCAGATTATTGGAATATTTATTACCATATATAGAATATAAAGAATAAAAATGGAGAGATATAATATCAACCATCTTAGGGAGCTTGAAACCGAATCAATTTTTGTTATCAGGGAAGTGGCCGCCCAGTTTGACAAACCGGTCATGCTTTTTTCCGGCGGTAAGGATTCAATTGTAATGTATTACCTTGCCCGCAAGGCGTTTTGGCCCATGAAAGTGCCATTTCCTTTACTCCATATTGATACTGGCCATAATTTCAATGAGACTCTTGAATTTCGGGATAATCTTATGGATAAAACAGGTGGAAGATGTATTGTCAGGCTTGTACAGGATAGTATTGACCAGGGAAAAGCCATAGAAGAGACCGGGTTCAACGCAAGCCGGAATATGCTACAGACTGTTACCCTGCTTGATGCCATTGCTGAATTCAGGTTTGATGCAGCCTTGGGTGGCGGCAGACGGGATGAGGAGAAAGCACGTGCAAAGGAAAGGTTCTTTTCACACCGGGATGAATTTGGCCAGTGGGATCCTAAAAATCAAAGGCCGGAACTGTGGAACCTGTTCAATGGGAAAAAAAGAATGGGTGAGCATTTCAGGGTTTTTCCGCTCAGCAATTGGACCGAGATGGACATCTGGCAATATATCTATATGGATGGTGTTGAAATTCCCAATCTTTATTTCACACATAAACGCGAAGTATTCAACCGTGACGGGGTATTGCTGGCTTATGCCTCCTTTATGAAGCTGAAGCCCAGGGAGAAGGTGGAAATTCTTGACGTCAGGTGCCGTACCATTGGGGATATTACCTGTACAGGATTGACCTTATCAAAAGCAAACACCCTGGAAGATATAATACTGGAAGTAGCTGCGACACGGGTAACAGAGCGTGGCGGACGATATGATGACAAACGGTCCGAATCAGCCATGGAGGATCGGAAGAAGGAAGGATATTTTTAGGCGTAGTTAAAACCTGGACAGGCAGAGGTGTAGTTGCAAACTGCGCCTAGCGGAGGGATCTTTGGTTTACAAAATAATCATATATGGAAACAGACAAACACAATGGATACCTTGACATGGAATTGCTGCGGTTCACAACCGCGGGAAGTGTGGATGACGGAAAGAGCACACTGATCGGACGACTCCTGTACGACAGCAAGGCCATTTTTGAAGATCAGCTCGAGGCGCTTGAAAAGGCAAGCCTCAACCGGGGTGAGGATCAGATCAACCTTTCCCTGCTGACCGACGGTCTAAGAGCAGAACGTGAACAGGGTATCACCATAGATGTAGCTTACCGTTATTTTGCCACACCCAAACGGAAATTCATCATTGCAGATACACCAGGCCATATCCAGTATACCCGGAATATGGTTACGGGTGCCTCAACTGCCAATGCAGCCCTGATTCTTGTTGATGCCCGGAACGGAATTGTGGAGCAAACCATCCGCCATTGCTATATTGCTTCCCTTTTGCAGATTCCTCACGTGATAGTTTGTGTGAACAAAATGGATCTAGTGGGATACAGTGAAGAGGTGTTTGAGAAAATACAGCACGACTTTAACCGTTTTTCCGACAAACTGGATATCCGTGATATTTATTTTATCCCCATCAGTGCACTGAAAGGGGATAATGTTGTGGACCGGTCCATGAATATGGACTGGTACCAGGGACCTACATTAATGTACTCTCTTGAACATCTGCACATCAGCAACGATCAGAATTTTATCGACCCGAGATTTCCTGTGCAGTATGTAATCCGGCCCAACAAAGATGAATTCCATGATTACCGCGGTTACGCAGGCCGTGTTGCAGGCGGTGTTTTTAGTCCCGGTGAAAAAGTTGTCATCCTGCCGTCCGGTTTTACTACAAAGATCCGATCGATAGACAGCATGAATGAAAGCCTGGAAATGGCTTTTCCACCCCAGTCTGTAACCATTACCCTGGAAGACGACATAGACATCAGCCGTGGTGATATGATCGTCAGGGAGAATAACCAGCCCCAGACAGGACAGGATATTACAGCGATGATATGCTGGCTGAATGAAAAACCAATGCGGCCCGGAGCAAAATACTGGATCAGGCATACTACAAGGGAAGCCCGTTGCATAGTTCAGCATGTAAATTATAAGATTGATATCAACAGCCTGAACAAGATTTATGGTGACCAGCAAATCGGATTGAATGAAATAGCTGAAATAACGATCCGGACTACTCAGCCTCTATTTTATGATTCGTACAGGAAAAACAGAATTACAGGTTCGCTGATTCTTATCGATGAAGGAACCAATGAGACAATATGCGCAGGGATGATCATTTAGAGGATTCACCAATTCTTCGCAGCAATTTCAAGCGGTGAGTATGCATTCGGGTTTCTGAATTATAGATGCCGGTGTTGTCGAGGACGTCCAGTCGCACCCATCCGGAACAATGTATTATTTCTCCGGGCGCGGTTATCATACCCACATGATTTATAATTTCTTTGTCGGAAGCAAAGAAAACCAGGTCTCCCGGCATAGTTTCCTCCAATGTTCCGGGATCAATGCCTGATTCAGCCTGCCGGGATGTATCCCTGGGCAATGATATTCCATGGATCTTGAAAACAGTCTGGATGAAACCAGAGCAGTCCAGTCCGAATGAGGAACGCCCGCCCCAGAGATAAGGTGCATTCAGGAATTTCCTTGCCGTTTCAGTCATCCTGCCCGTGAGAAGGATATCATCACCGGACATTGACCTTACCGGCAATATCATATCGTCAATAATGACCTTTCCTCCTGAACTGTACCCCGGCAGGCTGCTGCCTGCGGGAATTACCATTTTTGTGGAATCCGGAAGGTCTATTTCGGCAAGCCCGGATGCAAGCACCGGCACGGGAATGGATGTAAAGCAACGATACTCCTCGCTGGAAATCTCCCTCAAAAGCTTGCGGTCTATCCAACCGGTACAATGATCAAACCCTGTGGTAATTTTCAGCCACCTTTCCAGGATTTCCGTTACGAGGTATGACTCTCCGAAGAGAAGCTGGCTGATCATTTCAGACTGTTCCTGAGGTTCTTTCCGGATCGGTACCACAGGGTGCAAATTAATGCCATATTGCAGGATTTGCTGTTGCTTATCTGTCAGTGTTTCCTTCATTTGAATTAAACATCGTTATATGTTTGTTGTTTAAAGAATGATGACCGGAAATTTTTACTTAAATTGTAAAATATTTACTTAGAAATAATTAAAATATTCTTCTAAATTATAAAATATAACAATTTACTTTCTGATGAGAATTCTGACATTTATCCGTACCCATTTTCGTACCCTGGTTACGCTTCTCTTTTTTTTCCTTACTTCTCTTCTGCTGGTATACTTATTACCCCGCGAGGGAAAATTCATGTTTGAATTTCAGAAAGGAGGATTCTGGAAGCATGAGGACCTGACGGCACCCTTTAATTTTCCGGTTTACAAGACACAAGCTGAAATAAATTACGAGCGTGATTCTGTGCTCAGGGAATTTAAACCTATTTATGTGTTTGATGAGGAAATTGATGACCAGCGGATTGAAGAACTGGTTGAGGATTATAATGCGAGATGGGTTGAATTTTCCATATCCGCTTTTAAGATACCTTCAAGAGATTTGTACCAGTCGGATCGCAGATTCCAGGTTAACCGTCAGCTTGAATCGGAATACCGGGACTATATCTCATTTCTGGTGCGGGAGATCTACCGGACAGGTATTATTGATATGGTTCCATTGGAAGAGAGCGGGCAGTCGGTATATAATGAGATTACTGTAGTGAAGGGAAATGTGGCAGAAAATTATAATCCCGCGACATTCTTTACACCCAAAACGGCCTACGAATATGTGATAACCAGGATCAATAACAGCATACCCCGGAACAGCCGTTTGCTCGTGCGAAAGTACGATCCGTTTTTTCAGGAATTCAGGATAAACAATTACCTGTCCGTCAATGTGATTTACGATGAAGACCGGTCCACAAAAGTAAGAAAAAGCAAGATAGACGGGATTTCACTTACACGCGGGCTTATTCAGGACGGCCAGGGCATCATATCAAGGGGGGAGGTCATAACAGACGAAAAATTCATGATCCTGGAATCATTGCGGCAGGAATATGAAAAAAACCTGGGTTTCATGGCCAGGCAGCTGGTCATTATCGGAAAATTCATACTGGTCTTTTCTTCATTGCTGATCGTTTTCCTGTTCCTTAAGAGCTTCAGGAAAGAGGTACTGAAAAGTTATAAACGCGTACTGTTTATCCTGTTGACCATGGTACTTATGATCGTGATTGCCAGCACCACCCTTGAATTCAATTTTGTAAGCATCTATGTTCTGCCGTTTACAATACTCCCCATAATACTGAAAACCTTCTTTGATTCCAGGCTGGCCTTATTCATCCATGTAATAACGATTATGCTGGTGGGTTTCTTTGCTCCCAATGGTTTTGAATTTGTATTCCTGAATATAGTGGCCGGTATGATAGCCATAATAAGTCTTACGGATGTCTACAGGCGTTCAAAGCTGGTAATCACTTCCTTGTTTGTGATTCTTGCTTATTCAATCATTTACCTGGGAATTTCTCTTGTGCAGGAGGGGAATCTTGCCAATCTTGAATTGAAATATTTCCGGTGGTTTGGGGTTAATGGCATCCTGGTTCTTATTTCCTATCCTTTAATATATATGTTTGAAAAAACTTTCGGATTTATTTCCGATGCTTCGCTGATGGAATTCACGGATACAAACCTGCCATTATTACGCAGGCTGGCAGAGCTGGCTCCGGGTACTTTTCAGCACTCCCTTCAGGTAGCAAACCTGGCTGAGGATGCTGTTTTTCAGATAGGTGGAAATCCTTTGCTGGTAAGAGCAGGGGCTTTATACCACGACATTGGAAAGATGGACGAACCTTTGTATTATATTGAAAATCAAACTTCCAATATAAATCCGCATGATGACCTTGAATTTGAACAAAGTGCCCGGATCATCATTGACCACGTTAGAAAAGGGGTTGAAATGGCACGTAAAAACAAATTACCGGAAGCCATTGTGGATTTTATAAGAACGCACCATGGAACTACCACGGTTCAGTATTTTTACCGCTCCTATCTGAGAAAATACCCTGAAGCGGAAGTGGATCTGAAGAAATTTTCCTATCCCGGACCAAAACCAATGTCAAAGGAAACCGCGATCGTGATGATGGCTGATTCAGTTGAAGCCGCTTCCAGAAGTCTGAAAAGCATCAATGAAAATACACTGGAAAAGCTTGTCGATTCGATTATTTCCAACCAAATGACAGAGGAACAGTATAATGATGCTCAGATTACTTTTAAGGATATTACCCTGATCCGCGAGGTATTTAAAAAAAGGTTGCTGAACATTTATCACGTCCGGATTTCTTACCCTGCCTGAAACTTGTTAAATAAAAAAAGCAGGAAATTAATCCTGCTTCTATTCTTTATTTCTTCCCTTAATTGTTATAGCAATCTGTTTATCAATTACATAGTCATGGATGTATCAGCGGCAGCTGTATCAACAGGAGCGGGTGCTTCTTCCATAATAGTTGAATCAACAGCAGGAACTTCAGCAGGTTTAGATTTGCAGGAACTGAGGGATATAACACCAAAGAACGCAAATGCAACAAACAAATAAGCTATCTTTTTCATTTTTTTAATTTTTGATGTGAATTATTTGGTTAATTAATCACGGCAAAAATAGCAAATATATTCATACAGCAATTTATTTTTTTACATTAATTTGAATAATAGTGCTTTAAAATTCCCGGGCCCATAAAATAAATTCACTTTCAGAATGTAACCAATTTTATAATGACTTTCAAACCAGTACTATATAAAATACTAACTTGTTAACATACCTGTTAATAAGTTTTACATGCCGGGGTATACCCCTGAACTGTATAAATATGAAATCTGCGTAATTATCTCCACCTTATTTTTAACAGTTCAAAATTCCCAAATGGCTTAACTTTGGAAACTTAATGGCAATTTTTTATGGCAGGTGAAATAATTATTTCAATTTCCAAAAAACTTCTTATCGTTAAACAACAGAATGGTAAAAATGTTGCCATTCTGAATATTTTTTGCAGACTGTTGAATTTCATTACACTCTGCCTGATGATCTCCCTGAACTGCCGGATGCCGGATGCGGCCGCCCAGGCAGATACAGTTGTAAATGTACCTGATATTACCGAGTTACAACAGGTCGAAATCACAGGTTATCGGCATGAGGCTGCTTTCTCTGAAAATTCGAGGGTGATTACGACAATCCGGGGCAGCGATATTGAAAAGGCTGGTGTGCAGACCCTGCAGGATCTTCTTGAATATGCTTCCAATATTGATATCCGCCAGAGGGGTCTTCTGGGTGTACAATCTGATGTGAGCATACGGGGAGGTTCCTTTGACCAGGTGATGATCCTGATGAACGGGATTAATCTGAGTGATCCGCAAACAGGCCATGCAAGCCTGGATATTCCCATTGATAAGGAAGGCATCGAAAGAATAGAGATACTGGAAGGCTCATCTGCAAGATTATTAGGACCCGGGGCATTTACCGGCGCAATCAATATAGTGACCAAACGGGGAACGAATGATCGGTTGTCGGCAAGCCAGGTTTTTGGAAGCCATGGATTTCTCAGGACCAATTTAAATGCGTCCCTCAAAAGAAACAGTTTTCAGCATTTTATGTCTGCAGGGATATCCTCTTCAAAGGGATACATCACCGATACAGATTTTAATATAAAGAACGCATTTTACCGGGGAAATTATTCCCGGGACCAAACTCAGATTGATCTTCAGGCAGGTTTTCAGGACAAGAAATTTGGTGCTGCCGGATTCTATTCACCCCGGTTTCCAAACCAATATGAAGAAACCGGTCTTTGGTTTGCCAGCCTGCGGGCAACCTCCGGAGATAAGATCAGAATTTCACCTTCGGTTTACATGCGACACCGGAAGGACCATTTTGTACTGGAACGGGATGTCCCGGAATTTTATCAGAATTTTCATCTTACCCGTATTTTTGGAAGCCAGATTAACTTCACCTGGCGCAACGGACCAATACTGACTACGGCAGGATTCGACCTGAGATCAGAAAATATAATCAGCAATAACCTGGGTTTTGATAATTTGAATCCTGTTGCAGTGAGAGGCCAGGATAGCGTCTTTTATACCAAAAGGTACGGAAGAGACAATCTGGCATACTTCCAGGAACATAATTTTGGCAAAGGAAGATTTGATATTTCAGGTGGTTTTATGATAAACTGGAATTCGGCATATCCGGATAAACCGGACATTTTTCCGGGACTTGATTTCAGCTACCGCCTTTTCCGTCGTGCGAAGGTATTTTTCAGCCTTAACAGGGGTTTGAATTTTCCGACCTTTACAGACCTTTTCTATACCGATCCCGTAAACCAGGGCAATATTCTTTTAGATCCCAACAGGATTATATCGTTTGAGGGAGGGATCAAGAAGGATGCAAAGAATATGAATGCAAGCCTGACCTATTTCAGAAACACAGGTAGGGATATGATCGATTGGTTATGGTCGTTCGTGGAGCAACGTTTTAGTCCGATTAATCTAAGGAATTACGAGGTAAACGGACTGGAGACCAATATGATATTGCGGATTTCAGACAATTTGCAGGAAAGGATCCTTTTGCGGACACTCTCCATGCATTATGTGTTTATGGACATCCGGAAGTCTGTGTCAGATTCAGTTTCAAAGTATTATAATATAAGACATAAAGTTTCATTTATGATCAGGCATGGCATAACAAAAAGAATTGAAGCTACGTGGACTCTTTGTTACCAGGATCGTTCCGGGGAAATTGTTCAATACAACAGCGCTGAGAGCAACTATTTTTTTGATTCCTATAAGCCCTACTGGCTTTTGGACGGCGCTATTAACTGGACTCTTGGGTCGTTTGTTATTTACGCCATGGTAAATAATATGCTGAATACAAATTATATTGATGCGGGATCAGTGATGCAACCAGGAAGGTGGTTCAAGGCAGGTATCACTGTGAAAATGGAAAACCGGGATTATTAGCAGAAGTGAAAGATTAACCGCGTCAGGCTTCCTCTTTCACTTTTTTAGTAGAATGTGCCTTGATAACCCGGAGGTTTCTTCCGGCCACTTCCTTGCCATCGAGCGCATTGATTGCTTCCATGGCTTCCTTTTTATCAGGCATTTCCAGGAAACAATACCCTTTTGACTTACCCGTCCGTTTGTCCCGGATGAGTTTTATTGAATCAACTTTACCCATAACTTCGAAGATTCTGCTGATTTCTTCTTCGCTTAATGTGTAGCTGATATTGCCAACATAAATTGTCATGATCTGATTGATTTTAAAATGAATCCATCAAAATTTAAAAATTGTAAATCTGTAATTAAAATTTTGTCCCTGGTAGTAGTTTGCAATGATTCAATCTTTAATATTATGGGTTTTATGACTGTAAACAAATGAATTTTGGTTTTGTTGACAAGACTTGGTTCCACTTTAAAAGATTCGGAAAATGGTTGATCTTTTTTGTCATCTTGGGTTTCAGATACCAACTGCAGAAGTTAAACATCATTCCAGTTTTCTCCCCGTTTTATGCGGCTGATCTGCATTTCAGAGACCTTGAATGTGCGGGCGAGGATGGCGCCCGGAACTCCCATTTTCAACTGGTGTTTGATGATCCTTACATCAGCAATCTTAAGTTTGGTATAGTGCCTGGGATCTGGTGCCTGGTAAATGGTTCCGAGAAAATCCCGCCATCCGTTCCATTCCTTATAAAAATATTCAGGGCGGGCGGGTAAATTTGCGGGACGCTCCTTCCAGTGAAGATAATCTTTTGAATTCCTGATGTCGGATTCGCGAGACACACGTGAAGCATCCTTATAATTCAAATAGTGCCGTGATTTCTTTTGTTCAGGGTATCCGAGAAAATCACGCCAGCCTTTCCAGGAGCCCTTACGCATGAAGTATTCATCCGGTATTCTGGGAAATCTTTTGGGCAGGGGTTTTTTATATTTTTTATAGGAGTCGAACTTACGGGCTGAGGTGACACCCATGGGAACCAGGTTTTCAATTGCATATTGGCGTGCCAGACTATAAGACCATTTAACGATATGATCCCAATCTCCCACTTCGATCTTTTTCATAGTCATTATTTTTGCAACAATGTAATAACCATCTTCTGCAAAAAATGTTATGAAAGAGTAATAGGATCAGTGAAGTAACTTATAATTTATTTACCAGATTGATCATTTTTTCGTTGGGAAGGATGCCAAACTTGTCTCTTGAAAATTCCTGCTTGATCCGGTTTACAAAATACATGTCTGTTTTGCCCAGGTTTTTCGTTTCAATTTTACCACGATAGTCGCAATCAAAGAAATCCCGTACATACTCATAGGTGACGCCGGAAATATTCACCCATCCGACATGACCGCTTTGTTCCATCCGGCTCGCAATATTTACCGTATCACCCCAGATATCATATGCAAAACGTTTCTTTCCGACAACTCCGGCCACAACCGGACCGGAATGTATCCCCAGCCTCAATTCCCATACCGGCAGATGATTAAGGACCTTTGAATCATTAAGGGTATTCATATAATACTGGATCTCCAACCCGGCCAATACTGCATCTACGGGATTGCTTTTATTGCTGAGGGGTAATCCTCCTGCACACATATATGCATCCCCGATAGTCTTGATCTTTTCTATATAATGCGCACCGATTATCTCATCAAATTTCGCAAAATACGAATCCAGGATACTGACAAGGTCTTTTGGTTCCAGGGTCTTGCTTATGTTTGAAAATCCTTTAAAATCAGTGAAAATAACGCTCACGAGCTTATATTGCCTGGTGCCGGTGCGGCCTTTGGTTTTCAATTGCCTGGCCACCTCATAAGGAAGTATATTCAGCAACAACTTTTCTGATTTAGCCTGTTCCTCCTCGATGATCATTTTCTGCTGGTTAATTTCACCTTTCTGAACTTCCAGCTGGGCATTTGCTTTTTCCAGGTTCCGGGTTATTTCCTTCATGCGCCTGTATTGGGCATTTAACTCTTCTTCCTTGGTTTTAAAAGCGGTAATATCGATTTCCACCGCTACCAGTTTTTCAATCTGTCCTTCTGAATTCAGGCGAGGAGTAATAAAAACCTGCAGCCAGCGGGATTCTCCTGAAAACAGCTTAACCTTGCAAATACATTCTGTGGACTGCTTTTGATCCAGGCATTTGTGAAAAAGGTCGGTTATTTCAGATCCCGGGATGAGGCTGAATATAGTCTTCCCGTATTCAGACCTGTATTCATCGATCTTATATCCATGCAGGCGTTCAAATCCGTCATTGGCCCATTCAATTTCACCGGCCGGGTTTATCACAATAAAGGCAAAAGGCGTATTGGAAGTACTGACCATCATGTCTTCAATGGTTTGCATATCATCTTTTGCCTTTTGTATCCGCCTGTCAAGTTGCCGGTAAGAATCAACCATTTCAATGGCTTTGTTCATTCTGCCGGAAAATTCAGTGAATGTAACCGGTTTGGAAATAAAATCAAAAGCCCCGGCTATGTATAACTTATCCAGGAATTCCGGCGTATTATCCTCACTGAAGACGATTACCGGTATCTTCCGGTTCCTTTCATGTTCTTTAATGGAATTGAGCATTTCGGAGATATCACCGTTGTTGACAATCGGATCCAGCAATATGATGTCAGGTTGGGCTGAATCCAATGAAATCAGGCCGCCGGATGCGATGCAGTCATAGCTGATCTGCAATCCGCGATCATACTGTTTAAGGAATTCATTGATCAACTCCCGTGTAACTTCATTGCTCCCGATTAATAGTACATTATAGTCCATACACAAAAGACTCCGGATCAAAAGGGTTAGCCATATCCCATGTAAATCCCGGCTTTAAATTAAAAAGCAAAGATGTTGCCCGCAGGATTTAATTAAGTTAATTAAACGGATAATCCGCCGGAAAGTTATAGGGAGGGTTTTACATTTAACCTACCCGGAAAATCATGAATTCAGCTAGTTAAATTCATTGAGGGTATCCTTTATGATTTCAATTGCCTCGATCAGCTGATCTTCGGTAATAACCAGTGGAGGAGCAAAACGGATTATATGATCGTGTGTGGGTTTTGCCAGCAGTCCGTTTTCCATTAAAGCCATACAAACATCCCAGGCTGTCTTGCCGTTCTTGGGTTTGATGACCACTGCGTTGAGAAGTCCCTTACCACGAACCAGCTCAACCATATCATGATCCCGTTCAAAGGTCTTTAATTCTTCACGGAAAATGGCTCCCAGTTTTTCCGCGTTCTCAGCCAGTTTTTCATCAATAAGGACCTTTAGGGAGGCTATTCCTACTTTAGCCGCAACAGGGTTTCCACCGAATGTGGAACCATGTTCACCCGGTTTTATGCACAACATGATATCATTGTCTGCAAGCACCACCGAAATAGGATATACACCGCCCGACAAAGCTTTGCCCAGAATGAGAATATCGGGACGAACACCTTCATGATCGCAGGCTAGCATCCTTCCCGTGCGTGCCAGTCCGGTCTGAACTTCATCGGCAATGAACAGGACATTTTTTTTATGGCAAAGATCCCAGGCTGATTTCAGGTACCCGTTATCCGGAACATATACTCCGGCTTCGCCCTGAATGGGTTCTACCAGGAAACCAGCAATATTTGGTTCATCAAGCGCCTTTTCAAGTGCTTTTATATCATTATAGGGAATTACAACAAAACCCGGGGTAAACGGTCCAAATCCCTTAAAGGAGGAAGGATCGGTGGACATTGAAACCACTGTTATTGTCCTACCATGGAAATTATTCTCACATACAATAATTTTTGCCTCGTTTTCCGGAATGCCTTTTTTTTCGTATGCCCATTTCCGGCAGAGCTTCAGGGCACTCTCAACCCCTTCAGCTCCGGTGTTCATAGGCAACAACTTTTCATATCCGAGCAATTCGGTAACATACTTTTCATATTTTCCAAGACAATCATTATAAAAAGCCCTTGACGTCAACGTTAGCTTTTTAGCCTGCTTCCGTAAAGCCTTGATTATTTTGGGATGGCAATGGCCCTGGTTGACAGCAGAATATGCTGATAAGAAATCATAGTACTTTTTGCCGTCAACATCCCATAGAAATACACCCTTACCTTTTTTAAGAACAACTGGCAACGGATGATAATTGTGGGCTCCGAATTCATGTTCCAGGCTGATGTATTCCTGGTTGGTCAGTGTTGTCATATATTCTCCGTTTACTTTATTAAGACCGAATTTATTTGCGAAAGTTTTGAATTATTATTCAAAAATAAAATGATAATTCGCAGGTTTTTGTGAGAGGCTGTTTGGGAATTTAAAAATTTTAACACAGAGGGATTATATAAACTTTAATTATGGCTCTGACAATATTAGGAATGCCGGTTGCTTTTAATAAATTAATTGAATTGAGAAGCAGAGTCCACAGAGAAAAAACTGCAAGCGGTTTTTACACCTCTGTGTACTCTGTGTGGCCTCTATTTCCCATATGTTTGTTAAAAGTAAAGATATTTGACCTGAATGACGCGTTTATTTTAAAAGCCCAAAAATACTCTGTGGTTAACATTTTAAAGAATTCAAAACAGCTTCTAAGGCCAAAAATAGAATTATTTATGGAGCTCCGCTTTTTTATGAAAGGCACTTTGCAACCAGAAGAGCCACAGCGTGGCGGCCTGTTTCTAAAAACATAATACGCCATATGGTGTCAAAATAATTATTAAAGCTGATCTTGTTTATGTTTCCAGATAGTCATAATAAATAAAAACATTTTTCATAAATACTTGCATAAATAAATTACCGGATTATTTTTGACGGAAATTTTAAACATTAAACAGACGCCGATGGAACAAAATGCTATGCCCGTAGTAAAGTTTTTCAATGGTAAGAATATACCGGTTGAACTTCACAAAGTAAGAATAGTACAAAAACTGCACCTGAAAAAGATTGATGATCGGTTTAAAGCGATTGAAACAGCCGGATACAATACTTTTCTTTTAAATACAAATGATATTTTCCTTGATATGCTCACGGATTCCGGAACCAATGCCATGAGCGACAATCAGATATCTTCCATGCTGCATGCGGATGACGCTTATGCAGGATCACAGAGTTATTATCGAATGGAAACCGCGTTACGCGATGTTTTTGGAAAGCACTATATTCTTCCGGTACATCAGGGTAGGGCGGCCGAAAATATTATCTCGCAGACCTTTATAAAAAAAGGCGATTTTATACCCATGAATTATCATTTCACCACCACCAAAGCTCACATGGAGCTAAACGGGGGTACGGTGTTGGAGATATATACAGATGAGGCCCTTAAAATAAAAAGCACAAATCCGTTTAAAGGAAATATTGACATTGAAAAACTTAAAAAGGTAATTTCAGATCATGGCCGCGAACATGTTCCCTTTATCCGCCTGGAGGCATCGACCAACCTGATCGGAGGGCAGCCGTTTTCGATAAAAAACATGCGTGAGGTTAAAAAAATAGCCGATCACCATGGAATTATTATCGTTCTGGACGCCAGTCTTATAGGCGAGAATGCCTATTTTGTCAAGATGCGGGAACCGGAATTTAAAAACAGTTCGGTTATAGATATCTTACGGGAGATGTGCGGATTGTCTGATATTGTATACTTTTCCAGCCGGAAAGTCAGTTCCACCCGCGGTGGCGGCATTTGTACGAACAACAAGGATCTGTATATGAAAATGCGGGATCTCGTTCCGTTGTACGAGGGCTTTCTCACTTATGGCGGGATGTCTGTAAGGGAAATTGAAGCCATGGCTGTTGGATTGTATGAAACAACCGATGATACCGTTATAAGTCAGTCACCCCTGTTTATTGCCTATGCAGTTGAAGAACTTGACAAACTCGGTGTCCCTGTTGTAACACCGGCAGGTGCCCTGGGATGTCATATCGATTGCATGTCGTTTCTTTCCCATGTGCCGCAAGCGGAATACCCTGCGGGAGCCCTGGCAGCTGCATTGTTCATTGTTTCGGGTTGTCGTGGGATGGAACGTGGAACCATTTCAAGTGTTAGGGACGAAAATGGTAAGGATATCCTGGCTGATGTGGAATTATTAAGAATGGCTTTTCCCAGGAGAGTTTTTACCCTGTCGCAAACCATGTTCCTGATCGATCGCCTGCATTGGTTACACCAGAACCGTAAACTGGTCGGAGGTTTAAGGTTTGTAGAAGAACCGGCCGTGCTCCGTTTCTTTATGGGACGCCTTGAACCCACCAGTGACTGGCCGTCAAAACTGATTAAGAAATATAAAGAAGATTTCGGGGATTCGCTGTAGCTGAAA
>Ga0105104_10000771_pt1 | contig 24810 bp, 17 predicted proteins | sample PPLLaktember2015_3_FD_87034 | JGI IMG/M metagenome (GOLD analysis project Ga0105104, IMG submission 87034) | Freshwater sediment microbial communities from Prairie Pothole Lake near Jamestown, North Dakota, USA - PPLs Lake P7 Core (6) Depth... | ecosystem: Environmental > Aquatic > Freshwater >...
AATTTTCCTAACGGGCATCCGAACCTGGATACAGCCAAAAAAAACCTGGAAATTGTGAAGAAGGCGTGCATGGCGTAGAGACGCAAGATTTTGCGTCTCTCTTGCACGCAATGTCTTTACAGGATTATCGATTATCGATTGAAAAGCGTCCACTACGTCCACATGGTCCACATGGTCCACCGGGTCCACCGTCCACAAAAAAGGAATTAACAATTAACAATTTGGCAGGAATAGGCTAAGAATATGGACAATATGGACAGTATGGACATTATGGACAGAGGGTAGGCGCGTGGATGTTTTGCCGAATCGGGGAACCAGGTGTAGGGGCCGGGCATGCCCGGCCCAATGCAGAACCAAATCCACCCCTGGTTTGATTTATTATTTGTTATTTTTTATTTATTATTTGTTAAGTTTAGCCCGCCTGCGGCGCGAGAGAAAGACGGGTCCACTGATTACACAGATTAAACGGCGAGTGGTTATTCTTTATATTCACCCAGTTCTAGGGTTATGTTAAACCGGCCCGATTGTCCTTCTTGCTTATCGATTTCTTCTTCCACCAGGACGGGTTGGGTTTCGGTATTAGTGGAATCGATAATATAGGTCATCATGGTTCGGATTTTATCGAGGTCCGAAAGGGAACCGCGAAGGGTGAGGGCTGCCACGGGTCTTTTTTGGGATACTTTATTGAGGGTTTTAAAGCCGCGTACTTCGGAGATGACTTCAACGGCAGCCATAAAGCTGTCGGGGTAAGAAGGAGGCTCTATTCCAGATATTTCTTCTACTGAGGGCCATGCGGCCTTATGAATGGTGAAGCTTTCGCCGGAGTATTGCCAGGACCATATTTCTTCAGTGACAAAGGGCATAAAAGGAGCAAAGAGCCTGAGGAAGGTTTTGAGGGACCAATTCAACGTAGACAGGGCCGAGCGGCTTTCAGCGGAATCGCCTGCGCGATAAGCGCTGGCTTTAACCATTTCGAGGTAATGATCGCAGAATTTCCAGAATGTATCCTCCGTGCATTGAAGGGCAGTGGCATAATCATAGTTTTCAAAAGCCGAAGTGGCTTGTTCGATAGTCTCTTTCATGATGCCGATCCATGCGCGGTCACATTCGGTACAGATTACAGCACCGTCGACGGGGAAACTTTCCATGGTTTTATTTGCGGCGTCCAATTGGGATAAGATGAATTTGCTGGCGTTAAATATTTTGACCACGAGTTTATGTCCGATTTTAAAGAGAGTTTCGTCGAAAGCGGAATCGACGCCGAGGCGTCCGCGGCTGGCCCAATAGCGGAATACGTCGGAGGAATGTTGGTCCAGGAGCGATTCGGGAGTCATGACGTTGCCCTTGGATTTGCTCATTTTTTTTCGGTCCGGGTCCAGGATGAAGCCGCTGATGGCGATATTTTGCCAGGGGATTTTATTATCGTGCATCCAGGCTTTAACGATGGTATAAAAAGCCCATGTGCGGATGATATCATGGGCTTGTGGTCTTAAATCTGCGGGGAAGAGTTGGAGATGGCGGTTAGGATCGATGCCCCAGTGGCTGGAAATCTGGGGGGTTAGCGAAGAAGTCGCCCAGGTATCCATGACATCTTCTTCGCCCACAAAGCCGCCGGGTTTATCGCGCTGATCCTCGGAATAGCCGGGGGGAACATCGGTTAGCGGGTCGATAGGGAGGCGGTTTTTCCCGGGGAAAATGGGGTGTTCATAATCTACCTGGTTTGTTTCCAGGAGGGGATACCAGACGGGTAATGGAACGCCGAAATAGCGTTGGCGACTGATGCACCATTCCTGGTTCAGGCCGTTGACCCAGTGCTCATACCTGGCGCGCATGTAGTCGGGGTACCAATTGATCCGGGAACCCATTTCCAGGAGCTGCTGTTTGAATTCCAGGATTTTAATAAACCATTGGCGGGTGGGGATAAATTCGAGGGGATTATTCCCTTTTTCATAGAAGCGAACCGCATGGGTAACGGGTTTGGGTTCTCCTTTCATGGCGGTTCCTTTGCCGTCGACGCTGCTTCCTTCTTCCTGGAGCAGTTGAACGATTTTTGCTTTAGCCGCTTTTACCGTGAGGTTGGCCAATTGGTCGTAGGCTTTTTGTGCGGCTTCAGGGTCTATACTTTCAAAAGGGGCTTGTCCAAAGGTTAATTTTATTAAGCGTCCGTCCATGCCGATGATCTGGCGAACCGGCATCCTGGATTTTTTCCACCATTCCACATCGGCGAGATCCCCGAATGTACATATCATGAGGATACCGCTGCCCTTTTCCGGGTCTGCATGCTGGCTGGGAACAATGGGGACCGGGACTTTAAAGAGGGGGGTAACTGCAGTTTTATTGAAGTAGGGTTTGTACCGTTCGTCATCGGGATGTGCAGCCACTGCAATACAAGCGGCGAGCAGTTCCGGGCGTGTCGTAGAAATGATAAACTCTCCGCCGCCCTGGAGCCCGAACCGCAAATCATGGAAAGCGCCGTTGACTTCACGGTCCTCGACTTCAGCCTGGGAAACAGCGGTCCTGAAATCCACATCCCACATGGTAATGGATTCGGTATTATAAGCCATGCCCTTTTCCACCAATTCGAGGAAAGAGAGCTGCGAAACCTGGCGGCAGTGATCGCCGATAGTGGTATAAATTTGGGACCAATCGACAGAGAGTCCCAATTTCCTGAAAGTGCTTTCAAAGGCTTTTTCATCTTCGTTAGTGATCATTTCGCACGCTTCGATGAAGTTTAACCGGGAAATGCGTTCCAATTCCGTTTTGGATTTTTGGGGTTTCCAACCGGGATTATAAGGCAGGTGGGCTTCGCACCGGATATTGTAGACATTTTGTGCGCGGCGTTCCGTAGGAAGGCCGTTATCATCCCAGCCCATGGGGTAGAAGATATTTTTACCCAACATACGGTGGTATCGAACCATCACATCGGTTTGAGCGTAACTGTATGCATGCCCGACATGGAGCGAACCGGAAACCGTCGGGGGCGGGGTGTCGACCACATATGTTTTTTCCCTGGGTTGGGAGGGGTCCCAGTTGTAGATTCCCTGTTTATCCCACTCGATTTTCCATTTGGTTTCAACATCGAAATGGCGATACTCTTTTGGATATTTACTTTCGTTTTCAGACATTCGAATCCTCTGTTTCCACGGTAATTCCCGGGTTAAATTTATATTGAAATTGTAAAAGAATTTCGATAGAAAGGGTATATTGTAATCTAAAAGGCGTTATTTTTCAATCCCCTGCCCCTAAATCGTCATCAAATTATGATAGTCGAGCCCACCTTTTTGTAAAAAGGTGGGACCAAAAACTTTTGTTAATAAACTTTTCGAAAGTGGGGGAATCCACCCATCGGTGAAGGTTTACAAAAGGGTCCCGACCAAATTACGGTGAATCGGGTTCCGAATTCTCCCGAAATTTCCCGAAATTCCCAAGGTGGGGTTGACTAAGAATTTTAAACTGATACAATATTCTTTGACAAAGTTGAACTCGGTTGTAAGACTTATATATATGAGGTGAAACATGAATGAAGTAAAGATCAATTCACAACAATTAATGGAAATGGAGCACACCTACGGTGCCCATAACTACCACCCGCTGGAAGTGGTCATCTCCAAAGCGGAAGGCATCTGGGTGGAAGACCCCGAAGGAAAACGTTATATCGACATGCTATCCGCCTATTCAGCGGTAAACCAGGGCCATAGACATCCCGCGATTATCAAAGCATTGAAAGATCAAGCCGATGTGTTAACCCTCACTTCAAGGGCATTCTTTAACGATAAATGGCCTATTTTTGCCAAACGCCTGGCAGAAGTCACTGGGAAAGAAATGGTTCTTCCCATGAACACAGGCGCAGAAGCCGTTGAAACCGCAATTAAAACCATGCGAAAATGGGGCTACAAAGTTAAAGGCGTCGAAAAAGACAAAGCAGAAATTATCGTATTTACCGAAAATTTCCACGGCAGGACCTCCACCATTATTTCCTTCTCCACTGATCCTATAGCCAGGGAAAATTATGGTCCCTTTATGCCCGGTTTCGTTATTGTTCCTTATAATAACCTGGACGCCGTTCAAAAAGCCATCACCAAAAATACCGTCGGTATCCTGGTGGAACCCATCCAGGGCGAAGCCGGTGTTGTCGTACCGGATGACGGTTTTCTCAAAGGCCTCAGCGAAATCGCAGCAAAAAACAATGTGCTGTTGACAACTGACGAAGTTCAGACCGGTTTTGGCAGGACAGGAAAATTGTTTGCATTTATGCATGAAAATATTATCCCGGATATTATTATCATGGGAAAAGCCCTGGGCGGCGGAGTATTCCCGGTCAGTGCCATTGCTGCGGATAAAAAAATCCTGGGCGTTTTCGAACCCGGAAGCCACGGCTCCACCTTCGGCGGAAACCCCCTGGCATGTTCCATCGCTATGGCTGCCATCGACGTCGTGCTGAACGAAAAGCTCCCCGAACGCTCCGCGGAATTGGGAAAATACTTCATGGACCAATTAAAAACCATTAAATCCGATAAAATCGAGCTCATCCGCGGTAAAGGTCTTTTCATCGGTGTGGTTTTAAAAAAATCCGCAGGCAAAGCCCGAATCTATACCACTAAATTGAAAGATAAAGGAATCCTCTGCAAAGAAACCCACGACTGGATCATCCGCTTCGCTCCTCCCCTCGTGATTAAAAAAGAAGATATCGATTACGCTGTGGAAAAGATCAAGGAAGTTCTTGGATAATGATAGTCTTCAGGACAGAAGCTTCACCAAAAACCGGGTTCGGCCATCTCAAGCGAAGCGTTTACCTGGCCTCCTTGCTGAAAAGCAAATGCGAGGTATTGTTTTGCATCAACAACGATAAATCCGCTTCCCGGTTTTTGGTGGAAAAACAACTCTCTTTTATCCACACAAAAGAATTTCAAAAAATAAAAAATTCCTCCATCACGGGTATCATTTTCGATTTACGAAACTTCACCGAAGATGATACCCAGGTGATCCAACGGGCCAGGAAATCCGCTGCCCCGGTTAAAACCGTTCAAATAACCGACCTGGGACTGTGCCAGCAGGATGCGGATTTTACAATCGATTCGGCACTCGATAAAATAGTTCCCTACGATGAAACCCGGCAAAAAAGCCTGCTGGACGGCCCGGATTTCGCCATTCTTCATCACCGGTTCCGGCACTTTAACAAAATCAAGCGGAAATACCGCCAGAAAATAAAAAATGTATTGATTTGCCTGGGAGGCGGAGCGACTTACCGGCACTTGCGCATTGCCGTGGATTTGTTGAGCCGCCGCGACTACCGGGTCAAAATCGCCCCGGGTTTCTATTTGAAAAAATCCTCCCCCAAAACCCTTCGGCGACTCTACCCGGGAGTTCATTTCGTAGGTCCTACGGAAAGCCTGGCACGTGCATTCTACGAAGCGGATGCAGCCTTGATTACAGCAGGAGTGGCCGCTTTTGAAGCCGCAGCAGCCGGGACCCCGGGCTTGTACCTCCATTACCATGATGAACAAAAACGCGTCGCCTGTGCTTTTGAAAAACAGGGAGCAGGTGTAGAAATTTCAAATATTGACGATTTATTAAGCGCAGACCTGGCGGAAAAAATGAATCGATTAACTTTTGAAAAACGTTTGGATATGGGTAACAACGGTAAAAAATTGGTAGACGGCAAAGGCGTGTACCGCATTATCGATTTTTTTAAAAATAATAATATCATTTGAAGGAACAAGTAAAAAGGCAAAGGCGGAAGGAAATGGAATGTATCAATGTGTTGATTACGGCAGCATCCCGGCGAGTCGCGCTGATACGAAGTTTCAGGTCAGCCCTCCGCGAGATTGGCGGTAATGTTATCGCAGTCGATTACGACATCAATTCCCCGGCTCTTTTCTTCAGTAACGCCCACTATAAAGTACCCCTGGTCATGGACCCCCAATACTTACCGGTACTGAAGGAGATAGTTAAAAAAGAAAAAATAAACTTAATTATCCCTACCATCGACCAGGAACTGATGCTTTGGGCAAAACATAAAAAAGAATTCGCCGAAAAGGGAATCGCCGTTTCCATATCACCCCCTGAAACCATCCGCATCTGCAACGATAAATGGGAGACCTACCGCTTTTTCAAAAAGAACCGGATACCCTTTCCCGGTACTTATCTGCCGGAAGACCTCACATATAAAATGACGTTCCCGCTCTTTATCAAACCCAGGGACGGACGGGGCAGCGTTCAAGCATATACGGTTCGAAATAAAAAGGAGCTGGACTTCTTCGTGGAATACGTCCAGAACCCGCTTATCCAGGATTTTCTCCAGGGAAAAGAGTTTACCGTAGATGCTTTTTTCTCGTCCAAAGGCGAGTTGATCAGTTGCATACCCCGGTACCGCCTGGTGATACGGTCCGGTGTTTCAGACAGGGGCAGAACCTTCAAAAATACGATTTTATTCGACTACATCCGGAAAATCGGGCAGAGATTGAAATTCGAAGGCGCCGTCAATATCCAGGGAAAAATCCACCAGCGAAAGATCACCTTTTTCGAAATCAATCCCAGGTTCTCCGGCGGTATCCAATTATCCACTGCCGCAGGCCCGAATTTCGCCGAGCTCCTGGTTCGCGAGCTAAACGGCGAAACCCTCCTCCCGGATGTGGGGAATTACAACCATAACCTCACGATGACCAGTTTCGAAGACAGCGTTTTCCTGGACTCCCGCCGAAATCTTTCGTTTTTTTACTGCGGCAATAACCTCGATATCATCCCCAAAAAAAACAAGAGTAAATTGGAAGGAAAAAACCGCAAATCCAACGGCAGCAAAATCTGCAAATCCAAAAACAGGGAAAAAGGAAATGGGAAAATCCTCCCCACCGAACCGGGGAAAACCATTCCCTCGCATCCCTTGAATATAAATACATATGAAATTTAAACTAACATAACGGACCAAAAGATGACGATGAAAAAAACCATAAACATACTCGTAATAGCGAGCCTTATATTTGTTTTCGGGACTGTCACCCCGCTTCGATCACGGGATACATCCAGGGAGATCAAAGTCAAACAATTGGCATTGATGATTAACGATACGCTGCGTCGACCGGCCCTGAAAAACAAAGAGATCGGGATTATGTCGTTTTCAAACCTCAACAACCTGGAGGAAGTGGAACCGCTGGGTCGATTACTCCAGGAACGGTTAGCCCATGAGATGTTTAAATTGGGATACCGTATCATCGAGATTCGACTCCGCAAAAGCATCTACTATGAAACCACCAAAGGCGAATTGAACCTGACACGTTTAAGCGAAGAATTAAAACGCTCCGAATTCCAGGAAATTCAATCCCTGATCGTCGGTACCTACATCGATGCGGGAGATTACATTTATGTGAATTCGCGGTTTGTGGAATTAGAAACCAGCATGGTAAAAGCCAGCGGGGAGATCAAAATCAAAAAAGGGAAATATCTCGATAAACTGCTGCGCGGTCAAACCGAGAATGAATCCACTAACACCGAAGTGTTCGAGCGGTTCCCCACGAAAAAAAACAACCTTATTCCCTGAAAACCCCACCGTGTAAGCCACACTGCGTGTGGGTTTAATAGCAGAGCCTGAGATGCCCTGAGATGCGAAACTCCATTGACACTTTCTTGATTTTCCTTTATAATATCGTTATGAATAAGATAATTATCTATTTCATTAATTATAACGATAAAGGAGAACGTGAATATGGGTCCCAAGAAAAATACCTTCGACATTAATAATATAAATTGCGATGATTACTCGCCGGTTGATTTTATCGAATATCGCGGCCAGGATCTTTTCGAAGTCGGGGATTATTTCTGGGAGTTTTTGCTGGATGCCACTCGAAAAGGATATATGGTCTATGGGAACCCCATAGTAACGGCGCCCCTTGCGGAATTTGGAGTGTATGATAAATATACCGAGTCGGTAAGAAACTTCCTGAATTTTTGTTCATATAACTATCTATCCTATTCCTGCCACCCCGAAGTGATGAACGAGGTCCGGGACACCATATCCAAATATGGTACCGGTGCGGTTTCAGCTCCCTTATTGAGCGGTTATTACGACATATCGAAAAAGCTGGAAGACGCGATCGCAGCATTTAAAAATAAAGAAGCCGCAGTGATATTTCCCACCGGTTACAGCACCAACCTGGGTGTTTTGTCATGCCTGTTAAAACCCGGCGATGTCGCGGTATTGGATGTGCTTTCGCATGCTTCGATTTATGACGGTGTTCGACTTTCAGGAGCAGATATCAAAGTATTCAGCCATAACAACCCCAGGCACCTGGAAAAAGTGTTAAAAAGCCTAAAAGATAAGCGCGTCATTGTTTGCGTCGAAGGTGTCTACAGTATGGACGGCGACCTGGCGGACTTACCCCGGATTGTCGAAGTATGCAAACGATACGGTGCCAAAATTTTACTGGATGAGGCCCACGCCACACTTATTTTCGGCGAGAACGGCAGGGGAGTGGCGGAACACTGCGGAGTTGAAGACCAGATCGATATAACCATCGGGACCTTTAGCAAATCCTTCGGCGCTATCGGCGGTTTTGCGGTCGGGAACCGGAAATTAATGACATTTTTGAAAATGTTTTCCCGGTCCTATGTTTTTTCCTGCGCCATGGCCCCTCATACCGCGGCAGGCATCTTGAAAGTATTGGAAATCTACAAGAAAGACAAAACCGAATTGAACAAATTGTGGCAAAATGTTAAATATATGCAGACCCGGCTCAAAGAAGAAGGTTTCGATATCGGCGATACCAAATCCCAGGTCATCCCTGTTTTTGTCGGCAGCGACTTGCGGTTGAGAGAAATCAGTAAACGAGTTTACCAGAAAGGCTTATATACCGGCGTGGTTACCTTCCCCGCCGTCTCGAATAAACGGACACGACTGCGATTATCCATCTCTTCCTATCACACCAAAGAACAGATGGACGCCTGCATTGCTATCCTGAAAGAAGTATTCGACGAAGTGAACAATTTATCGATCCCTGGAAAAAAATAATCCATTCTCTCGATTCTCGATTCCCCCTGCCCATATTGTCCCGGGAGAAAAAGAAGGCAGCACGAATAAAATTATCATTTATGAAAACTTCTGCCCTTAACCAGGAGGTATAACTCATATGAAACGCCTTTTAAAACTAAAACTCCATTGGCAAATCTTTATTGCCATGATAGTCGGTACGGTCATCGGTATCGTATTTCAATCCGTATACCGGGGAAAACCCGAAGGAATCCTGTACAGCGTCATTGTTTCACTCGGTACGATATTTATCCGGCTGCTTCAAATGGTCATCGTCCCCCTGGTTTTTACCTCCATTGTCACCGGCGTAGCCAGCGTGGGTTCTGCAAAAAGCATCGGCAGGCTTACTTTTAAATCTTTTTCCTATTACATCGTCACCAGCTTAATCGCCATCATCATCGGTTTATCCCTGGCCAACCTGATTCAACCCGGGGTTGGGGCCAATATCCCTGTTTCCGGGACTTTTGACAAAAACTCCATCCATTCGCCCAGTTCCCCGGCAGAAATCCTCATTCGAATGATTCCCACTAACGCCATCGAAGCTATGGTTAAAGGCGATATGATGGGCATTATCTTTTTTTCTATTTTCCTGGGATTCGGGATCACCAAAATTCCATCCGAAGGCAGCGAGACTTTAAAAAAGTTCTTCAACTCGGCTTTCGAAGCAATCATGGTTGTTACGGAGACCATCATCAAATTAGCACCGTTGGGCGTACTGGGTTTAATTACGAAAGCCGTGGGCAGCGCGGGCATAAGCCTTTATAAAGACCTCTCTTTATATATCCTCACCATTGTTTCCGGTTTAACCATTCATTTGTTTATCGTAATGCCCATAGTCATTTATGTTTTAACGCGGTATAACCCCCTGCTCCATTATAAAGCCATGATACCCGTCATGCTTACGGCGTTTACTACCAGCTCTTCAAATGCCACACTCCCCGTCAGCATGCAGTGCGTCGAAAAAAACGCGGGAGTATCCAACCGGATTTCCAGTTTCGTCCTTCCCTTAGGCGCCACGGTCAACATGAACGGGACAGCACTGTATGAATGCGCCGGGGTTATTTTTATCAGCCAGGTGCTGGGACTCCACTTGACTTTCGCCCAGCAGTTGGTCATTGTCTTAACAGCCTTGACAGCCGCTGTCGGATGTGCGGGTATTCCCTCCGCCGGCCTCGTAATGATCTTTGTGGTCACCCAGGCCGTGGGATTTAAAAATGACGATGTCGCAGTCATTATCGGCACGATGCTGGCTATCGACCGCCCCCTGGATATGTATAGAACCGTGCTGAATGTCTTCGGCGACACGGTCGGCGCCGTCTTCGTCGCTAAAAGCGAGGGCGAAAAAAATTTCTACAGTGCCCTCAAATAAAATTTCCCCCATCCGCCGATAAAAAAAAAGTTTCATCGATACTCCAAACATGTCCGTTTCGCACCCGGTGAAAAACCTGCTCATTCTTATCAAAAAAAAAAAATTTTTTTTTCTCTTTACATTTGCGTAAATTTTTTATAAAATCTGCTGATAATTAAGAAACCAAAAAAAATTAGAGATGTAAAAATAATGAATAAAGAAGGTTTTTCGGATATTCGGAACCTCGTTATTGTCGAGTCGCCAGCGAAAGCCAAAACGATCGAAAAATTCCTGGGCCCGGATTTTGTTGTCAAATCCTGCATGGGGCACATTCGCGACCTGGTGAAAAAAAACTTCGGTATCGAATTGGAAAACAATTACACTCCCATCTATGAAGTCACACCCGACAAAAGAAAAGTTGTGGCCGACTTAAAAAAAATAAGTAAAGATGCAGGAACGGTATGGCTGGCTTCCGACGAAGACCGGGAAGGAGAAGCTATCGCCTGGCATCTGTCGGAAGTCTTAAAATTAACCCCATCCCGGACAAAACGTATCGTATTCAGCGAAATCACCAAAGACGCTATCCAGGATTCGATAAAAAAACCCAGGATAGTGGATAAAAACCTGGTCGATGCCCAACAAGCCCGCCGAATTCTCGATCGACTCGTGGGCTTCGAACTCTCACCCGTTTTATGGAGAAAAATAAAACCATCGCTCTCCGCCGGTCGAGTTCAATCCGTAGCTGTCCGCTTACTGGTCGAACGCGAACGGGAAATCCGGGATTTTAAATCCGCATCATCTTATAAAATTTCCGCTGTTTTTAAAATCGCCGGCGGCGCGAAAACCTACGACCTGAAAGCCGAATTATCAAAAAAAATCCCCCATAAAAAACAAGCCCTGGAATTCCTGGAAATATGCAAAACCGCAGCCTTCACCATAACCGATATCACGACCAAACCTTCCCGGAAATCCCCGGCACCCCCTTTTACTACCTCCACTCTCCAACAAGAAGCCAGCCGTAAACTGGGCTTCTCGGTTTCACAAACCATGGTGTTGGCCCAAAAACTATATGAAGCCGGGAAAATTACTTATATGCGCACCGACTCCGTTCACCTTTCCGATCTGGCGGTCAATACTACAAAGAGCGAAATCAACAAACTGTACGGTGCTAAATACTCCCAAACCCGCCACTATAAAACCAAAACCAAAGGCGCCCAGGAAGCCCATGAAGCGATTCGCCCCACGTATATGGAACATACCCAAATTCCCGGGTCCCCCCAGGAAAAACGACTCTATGAATTGATCTGGAAACGGACCATCGCCTCCCAAATGAGCGATGCACTCCTGGAAAAAACAACCGTAACTATCGATATATCTACTTCACCGGAAAAATTTATTGCCCGCGGGGAAATTTTGAAATTCGACGGCTTCCTGAAAGTATACATCGAATCCACCGACCTGGAAATCGACCTGGCCGGCGATGACGAAGAAAGTTCCGCCGGATTGCTTCCCCCCGTTCAAATCGACGACCATTTGAAGTATAAATCAATTACAGCGGAAGAAGGATTCTCCCTGCGCCCCCCCCGCTATACCGAAGCCAGCCTGGTTAAAAAACTCGAAGAACTCGGGATCGGCAGACCCTCTACCTACGCCCCCACTATCGCCACCATCCAACAACGCGAATATGTCGTTAAAGAAGACCGCCCCGGCTCCCAGAGAGAGTACCATCTACTCACTTTATCGGGACAAAACATAAAAGAAGAAATCAAAACCGAAATCACCGGCGCTGAAAAAAATAAACTATTTCCCACGGATATCGGTATGGTAGTCAATGATTTCCTCGTTAAACACTTCGAAAAAATCATGGACTATCACTTTACCGCTTTCGTAGAGGAGGAATTCGACGAAATCGCCGAAGGCAAACTGGAATGGCACATTATGATCGATAACTTCTATAAGCCCTTTCATCAAAAAGTTGCCGATACTACTGAAAAATCCAGCCGCAACACCGGCGAACGAAAATTAGGCATCGACCCTAAAACAGGAAAAACCATTTATGTTCGGATCGGACGCTTCGGCCCCCTTGCCCAATTGGGCGAAAGCTTACCTTCCAACGAAAAAGAAAAAAATAATGGCGAAAAACCGATTTTTGCCGGCCTCCGAAAAGATCAACGCATCGAAACCATCACCCTGGAAGAAGCCCTCGAACTCTTCAGACTCCCCCGCACCCTCGGCCAATTCGAAAACCAGGATGTCGTTGTTGCCATCGGTAGATTTGGCCCTTATATCCGACATAAATCGGAATTTTGCTCTTTAAAAAAGGACCTGGATGACCCATTTTCCATCAAATTGGAACGGGCCATTGAATTGATCGAACAGAAGAGAATCGCAGACCGCGAAAAAATCATAAAAACCTTCGAGGATAATAAAAACCTTAGAATTCTAAACGGTCGGTGGGGCCCTTATATCTCTTTCAAAAAAAACAATTATAAAATACCCAAAAACACTGACCCAAAAACTCTCACTCTGCAAGATTGTTTACAAATTATCGAAAGTGGACAGGGAAAAACCAAAACTACCCGTTCAAAAGGCAAAAAAAAATGAGCTCCCCTATAACTATTTGGAGTGACGGAGTCTAAGGTGGAAAACGACGAGCCTCCATTATCGCCTATAAAACCTATAATTTCTGCAACCTTATTCACGGGAATCTATAAATATAAAATAATAATGTGGTGAAAAAAAATGAAAGGAGAAAGTCTACAAAATCAAGATGAAAACAATGGAAACACTTCCCCCTATTCCATCGTTACCGGGAACGGAAATGGACAACATGATGAAAACGGCAACGGCAACGGCAACGGCAATGGAAACGGCAGCGATAGTAATGGAATAGGTGCGCAGCACGAGGAATTTGAACTCCTGGACGGTGCATCGGGGGAAGTGGATGAAGTATCGAAAGAAGTCGAACCCCTGCGAGAGATCATTATGGACAAAGATAGCTCTTTCGCAGAGAGAATCCAGGCGTACGAGGATATCATCGATTCCCAGGTCGGAGATACCACCCTCATGCGAGCCCGAAATATCGAACGCGAAGTGGGAATACATCAACTCTTCCTGAAATTCGAAGGAAGCAATCCCAGCGGTACACAAAAAGACCGCATCGCCTTTACCCAGGGAATGGATGCCTTACGCCGGGGATTCGATGCGATGACTGTCGCTACCTGCGGCAATTATGGCGTCGCTATTGCCCTCTCCGCTTCACTGGCCGGCTTGAAATGCTATATATACCTACCGGAAAATTATCGAACCGGCCGTGTCAAAGAAATGAGAGCCCTGGGCGCCGAAATCCGGAAAGTCAAAGGAGATTATGAACGCGCCGTAGCCGAATCCAGCGCTTTTGCTCAAAAAGAAGAAATCTACGATGCCAACCCCGGCGGTTCCAATACCGCTCTTCAATTTAAAAGCTACGGCCAAATCGCTTACGAAATATACGACGAATTACGGGATGCCCCCTATGCAGTCGCTGCACCCGTCTCTAACGGTACAACTTTGGCTGGAATCTACAAAGGATTCCTGAGCCTTTATCGCAGGGGTAAAATTTCCAGGATGCCCAAAATGGTAGCCGGCTCTTCTTTCAAAAAAAACCCCATCATCCATGCATATATGAATAATCTCGAAACCTGCAGGGACCTTGAAGCAACCAAAATCCGGGAAACCAAGATCAATGAGCCCCTCATCAATTGGCACTCCATCGACGGCGACGTCGTACTGGAAGCCATCCGGGAAACCAACGGTTGGGCAGGCTACGCTTCCGATAAAAAAATGATGTCTTTCGCCAAAATGGTCCGCGAACTCGAAGGTTTAAGCGTCGTTCCCGCTTCCACCGCCGGGTTGATCGCAATGCTCAGCCGCCACAAGAAAGAACCCCTGCAAAACGACCGCTATGTGGTCATTCTTACGGGGAGGAACTCATGACCTTATCTCACTTTCCTGAAGGAAACGCCATTGTTTACTGCGATGGCGCTTTTAATACTCTAAATGGAAAAACCGCCCATGGCTTGATTCGCTTCACCCAACGTTACAAAGTCCTTTCCGTGGTGGATTCCCATTTCCACGGCCAGGATTCGGGGATGGTGCTGGACGGCAAACCCAACCGGATACCGATTTATCCTTCCATTGAAGCCGCCTTCGAAGCTGCGAAACAAAACGACGGACCTGCCACCCATCTTGTTGTGGGTATTGCCCCGGACGGTGGACGTCTCAGCGCTGCCGCCCGCCTTCATATAAAAATTGCCATCCAATACGGACTTCATATCGATTCCGGTTTGCACGACTTCATATCCGACGACGAAGAAATGGTAGAACTAGCCAGGCGAAAAGATGTCCGCATCCGCGATATTCGAAAACCTCCTTCCCGCGACAAACTTCACTTTTTCTCCGGCAAAATCGAGCAAGTCGATTCCTTAAAAATAGCGATACTCGGTACAGATTCCGCCATCGGGAAACGCACCACCGCCTGGCTGCTGGTCCATGCTTTAAATAATGCCGGTTACCCCACGGAAATAATCGGGACCGGGCAAACCGCATGGATGCAAGGCGCCAGGCACAGTATCATCATGGACTCGCTGGTTAACGATTTTGTCGCCGGCGAGATCGAACATGCCGTATGGTCTGCCTGGAATGATTCTAAACCCAAAGTAATCGTGATCGAAGGCCAGGGAAGCCTCATGAACCCCGCTTACCCCGGGGGCTTCGAAATCCTGGCTGCCGGACGCCCTGACTTTATCATCCTTCAACACGCCCCCATGCGCAAAGAATATGACGGTTTCCCGGGTTACCCCATCCAGCCGCTGGCCCGACAAATCCATGCCATCGAACTCCTATCCGGCAAACCTGTCGCCGCCATCACCATTAACCACGAACATATGCTTCCCCAACAAATCCCTCCCATTTCCGACGCCATCCTCCAGGTTGTGGGTATTCCCGCTGTCGATGTCCTTCTAAACGGCGGCAGCTCCCTCGTGAATATCATAGAACCTTACCTGGAGAAAATTCAATGACTCTCTCCTATTTGAATTCCACCGATGTTCTCCCTGTTTTCGATCGGCTGGAAATAGGCCCGGTAAAAGTCGAATCCAGGAGGATCATCGCACCTTACAGGCTCTTTTACCGGGATACCGTCGAATCCATCGATCTCATTTACAGCTACGAGGAACGTGTTTTTGATCCCAAAGACCCGGCTTGCCAGAACCTCGCCAATATGATCGCCGCCCAGGTCGCCTTGAATTACGGCCTTTTTACTCATCGGTTGGTTTTCCACGGTTATTTCGATTCCCTCGACCAACGCTTTATCCGACAGATGGCTGAAAATACCGCACGGGAGATTTATGTAAAAAAATTTTTGGAACCCAATCCATTCCTGGTCGATGACGCCGCTTTACTCAAATTGTACCCGGAGAGCAAAAAAAATTATCTCCATGCCCGATTGGAATTCCCCGAATCCGATGAAATCCCGGACCTAACGCGCATTGTCCCCTGGAATACCGAAACCAAACGCTGTGCAGTTCTTTCCAGCGGCGGCAAAGACAGCCTCCTTTCCTTCGGCCTCCTCGACGAATTGGGATACGAGACCCATTCTATTTTTGGGAACGAATCCGGGAGACACTGGTTTACTGCGCTGAATGCTTACAAATATTTTAAAGCCCGGGTTCCCCATACCGCCAGGGTGTGGACCAATGCAGACCGCGTATTTGTATGGATGCTTCGTCATATGCCTTTTATCCGCCAGGATTTCGCACGCCTGCGCTCCGATGAATACCCGATTCGGTTGTGGACTGTCGCTGTATTTATTTTTGGGGCCCTCCCCATACTCAAAAAAAATGGGATCGCACGCCTGGTTATCGGCGATGAATTCGATACCACACGGCGCGCTTCTTTTAAAGGCATACCCCACTACGACGGCCTCTACGACCAAAGTACCTTTTTCGATAACGCCCTCTCTCGCTATTTCCGTGAAAAAGAGTGGAACGTTCACCAGCTTTCGATTTTAAGACCTTTATCCGAACTATTGATTGAAAAAATACTCGTGAATCGCTATCCCCATTTGCAAGAGCACCAGGTTTCGTGCCATGCCACCCATAAAAAGGGAGACCGAGTCCTTCCTTGCGGTGTTTGCGAAAAATGCCGCCGCATCGTCGGTATGCTAAAAGCGTTGGATTCAGACCCTACCCGCTGCGGGTATTCCCTCGATATTGTCCCACAGGCATTAAAAAGCTTCATCTCAAAAGGGGTTCAACAGGAATCTGCTTGCGCCAACCAGGTTATCCATTTACTCCTTCAAAAAAACATGGTGCAATTAACACCGGGAGAAATAAAAAAACTGGAACCTCACCCTGAAGTACTCAACCTGCGATTCGATACCGACCATTCTCCCATCGATATGATTCCTGCCGACCTCCGACAAGCTCTCTTCCGCATTTACCTCCAATATGCCGACGGCGCAGTCGAACGGGAAAACCGGCAGTGGGTTCCATGTACTTCTATTATTTAACACGAATCGCCGGCTAAAAACTTCTAACACGACACAGCCGACGTTTACCCACTTTTTAAAAAAAAAGTGGACTCGAAAGGGTTCCTGGTGGTCGAAGACAAAACATGCGGGGGATTTAGCCTGTGCGGCTAGGTTTTTAAATTGAGAAAGAGATAAACCGAAAGCGTTGTAAAAATGATGAGAGGGGCAAACGCTGAAATAAAAGGAGTCAAGATGGATGCGGAACCGAGCGCGCTGCAAACGGCAAAAACAAACCAAAACGACATCGAAATTCCCACAGCTAACCCGATACCGAACAAAGTCCCTCGATTCCCCATAATAAACGAAAAAGGAATGGCAATCAAAACCATAACGAAACTCGAAAACGGGAAAGCATACTTATAATACAATTTGGCTTCAAATTTTTGCGTATCGGATTTCTTCTCCTGCAAGTATCTTATGTATTTCTTTAGCGATTCGATATTCATATACTGCGCGGATGCGACCTTCTGGGTAAACACTTCCTGGCCGCCCGGGATTTCCAATTCAAGCGTTTTCAACTTTGAAAAACCAACCGGCAGTTTTTCACGAAATTCTCTACTAAAGGCTTTCTCTAACATTATCCTTTGCTTACCGATCCAGCGGCCGAATTTAGCTGAAACCCGGCGACTGGGTGAGAATTCATTATCCAGGTAGATGACATTAAAATTAACTACATTTCGATTTTCACTGTCCACTGCGTCATAAAAATAGATGGCGTTGTTTTTCCCGAAAACCCAGTTTCGGTTCAATTCTTCTTCGGTTTTTTGTTTCTGTTTATAGATGATGTTACGTACTTCCTGCTTTTTCTTATTGGAATCGGGGAGGATTTTTTCCTGGAGGAAGAAAAAAACACCGGAAAGAAGAAACCCGATAAAAATAGCGGGTAAAGTCAACCGGTAGAGGCTGATACCGCTGACTTGAACGGCAATGATTTCATTATTTTTGCTCATAATCGAGAAGGTTAACAGCACAGCCGTGAGTGTAGCAACGGGAATGACGAAGCTCAAAATTTCGGGGGTATCGTAAAACAAGTATTGAAATATATAGAAGATAGATGCTTTGTTTTCAACAGCGTCATCGATCATTTCGACAAAGTTAATAATATAGAAGATGAGAAGGAGAGAAGCAAAAATAAGGAGAAAAGCAAAAGCCAACCTCCGGCTCACATACGAATCGATGATCTTTAGGAGCCTGAAACGTGTCTTTCGGCGTTTAATTTTCAGGACAAAGATAACGCGGTGTTCTTTTTTGGGGCGCATACAGCGGCGGCGGCGCAGGTTTTTAAAATACTGTGTAAAAGCCAGGAGGCGCTCCCACCGGATGGTTTTTTCCCGGGATGTATAATGAAACAAAAGAAGGCCGGTGGCCAAAAGCAAAAGATCCGCGCTCCACATACCCCAAAACGGAGATAAAAAACCTTTCCTGACCATGTTTTCTGTGGTAATGGAGGTGGAATAATAGACGAATATGATCCCCAGGGAGATAATAAATCCGCTGACTTTGCCTCCTTTTTTAGTCGAAATCCCCAGGGAGATGGCAAGAAAAGCAAGAGCCAGGCAGGCAAACGGCAGGGCGAATTTACGGTGAAACTCGATAGAAAGCAAACTGTTGGCGGGTTCTTTTTTCATGCGCCGGACCAATTCGGGAAAGATAAGTTGTTTCTCTCTGCGCTCATGTTTCATCTGGGTTAGATTGGGGATTTTTTCCCGCAGCGAAGCAAAGTTGTAAATTTGAAATTTTTCCGGTTCTTTTTTGGGAAATTTATGAATCAATGCATCTCTAAGGAATAGGTAACTATCCTCTTCGTCCATCAATTGAATAAATTTTCCCCTGCGGGCGTAAATAACGGTATCGTTTTCAGGTTCCTTGCGGTTGTAGATGAAAACATCTTTCCACTCGTCGGTTTTAGTGTCTAAGTCATTGAAATAGAGAGTCAATTCCGGGATTTCCGTATAAAACTCCCCGGGTTTGATGGAGGAGATTTCCCGTTTTATCCCCAATTGTCCCCATAATTGGGTCAGGCGATAGCTGGCTTCAGGGGCCATGTACATGATTAACCAGGTAGAAAACAACCAGTTGACGGCAGCAAAAATAATAATGGGTTTGAGGATTCGGAAGTTACTGACGCCCATGGTCCGGAAAGCGATGATTTCAGAGTCCGTACTCATTCGGCTTAAACCGGCCATAACGCCCATGAGCGTAGCCATCGGGATCGTGAAAGAGAGAAAGTCCGGGAGCATGTAGAGGAGGATTTGCAGGACGGTTAAAGCACCTGCATCTTTTGCTATCAACGTATCGGACAATAAGAAGATCATGTTGATCAGCAAAGTAGAAGTATATATCAACAACCCCAATGAGAAGGGTGAGCTGATTTCTTTCAGGATATATCGATCGAATGATTTTGCCATCAGAGAATGATACCACAAGACTTTGAAACCTGCAACCTAGATAATTTTATTCTCCACGGCTTTAAAGATGGCTTTTGCCCGGGTATCCACTTCCAATTTGCGGAAGACGTGGTTAATGTGCGTTTTAACCGTTTTTTCGCTAATATATAATTTATCGGCGATTTCTTTATTTTTAAGCCCTAAAGCCATAGTCCTGAGAATCTCGATTTCACGTTCGGTCAAATCGAAAGGTTCTTTGGCTTTCATGATTAAAGCGGAGTTATAATGGGACATATTTTGGAGAGAGAGGTTGGTGACGTTCCGGCTGACCCAGATTTCTCCTTTTTTAACGCGGCGTAAGGCTTCTTCGAGTTTTTCGGAGCCCAAATCCACCGAGGAGAATCCTTTGACTCCCAGTTTAAGTAATTCCACTTTTTCCTGGTCGGAAAAATTTTCATTGATAATGACGGGTTTAATTTCGGGGAACAAGCGGTAGAGTTCGGGTAAAACGGTATAAGCATCTTTAATGGTAGAGAGGTTGCAGCCGGCGCAAAGGAGGGCGATATCGATTTGTTGAGTCACATTTTTAATGCCGGGGGCATTTAGATTGGGGAAGGATTTGACCAGTTTGAATTCGGTTTTTTTCTTCGAGTGGTTTTCCAATTGTTCTTTAAGGAGGGAATGGTTGCAGAACAGGATGATCCGCATATCGTTTTTGGCGAGAGGAAGGGACTCATGGGGAGAAGTATTTTTCGAGTCGCGGTCTGAGATTGCTTTTTTGATGGCTTCCAGGATTTTTTCATTGGAGGAGCCTTTGGAGATATAATCGGAGACGCCGGATTTCATGGCTGCGACAGCGGTTTCGTAGGAAGGGAACCCGGTAAGTATAATCACTTTAAGCATGTCGTCGATTTCTCTCAATCGCTGTGCAACGCTAACGCCATCTTCCTTGCTCATCCTGAAATCGATGAGGGCTACTTCCACGAAATTCTCCCGGAGGATTTTGAGTGCTTCTTCTCCGTCCGGGGCTGTGAGCGGTCTGTAACCTTCGTTTTTGAGCCATATTTTCAAACTTTTGAGGACTTGTTTATCGTCATCGATGATTAAAATCGTAGGTTTTTGTTTTTTCGGTTTATTCACCCGCATACCTCCCATTTTTTGGTAATGAAATGATGAAATGAGTACCCCCTTCATATTTCTCATCATAAAAAATGCTCCCGTGGTGTTTGTCGATGATTTTGTAGGAAATATACAGCCCGAGGCCGACCCCTTTCACCTCCTTAGTGGAAACAAAGGGTTCAAAGAGGTGTTTTTTTACATTGTCGGGGATACCGGGGCCGCTGTCGATTATGTGGATTTCAACCACATCGGCGTCCGATTTGGGAGCCGTATCGGTTCCCAATTGAAGAATGCGGGGCTTCGTCTCTTCATTCATCTTCATGGCATCTGCCGCATTGATGATGAAATTGAGGAAGACCTGCTTCAATCGTGAAGGGGACCCATATACGATGCAATTGTTGTCATATTTGGCGATCACTTTTATCGAATCCAATTTTTGGCCCCATTTGGCCACGTTTAAAGATTCTTTGAGAATTTCCCCTACATCCGATAGACAATACTCTTCTTTTTCAAAGCGGTGAAAGTCCAATAAACTCGAAATAATATCCCGGATTCGTTTGATTTCTGCTTCCGAAATTTCGATGGCTTCTTTAAAAATAGGGGATTTGTTTTTACTGATTTTTTTGATGGCCTGGATGCTGTTGCTAATGGCCAGGAGGGGATTATTGACTTCATGGCTGATGCAAGAAGTCAGCCGTCCGATGGAGGCCAATTTCCCATGTGTGATCATGGCTTTTTCTGCATTTTCGCGTTTGATCTTCTCGTTTTCCAGTTTATCCAGCATGGCATTGATATTGGAAACCAAGGACGACAGCTCGTCTTTTTTATTATCCACGTCGATCCGGCAGGACAGGTCTTTCCACCCTTCGATTCTTTTCATCGTATCGGAGATATTCAGCATTCGTTTCAGTATCTTGCTGTGAATAGAAATATACAACACAGATCCCAGAAGAAAAATCGAAATGATCCCGAGGATGATGAAGGTGATCACGTGTTGTCCGACGACGCGAAAAATTCGATTGTCTGTGGTCGTATATAATATGTCTGCGGGGCGGTTGTTGATATCCCTTAATAAACAGTAAATATTTAATTTTTCCCCGGTATCGTTATAGGAAAGGTCCGTGCTTTGCATCCGTCGTTTCCAGAATTCGATCAGTTGTGAGTCGTTAAACGAGAAAGTCCGGATATCTTCCATGACATAGTTGGAAATTCGTCCCAACATGCGATGATCGATAAACCGTCCCAGCATCAGGACACCGATGACCGGGTCGGAGCTAGACCCGGTCATGATGGGATTGGCTACGATCATGACCGGCCCGGCATCGGATTGAAGAATGCCCTTGATGGGGCGGGGGTTTCGTTTGATACTCCATTTTATTTTGTCGACTTCGCGGTTAATTTTCAGTTGGTCGGCGTTCACGAATCGATCTTCCTTAAACGCTTTTAAAAAAAGAATATCCTGGCTGAAATTTGCAATGATAATTATATCCAGCATGTCTTCTTCTATGAAAATCATGTTGGGGAAAACCTCGGTTTCAAATTCCCGGCAGGGATTCTCGATGTAGTGGGTGAGGCTGTCCCAGTCAGACCAATTGGTGCATAGGATAGACAATTTTTTTTCTTCGAAGGAGAAGGCCATCCGAATTTTCTTTTGAATATTCTCGATAAAAATTCGCTTCTGGTCTTCCAGGGACGGGCGCATGGTCACGTGAAAAGCAGTATTAAACAATACTGTTAACATTATACATGCCAGGATTACTAAAAAAAGTAACTTTCGTTTTAAATTCATGTTCATCAAAAAGTAATTGTTAATAGTTAAACCGGTTACGTTTAATTCGGATCGATCCTTCGACCTACTTTCAAACTAAATCAGTTTTTTCTCCATCGCTGTAATGATTGCTTTGGTTCGGTTGTCCACTCCCAATTTTTTTAAGATGCGATTGATATGAGTTTTAACTGTGGTTTCGCTGATAAATAATTGGGAAGCGATCTCTTTATTTTTAAAGCCTTGGGCGATTTTTTTGAGGATTACGTTTTCTTTCCCTGTAAGTCCGGCATTATTGTTTTTGTGGGTGTGGGGGGTATGATGAACAGGGTTTGGCGCAGTGGAGGGGAATTGAGATTTCTGGAATTGCCCGGATTGCTGGGATATAATTTGTGAAAATGAGAGTTGAATCAAGCGCCGGCTGACCCACAATTCTCCTTTCGATATGTGATGAATGGCTTTCTCCAATATGTCGGTACCGGAATCTTGGGGGCAAAACCCACGGATTCCCAATTTAAGTAATTCTATTTTTTCTTTGTCTGAAAAGTTTTCATTAAAAACCAGGAGTTTGATTGAAGGGAAGGCCTGGAGGAGTTCGGGGAAAATCGTATAGGCGTCCGAGAAATTTTTCAAGTTGCAGTTCGCGCATATTAAACCTATATCTACTTCTTGAAGGGTAGTTTTTGTTTTAACGGTATTTATCGCCTGGAAGGAGCGTACTAATTTAAAATCGACGCTGTTTATGGAGAAATTTTCCAATCTCTCTTTGATGAGGGAGTGGCTGCAAAAGAGGACGATTTTGATAAAGTTGCTGTCGCTGCTTAAGGTTTTTTCTTTGATTCGTCGTTCATTTTCCCTGGATTTTATGGCTTTCCACACGGTTTCCAAAATTCGTTCGTTGGGGGAAGATTTGGATAAGTAATCGAAGACGCCGATTTTCATCGCTTCGACTGCGGTTTGGTATGAAGGAAATCCGGTCAGGATAATAATTTTCAATTCTTCGTCGATTTCCACCAGTTTTTCCGATACGTTAAGTCCGTCTTCGTTACTAATTCGAAAGTCGACCAATGCCACATCGATAGGGTTTTCGGAAACGTGTTTGATGGCTTCATGTCCATTGGAGGCAGTCAGAACGTTGAATTCCTCGCTGGAGAGCCAGAGCTTCAGGCTTTTCAGTACCCGCTTATCATCGTCGACGATTAAGAGAGTTGGTTTTGTATTATTATTCATTTTTTCACCGATTTTAAACACGGCTTACCGGGTTGTTAAGCGCAGTCCTTTATGTGAAAAAAAGCTGTAAAGAATAATTGGGATTAGTATAAAATTATAAACCAAAACCTGGTAAAATACAACCCCCAAAAGAGAAAAAATACAACTTTAGTTGTAATTTTTGAAACGTTGGGTGTATTAAATTTTTTAACAATAATCTCCGAGGTAATAGGAATATAGTTTTTTTTCTTCGGTGCGGTCATCTGTTTTTCTGACGTAATAAGCGGTGGCATGGGGTTGAGAGCATACAACTCGTTTGAGGTCGATCCCGAAGAAGTGAAGGGCGGCAAAATTATCGACGCCAATACCGCTGCGAATGGCTCCGGTTCGAATGTACTTGTGGAAAGCGGGTCTTCGTTCCGGGTTATCGTAGTGAGCGCAGTGGCTTCCTTTAAGGAATCCCAGGCATTTTTCCGGGGTTAAGCTCCCGGGTACGGAATCGGTAACGGCTTCTTCAAACCAGCATGCGGACCCCGAGCTAACCCCGGCTATAAGGATTCCCATATCCCAGGCTTTTTTTAGAATTTTATCTACCCCGTAAGTTTTCCACATGGATAACATGCGGCTGGTATGGCCTCCTCCCACGTAAATGATATCTTGTTCCAGCAAGAAGGATTCCATATCCGATGAGGGGGGGTTCGATAGTTCCAGGTGGGAAGGTTGGCAGTGCCTGGTCAGGAAAGAATTGTAAAACATGCCGATGTATTCGGGGTTATCGCCGCTGGCAGTCGGTAAAAAGCATATTTTGGGCTTCTCCCGGTTAGAGCTTCTCAGCACATAATCATCCAATAGAGTGTTTATCGTCTCCATGGTAAATCCACCGCCTCCCATGGCGATGATTTGTTTAATAACCGTATCTTCTCTCTTTTCGTTTATATTCTCGTCAGTCATATTCTTATCCTGTCACAGGAATACATTTTATAAAATAACGAAGTGGATTTCAAGATGGTTTTTTCTATTTTGATATGAATCGACTTTTTTCCCTGGAGTCAGAACGGTGACAATTTGAATAATTACAATAATCCCGGAAGAAGAATATGTAAAACAGCTCTTTCTCTCTCCGTGGTCCGTGTGAGCTCAGTTAGAAATCTTGCCGCTCGTATGCGAAAACTGGAAAACCGCGATATGATTTGTTATTTATTATTTTTTATTTGCGATTGCAGGTCTTCCGAATGGTAAAAAGGGTAAAAAGGGGACAGTCAAGAAAAATCCGAATGGGGTTGCACGGGTTCGGAATAGAAAAAGGGGACAGTCAAGAAAAATCTTCGGTCCTCGAAAATCTTGTTAAATAGAAAAAGGGGACAGTCAAGAAAAACCGCCGAATGGGATTGC
>Ga0105104_10000772_pt1 | contig 24805 bp, 25 predicted proteins | sample PPLLaktember2015_3_FD_87034 | JGI IMG/M metagenome (GOLD analysis project Ga0105104, IMG submission 87034) | Freshwater sediment microbial communities from Prairie Pothole Lake near Jamestown, North Dakota, USA - PPLs Lake P7 Core (6) Depth... | ecosystem: Environmental > Aquatic > Freshwater >...
ACGCCGGCAATGCAGGAGGCGGGATTGATACTCTGCGCTTTGGCCTTATTACTCCTGGTTCGCTCGAAAATCTCATGGGAGTTCTGGATCCGCGAAGACGTTCCCGGAACGGCGATCCGGCGTGAAATCAACGGCGAACCGATCCACGCCAACCGGTTCCTGGAATTTATAGGGGTCGTGATATGGGCTGCCGGGATCGGTGTCGGATTCGGCAGCCTTCTCGGGGTTGTCGCCACACTGGCATTGCTTGTCCCTGGATTAAAACCTCGAACAACTCAACCCGGGGGTAGCGAACCAGGTTGCACCCAATAATTGGCCCCAATCGCTCACATTCCCCCCATTTGCTTCAACAAATGGGGGAGGACATTCCTTCATTTCCCCTTCCCATTTACTCCCTTCTCCGAGGAGCGAAGCGACCCCGGCCTACCCCAACCGGGGCAAGCGAAGGGATCGCTCGCCATGACGGCAGACGGTTTTTCAGCAGCCTGTTAGTCCATTAATTCCAAATAATATCTTCATATCTGCCCAACCGGGTCTTCATGCGGATTTGGATAATTACACATGGCTTATAGAAATCCCCCACAAAGAAGGGAAGCGGCGTCATGTCCTCCTCAAACAAGCAATCCATCACACGGAAATGGTTCACCCCCAAACGGATTCTCGCCATCGTGGCGGCGGTCGTCGTCATCGCCGGCGGCGGCACGGCCTTCGCGCTCTGGAGAAAAAGCCAGACCGCCGTTCCGGCAGTGGAAAGCGCGGTGCAAACCGCGACGGTCCAGCGCGGGGATTTGAAGCTGTTCGCGACCGGAACGGGAACGCTGATCGCCGGGGCGGAAGCGACCTTCGGATTCGACGTCGGCGGCACGGTTGTGGAAGTGACCGCCCAGGTGGGCGACGTGGTGGACGCCGGGGATCTTTTGGCGCGGCTGGATGATGCCGACGCGCAGAAACAATATCTGCAGGCGCAGCGCGCGTTGGGCGAATTCACCTCCCCGGCCGCGATATCCTCCGCCAAGCTCGCGGTGGCCGACGCGAAGGTGGCGGTGGTCAATACGAAAGGCACGCTTGCCTACCTGATCAGCCCGGATGTGGTGTATTGGGAGGAGCGGGTGGCCGCTGCCGAAACCGCGCTGCAGCAGGCGCAGGCGGAAGCCGCCGCCAATCCCTCGGCGGAGGCCGATAAAAAGGTCAAAGCCGCGGCACAGATGCTGCAGGTTACCAAAAACTACCTCGCCCAGGCCTGGCTGGATTATCAGAACGATTACTGTCCGGAGACCTTCCTGACAATTGTCACTGAAGGGCGCGAAAAAAAGAAAATGGTCATTCCCCCGTCGACACAGGACGTCGCTCAAGCGCGCTCGGAATATGAACTGGCAAAATACACGCTGCAGGAAGCCGAATGGTACCTGACCGCGATCACCACCGGCACGGCGCCCGAGGGCGCCGCCGGCGCCAGCCTCGCCGCCTTCGAACAGGCGCAGGAGGATCTGGCGTCCGCCCAGGATGCTATCGACGCGACGTTGCTGAATGCGCCGATCCACGGAACGGTCATGTCGGTGGGATTCCAGCAGGGGGACGCCGTCGGATCCGACGCCACGGTCACGATCTCCAACCTGGACCAGCCCTACCAGTTGGAGGTTTACCTCGATGAAAGCGATTGGGGAAACATCAAGCCGGGATACCCGGTCGAAGTCACCTTCGATCTGCTGCCGGAAAAAGTCTACACCGGCACGGTGCTTTCGGTCGACCCCGGGCTCATGTCGACCAACGGATCGGCCTACATCCATGCCTACGTGAAACTGGATGCGGCGATCGACATGGACCTGCCGCTCGGCACCGGCGCTTCGGTGGACGTAATCGGCGGGCAGGCCGAAAACGCGCTGCTCATCCCGGTCGAAGCCCTGCATGAGATCGCGGACGGCAAGTACGCGGTCTTCGTCCTGGTGGACGGCGAGCCCAAGATGCGCCTGGTGGAAATCGGGATCCGGGACCTGATCTACGCCGAGGTTAAATCCGGCCTGGCCGAAGGCGACGTGGTCACCACCGGGATAACGGAGACGAACTGATGGAACACCCAGTGGTGATTGAGACCCGCGATCTTTCGAAAATTTACGGCGTGGGAGATACGCGCGTGGCGGCGGTCGACGGGATCAGCATCCGGATCGAACGGGGCGAGTTCATCGCCGTGATGGGCCCTTCGGGATCCGGCAAAAGCACGCTGATGTACATCCTCGGCTGCCTGGCCACGCCCAGTTCGGGAAAATACTTTCTGGACGGGGAGGACGCAAGCGATATGAATCGGCGCGAGCTGGCGTTCATCCGCAGCCGCAAGATCGGATTCATTTTCCAATCCTACAACCTGCTGGCGCGCACGACGGCGCTGCGCAACGTCACCCTGCCGCTGCTGTATAACCGTTCCCTTCGCGCGGATGCCAAAACCAGTGAAACCAGGGGCCGCGAGCTCCTCGAGCAGGTCGGCCTGGGAGACCGGCTGCACCACCAGCCGCACGAGCTCTCCGGCGGACAGCAGCAGCGGGTGGCGATTGCGCGATCCTTGATCAACGATCCGGTGATGATCATCGCCGACGAACCGACCGGCAACCTGGACAGCCATTCCGGCGAAGAGGTGATGCGCATCCTGCAGGACCTGCACCGCAAGGGCGTCACGATCGTGATGGTCACGCACAATCCGCGGATCGCCGCCGAGGCCACCCGCGCGATCCATCTTTCCGACGGCCGCGTCGCCGACATCGTTCGCAACGAACTCCACGAAGGACACTAAGAAAACCGGAAGAACACGAAGGTTTTAATAAAATATACCTTCGTGTTCTTCCGAACTTCCTTCGTGTGCTTCGTGGAAAAAGGAAGGCAACCATATGAATCCGATCGAAATTCTGCGTATTTCCTGGGAAGCCATCGGCCGGAACAAGGTCCGATCGATCCTGACGATGCTCGGGATCATCATCGGCGTGGCGGCGGTGATCATCATGGTGGCGATCAGCGCCGGGACCGAAGCCACCATCCAGGAGAACATCACCGGCCTGGGTTCAAACCTGATCTTCGTCTCCTCCAACTTCAGCCGCGGCGGCCCGCCGGGAATGATGACGGCTAGCAGTTCCGGCGGGCTGGTATTCGACGACGCCACGGCCATCGCGGAGGAAGTGGACGGGGTCAGCGCCGTGGTGGTCGAGCAGTCATCCTCCCAGACGGTGAAAGCCGGAAAGACGAGCCTGGAAGGGGTTTCCATCCAGGGAACCACTCCGGGGTTCCCCGCCGTGCGCGATATGGAAATGGCGACCGGCCGGTATTTCAACGACGAGGAAGTGGACCGGAAAACGAAGGTCGCCGTGCTGGGCAGCACCCTGGCGGAAGAGCTTTTTGGCGCAGCCAATCCCGTCGGCCAGGTGATCGGCGTCGGGTCGATCAAGCTGACCGTGATCGGCGTGCTGGCGGAAAAAGGCACGGTCGGGGAGATCGATTACGACTCGCGGCTTTACACCCCGATCACCGTAGTCTTCGAGAAGTTCGCGGATTCCATGTTCGCCCGCATCCGCGGCGATGCGGTACGGATGGTTTACGTCAAAGTCAGCGACACCGAAACGATCGACAGCATCATCCTGCAAATCAAGCTGCTGCTGGCCAAGCGGCACAAGACGACCCTCGACGACCTGGACGTGACGATCACAACCCAGCAGGACGTGATCACGGCCCAAGGGTCCACCACCTCGGCCTTCCGCTCGCTGCTTGGTTGGGTGGCGGGCGTCTCGCTCCTGGTGGGCGGGATCGGGATCATGAACATCATGCTCGTTTCCGTCACGGAGCGAACGCGTGAGATCGGGATCCGCCAGGCGGTCGGGGCGACCCCATCCGACATCCTCCTGCAGTTCATGACCGAAGCGCTGCTGCTCTCGGTGGTGGGCGGAATCCTCGGAATGCTGGCCGGCTTCGGCGGCTCCTGGATCTTCTCACAGGCAAGCGCCATGCGCACGGTCGTCAGCCCCGCATCGATTCTGCTGGCGTTCGGCTCCGCCGCCGTCGTCGGCGTGTTCTTCGGCTTCTACCCGGCCAGCAAGGCCGCGCAGCTCGAGCCGATCGAAGCCCTGCGGTACGAGTGATCCGCCCCTCACCCGGCCGGGTGAGGGAATGGAAGATTCAGCTATTCATATCCAAGAGAGGTGAAGCATGAAAAGGAAGTTCATCCTGATATTGATCCTGACCGGCACGCTGACGCTCGGGCTGACGGCTTGCGGAGGCGGCACGGCGCCCGCGGGCGGCACCGGCACGGCGGGCCGTCTGAGCGCGGATTACGAAAGCGCGCTGCCGGTGGAAAATCAGCTTATCCTCGGCACCCTGCTCCTGGAGGGTACGGAAAACGCCGTCACCGCGGAACAGTCCGCGGCGCTCCTCCCGATGTGGATGATGATGAAGGAGCTGACCGCAAGCGACACCGCCGCAACTCAGGAAAAGGGCGGATTGATCGTACAAATCCAGGAAACGATGACCGCGGAACAGATCCAGGCGATTGCCGATATGAAATTAACGCAGGAGGATTTATTCGCGTATATGCAAAAAGCCGGCATGGCGCAGATGCCGCGCATGTCCGGAACGCCGGACGCTTCGGGGACCCAGGTTTTTCCCGGCGGCATGGACGGAGAGCCGCCCGCGGGATTTGAGGGCGGAGGTCCGTCGTTTTCCTTCGAGGGCGGCGGAGGGCAGATGCCGCCCGGCGGGGGTGGTGGAGGCAGCGGATTCAACCCCGATCAGGATCTCAGCGCGGCACAGATTGCGACGATGGAAGCGCGCCGGTCTGAACGCGGCGGCTTCGGCGGACCCTCCACGGCCCTGCTGGATGCATTGATCCAGATGCTCGAGGGGAAACAGATAACGTGAGGACGGCCAGCCTACCGTGGTCCCGCCATTTTCCCATCCCAAATCATTCAATCATCGATGTGACCAGGGAGCAAACCGGGGGACATGCATCCGGGAGGGTGGAAAGCGGGAGGATAATTCAGGTCATTTCAACAGAAAAAATGGTTTACAAGTGAGGTTAATACATAAAAACAGCCTTCAGACAGGTTTCGCATAGGCTTAAGACCGAGGCGGTCTTAAGACCGCCTCGGTCTTAAGCCTCCGAAATCCGGATGATCGGCGTTTAATCCCACGAATAATCCACTGCCTGTAGAAACGCGCGCGCGAGGATCATGTGCCCCAGCGTGTTCAAGTGCACGCGATCCGAAGCCAGGTCATCCGGGGCGACGTCGCGCAGCGCCCGGTCGATGGCCGCTTGCGTATCCACCAGCACGGCCTGATATTTCACCGCCAAATTCCTGACAACGCCCCCGTAGCGGTCCATCAGCGCGCGCATGGGGACGGCGCGGTCGGATTCGACGAAATAGGGGGTCATCAGGATCAACCCCTTCAGCCGCGGGCGGGTTTCGCCCAGCAGCCGGTCGAGGGTGCTTTCATATTCGCCGACCGTGATTTGCCGCGCCGGGGGAAGGCGAAGGTCGAACTGGCCCCAGACATCATTGATCCCGATCAGGATCGAAAGCCAATCGGGTTTGGGCTCGAGCACGTGTTTGGTCCAGCGCGCCTCCAGGTCCCGGACGGTGTTCCCGCCAATGCCCATGTTCCAAATCCGGAGGCGGTGCCCGGGATACCCGGCCCGGATCAGGGTGTCGACATAATGGACATACCCGTTTCCGAGCAGATCATCCGGCGCATTCGAAAGCGGTTCCTCCCTCCCCCATTCGGTGATGGAATCGCCGATCATGACCAGCGAGCTGTTGGATTCTATTTTCATCTTTAGCCGCCTTTCCGCGGAGTCCGGGCTTTCCCGAATCGAATCATTTTCCGGTTTCATCCTTCAACCAGCGCACCCTTCGCAGCCGGTGTTCTTCCGCTTCCCGCACAACCGCCGGATCCATGAAGCGTTCGATCTCCTCCATCTTCCGCCCAATCGTGGCGGCGGACATCACCTGATCGGCATACCGGACCGCTTCCTCCAGCAGGTCGCGGTACCGTCCGGGATCCGTGCTTGGTTCATCCCATACCCCGCGTCCGCGGGTAACGACAAAACGGCATCCCAAGGCCCGTGCTTTTTCATTCAAGACCGCCTCAAACGCCTCCCCAACTCCCGCGCCGCCGACCCGGCTGACCAGGATGAACATCAATTCTATAAGGGTATTGAAATACACACGCAGCGGATTATCACCGGGAGTGAACCGCCGGGATCTTTCCTGGACCCGGTTTGCGATATGACCGAGTAACAGACTCTCGCGGTCCGGAATGTGGGCCGGATTCGGAAGATCGGGATGCAGGAGGATGTCGAATCCGGGGAACTGACCCGGATCGCTCGAGGTGACCACGCGCAGGCGGTACTTCGTCCGCGAGAGACCGAGGGCAACCGTGTAATCGTCGCTGATGCCGGTCTTGGCCGCCTTGCGCATCGCCGCATCTTCGTAAGGCCGGGGGAGCGTAAACAATTGGCCGAACGTTTTCCCTATCCCTTCGCCCGCTTCCCGCAGGCCTAAAATGGGATGGAGGGCCGGATCAATAAACACCACCCCTCCCTTCTGATCCGCCATCAGCAGATAATCCTTTCCCTGCGCCGGCATAAAGTCGCGGAGATCGACATCCCGGCCCGGGTCGGGCAGCCGCCATCGCAGGAACAAACCGATGTTCACCACGATATATGCGGCGAGATACAGGATATCGAAAGCCCCGCTCAGGAAATTCAGCTGTCCATCGGGATAATACAATCCGTACCAGTTGCCGTAACTAAAAAACAGATCCGAGATGGCGAACAGCAGTATGCCCACGGCGATAACCCCCCACGAAAGCCCCGCCTGCCCGCCCAGGAAGACCATGGCCAGCGCGAGGGCGACCGAGAGAAGCAGGAAATCCAATCCCGGATATGCGAGGGTGACCGCCATTTCCACCGGGGTTCCGGCATCCGGGCTGGATAAGATCGGTACAATAACCACCCCGATCAGCAGGATCAACATCGCCGCAAGAACGGCCAGCAATAATCGTCTTCCCCGGACCGGGATGGACGCCCTCAACGCAAGGCAGGGGGCCGCGAGGGCGAAGGACAGCGGGAAGTACCCGATCAACCAGAAGAGATCGGCTGCGGTTATTCCGGGCATCTCCGGGCTTCCGGGCAATTCATACAGGAACCAGATCAATTCACCCGCGGCCCAGCACAGCAATCCGGCGCCCATCGCCGCCCAAACGACGGCGCCTCCGCGGTTTGGCGTCTGGCGGCGATAAATCCCGTAAGCCAACCCGGCCCCGACCAGGCTGAGGACCAGGGGGAAGAAGCTCGAAACCGCTGTCAGCAGCGCAGGCGGCGGATTGCTGAGAAAGATGAGTATGGCGGCGGCTAGCAGCATTCCCCCAGCCAGCCCCGCATTGCGGAGCAGTTTTTTTTCTTCAGTCATACCGGCCCCCGTTCTCATGAGTCTTTCCGTATGTCCCGCCGCCCGGCGCGGCTTTACCCGCGCTTCTCATCCAACCAGCGCACCATCCGCAACCGGTTTTCTTCGGCCGCCTGCACGATCCGCGAGGGCATATGCCGCTCGAGGTCCCACAGTTTCCGGTCGATCGTCTTTGTGGGGACAACGTTTTTCGCATACCGGATGGCTTCATCGAGCAATGTGACGTAACAATCCGAACTGGGAGGCGCCCCCTTCCAACTCATGTTCCCGTCATGGAGTTCGCAATCGCAGCCGGTCCGGCGGGCTATCTCGTTGAAGAACGTGTCGAAGGCGGTCTCGACGCCGCCTCCGCCGGCATGGCGGATGAGGGTGTCGAGCAATCCGGCTACGGCGTGCACATACACCCGCAGCGGATCCTCCGCCGCGGAAACCCGCTGCTCCTGCTCCTGTTCCTGCGCCTTGCGGATGATCCATTTCGTCATATCGACATCCACCAGCCTGGCCTGACTCGCCGGAAGCAGCGACTTGGAATACAGATCCGATCCCGCTTCGGGCAGGCTCAACCGCCGGTACAGGCCGACTGTCCAAACCACGTAAGCGCTGATATAGATAACATCGAAAGCCGCAGACAGGAAATTCAGCTCCCCGTCGGGGTAATAAAGGCCGTGCCAGCTGCCGTAGCTGAACAGCAGGTCGGCGACCGAATCCAGGATGATCCCCGCCGTGATCGGGCCCCACGCCAGCATCAATTCCCCTCCCAGGAAGGCGGATGCCAGCGCCGTCGCGAAGGCGATGAGGAAAAGATCCCCAAACGGATACGCAAGGTTGAAGAACATCTCGGCCGGGGTTCCCGCCTCCGGGTCGGTCAGAATGGGCATGATGACCAGCCAAACGGCCAGTACGGCGACAGCCGAGACCGTGGCCACCATCAGAATCCGACGCGGGCGGTCCACAGTGGCATGGAGCGGAAGGTATTGGGAAGCGACGGAATAAATAAGCGGGAGATACCCGAGAGTCCACAACACATCCGCCACCGAGGGGAAAGGGGTATCCTGCTGGAGAACCAGCTCATAATATGCCCAGATCCCCTCGCCGGCCGCCCACAACAGCAGCCCGATGGCCATCGCGCCCCAGATCCGTGACCCCAGCCGGTTTTTCACCTGCCGGCGGAAGAGGCTGAACGCCAGGTATGCGCCCGTCAGGCTCAACAACAGGGGGAACCCGTCTGATACGATTTTTACCAGCAGGGGGGATGGCTGGAATGCAAATACGAGGATAGCGGCGAGGATGATCACACTGCCGGCTATGGTGGAATTGCGAAGAATGATCGCATCCGAATTCATAACGCCTCCGGTCCATGAGGATGATGTATCGGAAAACCGTCCGGTTGATCCATCCAGGGAGCACGTTCTCCGTTCCGCAAACGGATTATTTCGCCTGTCGCTGGTCTTTCCGCCTCCGCCTTACCTGCGCGTCAGCCGGAACGCCATATCCGCCTGGAAATCCGGAAGAGGCACGGCGCACGAGCCGCTGCCGCCGCAGGTGATCTCAAGGGGCTCAAGAAATTCTCCCGACCAGGTGTTGAAAGGCGTGACGGTATACTCGCCCGCCGCCAGTCCGGTGATCTCGACCGTCACACCGATGCGCGCCGCCGAATAGGCCCGGACCTCCTCGATCGATTCCCCTTCCATCGTGTAATCCTGGATCCAGAACAGCCCGCCCGGTTCCCCGGCCACGCCCCAGCCGCGGATCCGCAAATCGGCGCTTTCGATTTTCAACTCGGAAGGATTCCACTTCACCAACGGGATCCCGGCCAGGAACTGCGCCAGGCGCGCGGTCTCGGCGAGCATTTCGGGGGTCATCTCCATCCACGAGCCGCTGTTCCATTCCGCGGGGGTCGCGGCCGCCCCGGCCGCCAGCGCCGCCCAGATGGAATTGTGGAAGAGCTCGGGATAATACACGTTCCCGGGAACCCCGAATTCGCCCACCCAGTTCGGCTTGGCTTCCGCATTCCACATCATCGCCGTCCACTCGGCAACAACCTGCGCGGCATGCACGGCATCGACATCCTGATCGCCGAAGGAGAAATCATACAAATGCACCTGCGGGAGGTCCATATGCGCCCAGCCTTCCGGCCACCGGCCTTCACCCGAGTAGCTGGCCGTCGTCGGGTGGCGGTAGGGATCGTTCTCCACAAAGAACGCGTTCACCTTCTCATGCCACGGATTAAGTTCGCCGTAGGCATTGGTCAGGTTGATCTCCGATACAGTCTGCCACATCCCGATCGCCGGGCTGTATCCCCAGCGGGCGATCATGTAGCGGTATAGGTTCGCCTGCCAGGCCCAGGCTTCTTCGGAGGCAAAGAAGGTTTCGATATCGCCCAGCTTGCTGAAGCCGTTGGATTCCCAGCGCCCGCCGGCGAGGGAATGCGCGGCATCGCGCAGATCGGGATGGGCCCAGACGGTGAAGACCAGCCGGATGCCCTTGGCCTGCGCGTCCTTGATGATCACATCGATCGACGCGAGGTTGTTGAGCGAATACCGGTCGTACGAGCTGCCGACCGGCGACATCATGTACAGCGGCCACCACACTACGAAATTCTCCCCGCCGGTTTTCATCGTCTCAAACAACGCCACACCCGTATCAATGGAAAAACCCGCGGTCAGGATGCTCCAGGCGTCGCAATGCCCGACGCCGTAATACGGGGTGCCGTCGTCGTAGGCCAGGTAGCGGCTGCTGTAGACGGGGTCCACCAGGTTCCCGGAGCGCAGCCAGCCGTGCAGTTCGGAGGAGGTGACCGTGAACCTGCCTTCGGCCGGCGCGCTGCTTCCATTTTTATCCGCCGCGACCAACCGGTATGTCCACTGCCCTTCGCGCGAGGGCGTAAAGCGGATGCGCCAGGCGCTTTGCCCGTCCCAGAAGCCGGGGCTTTTCATCTCGATTCCTTCCGGACCGGAAAAGTAGCCATCCAGGCTCACCTCGCGCGCATCGAATGGATTGGCGTACTCCGCCTCGACGGCCAGTACCATTTCAATCGACTCATATCGCGGGAGTTCGGTCCGGTCCAGCCGCACGCCGGAGATCACCGGCTCGTCTCCGGACGCGGTGGCCGTGAGCGGGATCACCGCCGGGGTTCCAGCGGCGGCCGCGCCGCAGCCGGCGCCGGTTATCGCAATCCCAGCCACGAGGATTAAAACTGCCGACCAGCGGTGGATTCGATGGAATAAAACCATGGTGTTCTCCTCGTCTTGAAATAATCAGGATATTGTTATCAAGGTTCGCCCTTACCCCGGGGCGGACTGTGCGTCGTTTTTCGCCGGGGACAAATCCGGGGTACGGATCATTTATGGAATGTATCGGCAGATCTTCAGAAAAGGCTCGCCTCGAGAAACTCCCGGATCATCCGCGAAATCTCCTCCCATGTCGGCGCCGCAGTTTTACCCGGAAGCGGATTGAGGCTGTGATCCCCGCCCTTGACGATTACCAGCGTCGAAGGAACGCCGGCTGCCTTCAATTTTTCATCGAGGGTCAGCGCCTGTGCGATCGGCACAACGCCGTCCTCGTCGCCGTGAATAATCAGGAACGGCGGATCGTCGGGAGTGATGTAGGTGACCGGGCTGGCGGGCGCAAGCAGCGTATTGTTGGTTCCGGCCAGCGCCCCGAAGGCGAAGTAGATCGCCATGCTCACTCCGCCTTCGACCAGCTGGGTGAAATCGGAAAGTCCGGAAAGCGTGACCACCGCCTGAACACGGGAGGATTGGTCGAGGTACTCGCCCACATCGAATCCTGCCGAAGCATCCGCCGTCCCCAGCAGCGCCGCCAGGTGGCCGCCGGCGCTCGCCCCGATCGCACCGATTTTCGCCGGGTTGATGTTGTATTCGGCGCTATGCGCCCGCAGGAACCGCACCGCGCACATCACATCCTGGATCATCGCCGGGAATTTTATGTCGCTGGTGGCCAGGCGGTAATTGACCGAGACGACCAGGATCCCCTGGTCATTGAGGTAGCGCCAGCCTTCGCCTTCGGCTTTATCCAGCTCGCGCCAGCTCCCGCCGTGGATGTACATCAGGACCGGCCACGGGCCTCCGCTTTTCGGATAGTACACATCGAGCTTTTGCGGGAGCCCTTCCATGGTGCAGTAGGTTATGTCGATATCGGAGCCGCTGAATTTCGCAGCCGCAAAGGTTGCGGTGGCGGTCGGCGCCGGGCTGGGGGTGACGGTCGGAGTTGCCGGCGTAACGGCGACGCAGGCGGACAGGAGGAAAAGGAGAGGCGCGGCAGATGCGATGCGATGATGCATTTGCTTTATCTCCATAATTCCATCTATTATAGCCCGGTTTTTCGGACGCCAAACTCGATTGGTTGGGTAAAGAAGTCAGGATTTTATCCACGGAGGGCACGGATGGTCTCGGAGAAAGTAAATTAACTGGCGCGTAAGGAAATCGAAAACGAAAAACCGACGAGCGCACGGGTCAATATCGACAGCCGACGAATCTGTAATTAATTCCCACGGTCCTTCCCGCGCCGTCATTATCCCAACCCCCACTCCCCGCCTTCGCCCCGGAAGTTCGCCGGGTCTTCGGCACCCTCCTTTCGCTTCGCTCGAGGACATGCTCTCCCCCTTCCCCTTACGGGGAAGGGGGAGAGGGGTCAGGGGTGAGGGGGTTAGGACAGGCATCGGTATAATTCCGCTGTAAATTTGGAGGGAAAAAACGATGGCAATAAAAATTACGCGCTGCGCGGAAAATCCGATCGTCTGGCCCGGGAAGTGGGATTGGCGGATGAGCAACGCCTACAATCCCGGTGCCCTGTACGAGGACGGGCGGTTCTTCCTGTACGAGCGGACCGCCGGATCTTTGCGGCCGCATCACTGCTTTGTCGGACTGCTGGAAAGCTCGGATGGAGTGCACTTCCGGCACGTTTCCGACAAGCCCGTGCTCTCCCCGCAGATGCTCGGGTATCCGCACGGCAGCGTCCAGGATCCGCGTGTGGTGAAGCTCGATGGCGTCTACTACATGACCTTCGCTTTCCGGCGCTTCGCCTGGAACATCTCCCCCACCGGGGTGGGCGTGCCGGACGCCGCCCAAGCCCCCTTCCCCGGATTCGATCCGGCCGCCGATAAAAACCAAACTCGCTCGGGGATCGCCGTTTCACACGATCGGGTGCACTGGGAGTTCCTCGGCTGGGCGACGCCGGAGGACATCGACGACCGGGACGTGATCCTGTTCCCGGAGAAGATCGGCGGCCGGTTTGCGCTCCTGCGCCGGCCGATCGGATTTGTGGCGACCGACACGTGCCACGGCGAGGAACATCCGTCGATCCGGATCTCCTATTCGAACGATCTTCAGACGTGGACGGATCCGGAAATCGTGATCCGCCCGGAGTTCGGCTGGGAGGATAACCGGATCGGCGGGTCCGCGCCGCCGGTGCGGACTCCGCAGGGCTGGCTGACGCTCTACCACGGGGTCCAAACCGTCCACGCTCCGACCCGGCGGGTGATCTACCGGCTGGGCGCGATGCTGCTTGACCTGGCGGATCCGCAGCGGGTTGTAGCCCGTGCGCCGCTTTTCATTATGGAGCCCGAAGCGTATTACGAGAAGTTCGGCCTGTTCATTCCAAATGTGATCTTCCCGACGGGGGCCGTCGTTAAGGATGGGCTGTTGTGGATTTATTACGGGTGCTGCGATACGGCGATCGGCCTGGCGACCGTTGGGCTTGAGGAACTGGTGGAATATATTTTAATAACCGGGCGGGCACAACCGCATCCCGGACGGACAAAGCCGTTTTAGCAGGGTGTTAAAAAAGCCGGTCGAGTAGCCCGCGTGCATTGCGGGCGTATCGAGACCGCGGCAAATTACTGGTGGTCTCGATACGCAAAAACCGCTACTCGACCACCTTCAAGAACCAATCCCAATCGGCATTCCCCGTTATTTTCTTGGCTTGGAATCCGGTTCGACGGTGGAACTGCTGATCGGTTTTAATTCTGCGGATTCATTCTGCTTTTGTTCCACCTCACCGGCCGATGCCTGCCGCCGGACAAATCGCCGGAACAGCATCGCCACGCCGCCGAACAAACCATTGAACAACGCAGGAAACCCTTGATATCCGCCGGGGGTCAGGTTTTTCATATCAGCTCCTTTCCTCACCTTTTTCCGAATCCCAAAGGACGCCGTGGTCGTCATTCCCGCGTCAGCCCCCCGAGCAATGAGCATCGGAGGTTTGCCGATGCGAAGCATTTGTGAGCGGGGGTGTTCTTAGCGGGAATCCAGGGGCTTTTCGGAGTGGATGCCCGCTAAGTACGCGCGGGCATGACGATCATGATATTTCCCTGCCCTTATCGGACAGCCCCCGGGACGAAAGGAATAAGGGAGAGGATTGAAAGGAAATTTTTTTACACCTCGATCCGCTCGACCTTAAATAGCACCGGCCGCAGCCCGTCGGTGCAGGATTCGATCTTCACGATCGGATTTCCGGCGTGCATGCTGTGGATGATGAAACGCATATCCGCCCAGGCCCAGGTGCACAGGCCCGCCGGCGGATCCCACTCGCTGTCGGTGATGAACTCCTGCCCCACCTCAAGCCGGCCGCACGGGGCGGGCTCGCCATACGGATATTGTTTATAGAGATCCTCGTTGAAGGATTTTCGAATGACGGTGATTTTGCACTTGTAGTCGGGCATGTGGCCTCCTGTTCGTACAGACCTAACCCCCTCTCCCCGCCTCCATCCCGGTGGTCTTCCGAGGTGAAGGCGGGGAGAGGGGGTTAGGTTTTACTTTTTCTTCCGCATCCAATCGCGCAGCACCCGCCAGCCGATCACCTGGATGCCGGATCGTTTCATGAAATTGCGCATGGCGGAACTGGTGAAGGCCTGATAATCCGCCGCGCGGCTTTTCCAATCCGGCGCGATGGCGCGCAGCTCCGGGGTATCGCAGGCCGGGTGAAGGATGAAATAGCTCAATCCCGCCGGCAGGGTTTCCATCGCGCGCTGCGCCACGCCGATCCTATCGCCGGAAGATTCCAAAGGCATTACAAGAAAATTATCGATAAGGGGGATTCCCCGCGCTTCCAGTTTTTCGGACCACTGCGAAAAAACGGCGGCCCTCTTTTCGTCTTTCCCGGCCGCCTTCGCGCCGGCACGATCGGTGCGCATAAAAAACGGCGGCAGGCCGCGGCGGGCCGGCTCCTGCAGGTAGGCCGGAAGGAATTTTGGATGCCAGGCGGTGAGCATGTGAGTATCCACGTGGGTCAGGTCGATACCGGCCGCCTGGGCGCGCTTGATCTGCGCTCTCAGTTCAAGCGCCGCGGCTTCGCTTTTGGCGCGCTTCTGCGCAGGTTCGGACTCGCGGTGAAAAAATCCCTCGGCGTCGATCAATCCGGATTTGGGATCGCGGGTTGAGATCGGCCCCCAGCGATAGCGATCCCATTCGCTGGTCAGGGTGAAATGCAATCCCAGATCGATCGCGGGATGCGCGCGGGCATATTCGGCCGCCGCCGGGAACCACGGGCAGACGGCCATCGTGGCCATCGAGGATACGATGCCGGCGCTCATCAACCCTTCCATCGCCGCGAAACTGGCGTGGCAAAAGCCGATGTCGTCGGCGTGGATGATGACGACGCGATCGGTATCGGAATATCCAAGTTCGCGCAGAACGGGATTGGGACGCATAGGTCCTCCGAGGTCAGCTTTCTTTCTCCACCACGATCGTGCACTTCGTGACGAGCGCGGCGATCGCGCCGATCGCCGCCAGCTGCGGGGCGAGGAATACGCCGACGACCCCGAGTGTCACCGGAAATTCGATCAGCGTTTTGCCGGTCTCATCCCGGATCAGGATTCGCCGGATGTTGCCCTCATGCAGCAGTTCCTTGATCTTCGCCAGGAGCGCGTCCCCGTTTACCTGGAATTCCTCGGTGCGTGATTTTTGGTCGGTCATATTCTCTCCTGCCCCCTCCTTATTCCTCCCTCGTTTATCGGTGTGCGATAAACAGGGGAGGTTTATTAGTGAGGATACCCGATCGCCTGCAGGACAAGCACCCCAATCCCCGTCAGCAGAAACAGGCCCCCGGCGATCGCCGGTGCGCAGCCCGCCGAACGCGGCGCTTTATCGAAACCTTGGGTCGATCCGGCTTTTCCTTTCTTAACAATACTGTAGAGCATGATACCCGCGCCGAGGAGCAGCAACAGAATCCCCAATCCGGTGACCGGGAGGCTCGGGAAAATCAGATATTCGAAGTTCAACGCCAGCAGGACGATCAGCAACAGCGCGGCGACAAATAAAACCTGGGACATCCTTCATTCACCTCGTAATGATCAATCGATGCAAAGGTTCGGGAGTCGTGGAAAATTACGGGTAAGGGCAATCGGATTGTAACCGATCCCGCGCCGCCCGGGTCCCGCTGGAGCCGGAACCGCGTCCGGCTACCTGGTGGGGACCGAATCCCCCTCACACAGGCCTTCCCTTCCCGCACCTCCTTCAGTCCCGGTTTCCCACCGGGAAAAACCCTCCTCCGGTCCCATGCCCGACACTCCGCACGGCCGTTCCGGTCTTCCACCCGGATTTGTATAGTGAATGCAAATCCTACTGGAGGAGGAAAACAATGAAGAACGAAATCGTAATTCGCACCGAAAAGCTTCGCAAGTATTTTGGCGCGGTCCACGCCGTGGAAGAGGTGAACCTGGAAGTCCGGAGCGGCAGCGTGTTCGGATTTCTGGGGCCGAACGGCGCGGGCAAGACCACGACCATCGGGATGATCCTGAGCCTGATCCACCCGACGGCTGGCACGGTGACGGTGTTGGGCGAACCAGTCAGTCCCTCCCGCAACCGCGTGCTTCGGCGCGTGGGCGCGATGGCGGGCGCCCCGGCCCTGATCCCGTACCTGAGCGCGCGCGAAAACCTGCGGCTGGCCGCCCGGCTGAACGACGGCCTGCCCGTCCGCCGGATCGACGAAGTGCTGGAACAGGTCGGGTTGTCCGCGGCGGCGGACCGCGCGTCCGGACAATATTCCACGGGCATGAAGCAGCGCCTGGGAATAGCCATCGCCATCCTGCATCAGCCCGAACTGCTGATCCTGGACGAACCGACCAACGGGATGGATCCGGCCGGGATGCTGGAAATCCGGAACATGCTGCGAGCCCTGGCCGATGGCGGCATGACGATCTTCCTCAGCAGCCATCTGCTGCACGAAGTGGAACAGGTGTGCGACGAGGTGGCCGTGCTGAACCGGGGCAAGGTTGTCCGCCAGGGAAAGGTCGGCGAACTCCTGGGCAAGAACGAGGCGGTCCTGCGGGTGCGGGTGCCATCCCCCGCGGAAGCGGCAACCCTGCTGCTGACGCTGCCCGGCGTTTCGGAGGTCATGCCGAACGGTTCGTACGTCACCGTCACCGGAGCAACCGGCGATGCGGTCGTGCGGTGCCTTGCGGCGCACGGGATCATCCCGAGCGAGGTCACCAGCGGGCATCCGGATCTGGAACAGGTTTTTCTTCAACTCACGAATTCCTAATTCAACCTTCCTGCGGGATGCAGGACAAGGAGGCTGATATGTTGTGGAATCTGTATTCGAACGAAAACACCAAGCTTTTCCGCCGCGCGCTGTATTGGGTGGGATTGGCGGTCCTGTTTGGAATGGGCATGGCGATCTTTGGATTTCTTTATGCCGCGGTGCAAATCCCGGCGCTTTCCCAAAATATCCCGCCCGAACAGATTGTGATGTTCAAGGGCATGCTGACCTGGCCGGCATCGTTCTATACGGCCCTTCAATTAAGCTGGTCAAGCATCAGTGTGGGAGGGCTGCTCGCGTTTCTCCTGGTGGGAGTGGTCACGGCCCAGGAGTACCCATGGCGGACACTGAACCTCACGGTGGGGCACGGGACACCCCGGGCGCAGGTGCTGGCGGCGAAGCTGCTCTCCGTCTTTACCGCGATTGCGGGCTGGATGGTGATCCTGATTCTGGCCGTCGGCGCATTCACCGCCTTTACCAGCCGGCAGTTCGCGGGAGGTCCGGATATCAGCAGCGTGAATTTCGGCCACCTGGGAATGAGCATTTTGCGGCAGCTGTTGGCGCTGACCCCGTATGTGGCCCTGACCTTCTGCCTGGCGGTGGCGACTCGTTCCGCCGTGGCCGCGATCGGTGTGGCCGCCGGTTTTTCCCTGATCGTCGAGCCCCTTATCATCCAGCTGAACATGATCGCGGGCGGCGGATTGTCGGGGGTGACGGCTTACCTGCCGATGATGCTCTCGCAGAGCCTGCTGAAGGCGAACGAGTTGGGAGCGGCGGGAATGATCGGCGCCGGCGGCGGGATGAATCCGGGAACTGCCGCGGCGGCGATCGCCGTCTACACGGGCGTCTTTCTCCTGTCGGCATTCGTGATCTTCCGCCGGCAGGATCTCTCCAGCTGATCGAATGCGTCATCTCCGGATCGGCGCGCCCGATGGAATGACGCGCCGATCCGGATCGTTTATTGCCAAACCGCAAATTTCCCTTAAAGGTACAATCCATGTGGCATCCAATTCCTCCAATGAAAAACCACCCTCGCGTTCCTTTGTTTCGCCGACTGAGCTGGAAACTCACCAGCAGCTATGCGCTGGTCACCGTCGCCACGCTGCTGCTCGCCGAACTATGCGGACTCGGCGGACTGGGGATGTTCTTAAGTGAAGCGGACCTTTATCCCCGGGCCATGTCCTTCCTCCTATCGGGCGCGGCGCAGGATCTCCATTCGCCGCTCGCGTCCACTCCTCCGGATACCGACGGAATCCGCAGCTGGTTCCGCCAAGTTACCAACGGCGGGGTTTCGTTTGAAGCCTTTGGCCGATATGCGATGAATTTCGCCCTGGACGACAACACCCTGGCGAACAGCCGGTTCTATGTTTTGGATACCGGGGGAAATCTGTGGTTCACCTCGCCGGAGGAAGAGACCCTTCCAACCGGGGAGCCTTTTAAAATCCCGGATGTTCCGGGGCTGGATAAGATTCTCCGCATGGCGCTGAACGGAGAGCGCGATTCCGGGCGTTTGTTCGTCGTCACGAATGATCCGGATGTCTTGGCCATCGCCGCGCCGATAACGGATCCGGATGGAACGTTCCGCGGCGCCCTGGTGATGGTCATAAAGAATATGGCCATGGTAAACACCCTCGGGCAGCTTCCCGCCCTGCTGGGAGTGAGCCTTGCGTGCGTGGGACCGGTCGCTATTCTGGTCGGTCTCTTTTTCGGGTTCGTGACCGCCCGCGGCGTGACCCGCCGGCTCGGACGGATGGCCCAGACGGCATCCGCCTGGGGCCGCGGCGATTTCTCCTCTGCCATCCGCGACAATTCCGCGGATGAGATCGGGCGACTGGCGGGGGATTTAAACCGGATGTCGCGGCAGCTGCAGGAACTCATCCAAACCCGGCAGCAGCTGGCGGGGTTGGAAGAACGCAACCGGCTGGCGCGCGACCTGCACGACAGCGTCAAGCAGCAGGTGTTCGCGATCAGCATGAACCTCGGCACGGTGCAAACCCTGTGGGAACGCGACCCGGCGCAGGCCCGCGAAAAGCTTGAGGCGGCGATGCAGCAAGCCCAACAGGCGCAAAAGGAACTGGCGATGCTGATCCAGACCCTGCGGCCGGTTCAGATGCAGGGCAAGCGGCTGGTGCAGGCGCTTGGGGAATTCCTCCAGGATTGGCAGACGCAGAGCGGGATCCACTCCGAATATCAAGCCGGCGAGGGATTTTCCCTCTCGGATGAAAAGGAGCAATCGCTCTTCCGCGTCGTGCAGGAGGCGCTTTCCAATGTTGCCCGGCACAGCGGCGCACAGAACGTGCATGTTGTACTGAACGCACAAGGCGGACAGGTGATCATGACCGTCTCCGACGACGGCCGCGGATTCGATCCGGACAAAGCAACCGGGGGCTATGGGTTGAAGTCGATGCGCGAGCGCGTGGAAGCTCTGGGCGGAACGCTGGAGATCAGGAGCGGCGGGAACGGCACGCAGATCACCGCCTCGATGCCGATGGAATAAGCTTGTCATTGCGAGCCTGCCCCCGAGGAGCAAAACTGCTCGCCTGTGCTCCTTGAGCAGTTTTGATTGCGAAGCGGGGGGAGCGGCGCGACCCCGGCCTACCCCAACCGGGGCAGGCGAAGCAATCACCTGATTCTGTAAAAGAAGGAGATTGCTTCGCTCCCGGAGCATGCCCTGAGCGTATGCGAAGGGGTCGCTCGCAATGACACTATGCTGGAAAGCGCGTGGAGAATATGGACACACCGATTTCGGTAATCATCGTCGACGATCATGCCGTCGTGCGCAGCGGCATTCGCGGCTACCTGGAGGCACAGCCGGATCTCCAGGTGCTGGGCGAAGCCGCATCCGGCGCCGAAGGCGTGAAACTGGCCGCCGAGACGGTCCCGGACGTGGTCCTGATGGACCTGGCGATGCCGGAAATGGACGGCGTCGAGGCCACCCGCCGCATCCGCGATGCATCCCCGCGCACCCAGGTCGTGGTCCTGACCTCCTTCCACGACGATGCGCACATCTTCCCGGCCATCCGCGCCGGCGCGCTTTCCTATTTATTGAAGGATATCAATCCCGAGGAGTTGGCCCGGACGGTGCGCCTGGCGGCCCAAGGTGAAGCGGTATTGAACCCGCGCGTGGCCTCGCGCCTTGTTCAGGAATTGGCCGGTGAGCGCACGCCGCAATCCAACCCGCTGGCGGAGCTGAGCAACCGGGAGCTCGAAGTGCTTAAGTTGATTGCCGAGGGTTTATCCAACGCCGATATCGCCGGGAAGCTCGTCCTCAGCCCAAAAACCGTGAAGGGCCACGTATCCAATATCCTTGGAAAACTTCATCTTGCCGACCGGACCCAGGCGGCGATCCTCGCCTGGCGGCAGGGGATGGTCCGATCGGAATGAAGGGTGACACTTAATTTGGCTGCGCCGGGGTGAACCCCGGCGTGGTGACCAAAAGCCCGCCAAAATGGCGGGCTTTTTGACAACCTTGCTCACTCAAATGAGATTCGCCCCCGGGGCAGCGTATTCCAGAGCCGAAAATTCATCCCGGCACAGTGGGACAAACCGGTGACCTTCCGGCAAGTCTTGTCACGGCCGCAGAGTCCCCGCCCAGATCTGCCAGGCGAGCGCGGTCTTGGCCAGCAGGCTCAGGACGATGTACACCCGCTCGCCGAAGAGGTAATCCTTCCACGGCCCGACCTTCTTATACTGCAGGAACATGTTGATCGCGAAGATGTTGAAGAACACGAAGATCGTCGGGACGATCGCGTAAACGAAAGCCGGCGGTTTGGCGTCCGAGGATCCGAGCGCCCCGTAGAACGAGACGAAAATTACGATCCACGGAACGATCCCGGCGATGCAGCCGTAGATGAACGCGGTCCAATCGGTCTTGGCGGTGGTCTGGTTGTGCAGCTCCATCATGATCCCGAACAGGTTCATCATCGCATTGATGCCGAACAGAAGGATCAGCGCGCCCAGGTCCGTCACACCGACCAGCATCCCGATCAGGACGATCATCAGCGAGGAGGAAAGCGCATACTCGTAGAACCGCGCCGGGTTCATCCCGCTCTTCAGCTTGGCCACGTACCAGTTGTAGCCGACGGTGGCCAGGAAGAAGTGGGCGGCGGCCGAGATGAGCAGGAAGACCGCCACCGCCGGGCCGAAGCGCAAGTCGTAGACCTGGGTCGGATTGGGCACCAAAGAACGTGTCGCGGCGTCGAACCGCAGGAAGTTGGTGAACACCGGGTAGGTGGTGTCGTTGCTGATCACCCACATGAAAACACCCTGGATCAGGTGCAGCACCCCCATGACGGCGTTGAAGGCGCGCAGCCCGGTGTACGTCTTTTCAGACGCCGCAACCGCGGGGATGGCGGCGACGGCTTTTACCGCAGCCTTGGGCGCCGCTGCGACCACCCGTCTTGCAGATTTGACCGGAGTTTTCTTCACAGCTTTTTTTATTGCCATGGTTTCTCTCCTTACCCCTCCCCGGCCCTCCCCAATTTGGGGAGGGAGAAATGAAGGGGCGCTACACAATCAGGATAATTCCGAACACAATCTCCACGATCAGGCTGATGATGTTGGATTGCATCACCGAACGGTCGAGGAACATCGACACGGTGCGCACGGCGGCGATCGCCAGGTACATGACCCCAAGCGCCTGGTAGACTTCCGGAACAGGCAGCAGGAACGGCGCCAAACCCAGGCCGATGAACAACCCTCCCATCACGGCGCGGATCTCGGTGATCCCGCGGGGTCCTGTGGCTTCCAATCCCGTGAAGCCTTTAATGGCCCGCGGAGCGAACAGGGAAATCCCTCCCGTCGCGACCGTCGCCAGGGCGCAGATGATTTTCAGTATTTGCAGAATATCCATGGTTCCTCCTCCGCCTAAGCCCGTTTGCCGTACCAGAACTTCTTCCAGTCACCGCCGCTCGATTGCAGCGCGAGAAAGGTGTAGAGCGCGCCGGCCCAGAATCCCAGGATCATCATCAGGGCCACCCAGATGATCGACGGCACAAGCGCCTTCTCCCGAAATACGATCCAACACGAGAATAGCGCAAAACCGACGTATAAATCAACCAGCGAGACGATCCCCCAGGGATTGGCGATGATTTTCGCCCCATCGCTTGAAAAATCGCCGATGGTGAATCCGTAGATCAGAACGCCGGTCATTGCCAGCAGGCCGATCAACGCAATTGCTTTGGCAAGTTTCATAATTCCTCCTTGGATGTGTGTCGCTGAAGAGGAGTTGTCTATAAAGTGGAACGGCCTTTGTATGGATGATACCCGGCACCTCCGGGACCGTCATTCCCCGCGTGATTTTTAGCGGGAATCCTGTGTCTTTCCGCAAACACAAGTGCAAAGACCCTGGATGCCCGCTGAGAGCGCGCGGGCATGACGATCACACCCGCCTTGTACCCTCTACGTTCGATCCCCGCGGTTCTTCGGGAGCCAGGGGACAAACGGGCTGGTCCGTTCGATGTACTCCTTATACCCCGGCCGCGTTTCCATGGTTTTTTCCAGCAGCGCCACGCCCGAAACACGCAGGAGCAGCAGGGTCATGATCACCGGGCTGAACACCGTCCATCCACCACCGGCGGAGGCAGCGATCAGGTAGAAACCCCACCACTGGGCGGCATCCCCGAAGTAGTTCGGATGGCGGGTGTAGCGCCAGACTCCGGTATCCAGGACTCTGCCCTTGTTGGCGGGGTTGGCCTTGAAACGGGCCAGTTGCGCATCCCCGGCCGCTTCGAAGTAGAAGCCAACCGCCCATACAAGGACTCCGAGGGCATCGATCCAGGTCAGCCGGTCCGGAGCCGCGCCGTACTGCGCGGCAAGCAACGGGGCCGAGATGATCCACAGCAGGAAGCCCTGCAGCAGGAATACCTGGAGGAAGCTCCACCACCACCAGCGCGGGCCGTTCTCCCCGCGCCATTTCTGGTAGCGGAAATCCTCCGGCTTGCCCCAATTGCGGGTGAGAATGTGGATCGTAAGCCGCAGGCCCCAGATGGTGACCAGCATCCCGATCAGCAGTTTGCGCGGCAAAAAACCATCGGGCGTGAGAGCGAAGTAGACCCAGTTGGCGACGACAAATCCGGCGCCCCAGAAAATGTCCACGATGCTGGAGTTTTTCAGATACAGGCTGACGAGCCAGAGGGCCGTCATGCAGCCCAGTATGACCGCCAGCCCGATCCCATACTCGGCAAGCCAACTCATGCTCTCCTCCATTTTACGCTTTGGAAATACAGGCGAACCCGATCACTCCGGGTCCGATGTGTGAGCCGATCACCGGGTTGATCTCTTCCATCCAGATATCCCCGGCGGGCAGCAGGTTGCGGATTTCCTCGAGCAGTTCGCGCGCGCGCTCGGCCGCCGCCGAATGCAGGATGGCCGCCTTCTCGTACGGGCCGGATTCCAACAGCAGTTCGACCAGCCGCTTCATCGCCCCGCCCCGGGTGCGGACCCGCTCCGCCGTCGGTTCCCCGTCGTACATCTTGAGCAGCGGCTTGATTTGCAGCAGCGTGCCGAGGGTCGCCAGCGCGAAATTCATCCGCCCGCTGCGGCGCATGAATTCGAGCGTATCGAGCGCGGCAAAGACGTGCGTCCGGGAAATCTGCCCTTCCAGCATCGCCAGGATCTCCGGCATCGTCCGCCCGGCTGCCGCCGCCTCGGCGGCGGCCTGAACCAGGAAGCCCATCCCCAGGCTGAGCTGACGTGAATCCAAAACCGTCACGGGGAGGGTTTTCGTGATTTTGGCTCCCTCCCGGGCGATATCCACCATTGCGCTCAGTTTCACGGAAATGTGGATTGAGAGGACTTCCGACGCCCCCTCCTCCGCCATCCGATCGTACGCCTGGCGGAAAACCTCCGGGCTGGGGACGGCCGTGGTCGGGGCGGGATGAAATGAAGGCAGACGTTCGTAAAATTCCCGGCGCGAGAGGTCCACCCCGTCCTGAAACTCCCGGCCGTCGGCATGGATGTAAAGAGGAACCACTCCGATCCCGTGTTGTTGGATGATCTCTTGCGGCAGGTCGCAGGTGCTGTCGGTGACGATTCGAATGGTCATGGGTTTGCCCTCGTAGTTTAGATGCTGCAAACTCAGGAAGGTGACAGGATCAGCGGCAACAGATGTTAATATTACACTGAAATGACTTTCGCCGTTTGACGGAAAAGGCAAATTGGAGTGCGCGGTCCTGATTGGGGATTGGGCCGGGGATAGGCATGAAGATATTTCGAAGGCTGTTCCGGAAGCCCGTTTCCACCACGCGGGCCTGACGAACGATTAAAGGGTCGTCATTCCCGCGCCTGCCCCCGCGGCGCATACCGGCTCGATCTGGTTCATGAGCCGGGATGAAAGCAAAGCGGGGGTGTTCGTAGCGGGAATCCAGGGAGGGTGTGAGAATTATCGGCAGGTACGGCGCGGCGGGAAAAATCAACCCGCCAGCGCGCCGCTGAGGAGAAACGCGATCACCGCATTTAGGATAATCGAAGCATAGTACGCAACCCCGATCCCCTGCTTCAGATTCTTTTCCGCATCCTCGACGATCACGAAATCCAGCCAGTTGCGGGTGAATTTGCGGGTGTTGATCCGGTACATCATATGGACGAACAGCATAAGCAGTATGAACACAGCCGTGAATACCGCCGCCCGCCGCCATCCGAAGAGGTATATGAAGGCGGCGATTACGGACAGGAGGATTAATATCTTCAGGGCCTTGAACCAAGCCGGCTGCAGCTTGTGGCCTTTGACGAACTTTGCGTCGTGAGCAATTTCATGGAATAGGTTCTTCATGATCAACGCCTCTGCCCCTCACCCCCTACCCCTTCCGGGATCCAAACGCCGCGCCGGGATCGCGTTCCCATTCCTCGGCGTCCCCGGGAACAATCCGGAA
>Ga0105104_10000773_pt1 | contig 24791 bp, 25 predicted proteins | sample PPLLaktember2015_3_FD_87034 | JGI IMG/M metagenome (GOLD analysis project Ga0105104, IMG submission 87034) | Freshwater sediment microbial communities from Prairie Pothole Lake near Jamestown, North Dakota, USA - PPLs Lake P7 Core (6) Depth... | ecosystem: Environmental > Aquatic > Freshwater >...
CTCCAGTCATCCTTCGCTCATCCTATAGTGCGCCCGATTGCGTCCAAAACGACCTCTCACATACCGGGGGAACTCACCGAGCTTTTGAGGTTTTTCTCAAAGAACTCAGTGATCTTGATTATCCCCTTTAGGGGACGGTGGCTAAGAAAGCTATAGACCATTCTTTTGGAGACTCTCCTGGACTTAAAATCGCTTACAATCAGCTTCTGACACAGACCCTCACCCGGAGGTTTTCATGGCAAAACGAGCGAAAGATTCCAAAAACGAGACAGGCATGGTCAAGGTTGTGGACCCATTCTATGATTCGCCGGACGTGATCCATGCGGAAGCGGAGCCGTCGCCTTCCCGCCCGAGCGTGGGGCAGCGGGTCCGCCGCTTTTTTGACTTCCTGCTTCGTCTGGTTGCTACGTTGATCATCCTGGGGGTGATCGGCCTGGGGTTGTATTATGGCTTGCCGCTGCTCTATCAAAAGTACATCGTGCCGGTGGAGCAAAATATGGCTGAGGTCACAGAACTGCAAGCCTGGCAGAAGCAGACCGACCAGGATCTGGCAGACCTGCAAAGCAGATTGGAAGCCATGGAAGCCGAGCAGGGTCAGAACGCCGAAGCGTTGACCGATCTGGATGAACGCACGAGCGGGATCGAGACGGAGATCGCTGCGCACACAAAGTCATTGGCGGCGCTCGAGCGCATGCAGAACGAGCTTCAGGAAAAAGATGAAGCCACCTCGGCGGAATTACAGCGCCAGATCAATATGCTCAAGGCGATGGAGCTGCTCTCACGTGCCCGCCTGTTCATGTATCAAAGCAATTTTGGGCTCGCCCGGCAGGATGTGAACATCGCACGCGACCTGATCGCGACGGTCCAGAAGGATGCCCCCGACTCTCTTGCAGAGGATCTGAAGGAAGTCGTCCGCCGCCTCGACCTGGTCCTGACCGATCTGCCGAACTTTCCCGTAGCCGCCAGCGACGACCTCAACGTTGCATGGCAGATCCTGCTTTTGGGTCTGCCGGAAGCCGGGACCGGCACGAGCGTGGATGGAACGCCTATGCCTACGCTCTCACCCACCTCCACTCCCGCTGCGACCTTCACCCCAACCTCGCAAGTGACTGTCGAGCCAACTGCAACACAATAAGATTGCCAGACATATTACCAGTCATCTTAAAAATGTCCTCCCGTCATTGCCAGGAGGGGGCAGCCCGACTCGCAATAACGGAGATGCATTTTTGAGACAAGTTCTAACGACAAACGATCTCGTCCATATCATGGACGAGATCGTTTATGTGTAGGCAGGGCAGCCGGCGAGACGGAGAAGCAGGCTTGCTTTGGACAAATCTTAATGTTATCCACATGCTAGAAGCCCGATTACATAGTACAATGATAGTGAATTACTACACAGTGCGAGAGTTTGAAAATTTTGTTTTGCTTCTATGCGGGGAAAGAGATAGGCGCTTATAACGAAATCACGAAAACTCCCAAATGAAACCAGGCTGTAAAAAGCGTTATCTTGAAAAGGAGCACCACATGATGATGATAAATCGAGCGTTATTCGAAGAAAATTGGACCCTGATCCGCAGCCGGTCTACAGAACGGTGGAGTCTGATGGCTGATTACGATCTAACGAAAGTGGACAAGGCGGACGTGAAATTGGATAAATTCGTCACCATGCTGCGTGTCAAGTATGGATACACCCAGGAGAAAGCTCGTGAAGAAGTCGCCATGTTTTGGGCGGAATATATCGGCAAGAGCAAGCTGGCCAAGTAAATACTTTTTCACCCGAAAGTCATAAGCCGGGACCTCGAGGCAGCAATGCTTCGAGGTCTTTTTTATCTATACCCATATTCCAACTTCAGTAACCCATTCGCGCAGACATCGTGCCCGCAGGGTATTCGCGTAAATTCGCGGACTCACTTTCGACTTTGAGAAGACCATACCAGGGATACCCACAAGGGTTGTTTGAAAGATAATCATGAGATTACAATGGGGAGAATATCCCATGGAAGATATCCTCCGAAAAATAATCGACAATCACTTTTCAGACCTGGCGGGGCTTACCGCCGATGCCTCCATTCCCCTGTCACAAGTTCTGCTCAACGAGGTCATTGCAGCAGTTCTTGAGGGGAACAGGACGATCCAATCCTGCCAGGTGTCCGTCCACGAACAAAACCAGGTTTCGGTACGTCTAAAAACAAGCTCATTGCCGTGGGCTCTGAATTTAAAGTTGAAGCTCGACAAGTCCGTGGATCTTTCGAGCTTTTCCTCGCCGAAGATCAGGGCCTGGCTGGAAAACAATCAACTCCTGGGAAGCCTGGGTTCGCTTTTCAACGTATTCCCGGAATGGGCAAAGCTGTACGGCAACCAGGTGGTGATCGATCTCGGTTATTTTCTTCCCGCCTCGGAACAAAAACAACTTCTCGATCTCATCAAATCGGTTGACATCAAAACCGAAGAAGGCAAAGCAATTTTTGATATCAAAATCGAAGTGGAATAACAAATTTGGTTGGCAGTCTGGCAAAAGGGCAATGCCATACTGCCGGACACCACGTGCAAAGGTCATTGCTTGACTTCTCATTCCAATTGACAATCATGACAAACAAACATTCCATCGCAACCCCTCTTGTTATTGTCACGGTGCTGATCGCGGTTCTGTCCAGCGGATTTTCATTCGGCAGAGTCGCGGCTCAGTCATCCAATGCGGTGAATCCACTGGCTCTGTATCCCAATATTGAGACCATGGGAGTTACTGCGTATGAGGTCAACCTGCCGAACACGGCACAGCTCATGTACCGGCAGCAGGGGGAAACCGACTGGCGTAGCGGGCATCCGCTCATTCGTATCGATGATGGTCGTCTGGTCGGGAGTCTGTTCGGTCTCTCTCCATTGACAACCTACGAGGTCAGGGTGATTGCCGGGTCGGTCGAGTTCAGTGGCTCAGCCACCACGCAGTCCGAAGAACTTCCGTTTACGCCTGCCGCGGTCCTGCATGTCGATGATAACGCCTCGGCTGGGGGGGATGGCTCTGCCGCCGCGCCGCTCCGGACAATTCAGGAGGCGGTAAACCGCGCGGGTGCAGGGACGCAGGTGCTGGTTGCAGATGGCGTCTATCGTGAAGCGGTCACGTTCCCGGCGTCGGGAAATGCCAATCAATGGATCCAGGTCAAGGCGTCGGGAGATGGCGCAATCCTGGATGGCTCCAAAGAGCTGAGTGGGAACACCTGGAGGCCTCATCCAACGAGGGGGCGCGTCTGGTTTACGTCGGCAGCCCTCTTCGGCTATCTGGCGCGCGATGGACAACGTTTCTATCATTACGAAAATCTTTCCGGGCTGATGCAGAGCCGTGGTTGGGGTGGTGTCACCGTCAACGAAGGCTGGTACTTTGACTCGAGTACCTCACGGCTTTACATCCGCAGCCAGGACGATCCTTCCGACCATCGCTGGCGGATGTCCCAGCTTGCCCATGCCTTCGATGTGAACGGGCGCGACTGGATCTGGATCGAGGGCTTTGAAATGCAGTTTTACGGCCGCTGCGGTGTCTGCACCGTGAATGCCTCTCATCTTGTGATCCGCAGCAATAAAATCCACAATATGCTGCTGGGAATCTTCGTGGACTGGAATGGGGGCGAGCATCAGGGCAACGACACGCGCATCGAATACAACGAAGTCTACGATCCGCTGGTCAATGAATTTCCCTGGGATGCGACCAAAGCCAGCACCATGGAGGGCACCGCGATCATTGTCAGAGGCCACATTGGGGCGATCGTGCGCGGCAACGACATTCACAACTTTTTCAATGGAATTTACACGGGGTCCTCCGGCGCCCTGCAGAATCCCGGGGTTGCATTTGACGCAGATATCTACAATAACTACATCCATGACATCAGTGACGACGCCCTGGAGCCTGAGGGCGCCGCGGTCAACCATCGTTTCCGAAACAACATGATCGATGCGAGCTTTGTCGGTGTTTCCCTGGCGCCGGTCACGCAGGGACCCACCTGGGTTCTGCGCAATGTGGTCAGCAACTACACCAGCCGGAGCCTCAAATGGGCTTTGAACTCAGACGGTTTCGTGTTCATCTATCACAATACAAGCTGGACAAACGCCAGCAACGTCAATGCGATGGATTTGATCACCCCGGTCCGCAACTCGGTGATGCGCAACAACATTTTCCAAAGCACCGGATATGCGTTCGCAGAGAGCCCCACCGGTTCGACGGGAAACGACTGGAACTACGATAACTGGTACACCACACGTGGATCGAGTTTCCCTCACTTCAAGTGGGAGAACAGGGGCTATAACTCCATTGCGCTGTTGTGCGCCGCGACCCGGCTCGAATGTAATGGATATGAAGACATTCCGGGATTTGCTAACCCGCTGGGTGGCAACTTCACGCTTCTGTCCGCCAGTCCGAATATCGATCGGGGCATTGTGATTCCGGGCATCAACGATGTCTTTACCGGCAATGCACCCGACGTGGGTGCGTATGAATCTGCCTTCAATCCCCCGCCGCGAGTTGTGTCTGTTGTCCTCGCCGAAGCAAACCCTGCCAGCGCGAGCAGCGTGAACTTCACTGTGACATTCTCGGAATCTGTGAGTGGTGTGGACCTTCTTTTTCCATACAGCGATTTTGAACCTGTCCACAGCCCGGAGATTAAAGGTGTTTTGATCACAGGCGTGACCCGCGTTTCGGATGCAGCCTATACAGTTCGCATGGAGATTGGTGCAGGCAATGGAGCTATCCGGCTGGATGTGATCGATGATGACAGCATCGTCGATTCTCAGGGGCAGCCGCTGGGTGGGGCAGGAGCGGGGAACGGAGATTTTACGACGGGTGAAGAGTACATCGTAAACCGGCCTCCCAAGGGAACGACTTCCATTGCCTTCAAATCCGCCGGAGGCTATGACGGTTGGATTCTGGAATCAGGTGAGAATACGAACGCAGGCGGTTCGTTCGACAGGAACGCGACAACCTTCATCGTGGGCGACGATCCAAGAGACAGGCAGTATAAGAGTATTCTTTCTTTCGATACGAGTTCCCTGCCGGATCATGCTGCGATCACAGGTATCCAGTTGAAGATCAAGAGGCAGGGAGTGGCCGGAGCCGATCCATTTGGGACACATGGGGCACTGCTGGCGGAAATCCGCAAGGGCCCGTTTAGCAATCATGTCGCCCTGCAAACCGCGGACTTTTCCGCAGTTGCCAGCCCGGGCGCGCCTCGCGATCCGTTTAGCGCCCTGACGTCCAGCTGGTATGTTGTTCAATTCAGCAATACCAATCTGTTGCTGGTCAACAAGGCTGGCGTGACCCAGTTCCGCCTGTTTTTCAATAAGGATGACAATGACGACCGGGGCTCAGACTATATGAAGTTCTTCTCAGGCAACTCTACGGATGCCAACAAGCCGGAGTTGATCGTTACTTACTATCTGCCATGAACGATTTTTCCAATGACGCCACGACCGAAAAATAACAGTATCGGCGCATCGATAATAAGAATAACTGGTACAATTTCAGACAGTCTTTTTGCAGGAGGTTGGAGTGGCGAGACCGATCATTGGGCCCGATGTAAGTTTTTATCAGGATGATCCTGGCACCACGCAGGAGATCAATTTCGAGCGGATGGACGATGCCGCCGATTTCGTCATTATCCGCGCCGGGCAAAACCTCTGGGCAGATTCCGATTTCAAGAATAACTGGCGCCGGGCAAAGGAAGCGGGTCTGCCGCGTGGTTCTTATTGGTTCTACGACAGCCGCGCGGATCCCAGACAGCAGGCTGAGTTATGGGTCAATCTGCTCGCTGGTGACCTGGGGGAACTGCCTCTTTTCCTCGACCTCGAAGAAGCCTATCGCGGGACATACACGGGCTGGCAGCATTGGAAGACATGTCTGGAGCGACTGAAGGCTTTGGTTGGTTCCAAGGAAATTGCCATCTACACTGCCTATCATTACTGGAATAGTAATGCACCCATGAGCCAGCCTACTGAACTGGAATATTTCCATCGCTATCCGCTGTGGATCGCGAATTATGGTGTATCTCAACCTTTGGTCCCCAAGCCCTGGTCGACAAATGAGTGGCTGTTCTGGCAGTTTACGGCGAGTGGAGATGGTCCCGGGTATGGAGTGGAGAGCCTGGAGATCGACCTGAATTATTTCAACGGCGACGCCCAGGCATTTGCCAACCGCTTCAACGTCCCCGTGCCGGAGGACCCGACGCCGCCTCCGCCCGGAGAACAGTACCGCGTCAACGCGGGGACCCTGAACGTGCGCGAGGGGCCCGGTACGAGCTACAAAGCCATTGGCTTCTATCAGAGGAACGACGTCGTCGAATCGCTGGAGTCGAATGCCGATGGGAACTGGCTGCGTGTCCGCCGCCTGAGCGATGGTCTCACCGGTTGGGTTGCCAGCGCCTACCTGGTGAAACTTACTACGCCTCCTCCTCCGCCACCACCTCCACCCCCGCCTCCTCCGGGTGGCCGCTACCGTGTCAATGTGGGGAGCCTGTATGTGCGCGAGGGACCCGGCACGAATTTCAAGGCGCTCGGCTATCTGGTCAGGAATGATATTGTCGAGGCGCTTGAGTTCAATAGCGGTGCAAGCTGGATGCGCCTGCGCCGCCTCAGCGATGGGTTGACCGGCTGGAGTTCGAGCCAATATCTCGTCAAGATCGAGGATACGCCTCCGCCGCCACCCCCGCCGCCTCCGCCTCCCCCGGGAGAAAAATATCGGGTCACGGCGACCAAGCTCAATATCCGCCAGGGACCCGGGACACAGTACCAGGCGGTCGGTTTCGTCAACTTCAATGAAATCGTCACTGCCATCGGCGCCAACGCGGATCAGACCTGGCGCCAGATCGTCCGCACTGACGGGCTGACAGGCTGGGCTTCGGCTCAGTATCTGGTCAAGGTCGACGATACGCCGCCTCCGCCCCCACCGCCTCCGGATGACGTGACCGGAAACTGGTATCGCGTCACAGGCAAGGTCAATGCGCGCGATGGAGCCGGGACGAACGCCACGGTCGTGGGTTCCCTGAATACGGATGAGATCGTGGAGGCGTTGAGCGCCGATCAGGGCTGGATCCGTTTCCGCCGCGTGGATGGCTGGACTGCCTGGGCATCCAGTACCTATCTCACCAATGTTGGCAAGACTCCCAACTCGATCAAGCAAAATGTGTTCAAGGGCGTGACCTATTACCGGACCGTCCAGACGAGTCCGCGCCCGTTGACAACGCACGTTATCGAGATCGATACTAAGTCGGTGGAGGCGCTGCGCTTCCTGGTGACCCCGCCGGTGCGCGATACGATCCCACAATTGTGCACGCGCACCACCTCGCAGTTCCTGGATGACAACGATCTGCAGATCGCCATTAATGGGGATGAATATCAATACCTGAATCCAACGGAGTACCCGCCGCAGAATTACTGTACCAGCGGAGATCCTGTCCAGCCGGTGGGCTACGCGGCTTCACGCGGCAAGGTCTATTCACAGAAAGCCGCCAGTCGTCCCATCCTGTATCTCAATCAGAAGAACGAGATCACCTTTGATGAGCCGAAGGGCAAAGTTTACAATGCCATTTCGGGTCAACTCATGCTGGTGACCAAGGGCAAAAGAGCCAGCCAGTTGGATGACGAACAATTTCAGCCGCGCACAGCCGTGGGAGTCAATAAGAATGGCCGCTGGATTTATCTGGTCGTGATAGATGGGCGGGAAGCCAGTGAGGGCGCCGCGTTCATCGAACTGGCGGACCTATTGATGTCTTATGGCGTATATAACGGCATGAGTCTGGATGGGGGCGGTTCCTCCACGATGGTGATTGAAGGAGTCGATAAGCGTCCACGTTTGCTCAACACGCCGGTCAATGAAAATACGGTGGGGCGGGAGCGGGCGGTCGCCAATCATCTGGGATTTTCACTGAAAAAGACATGAGTTGACAATAGTCAGTTAATGTAAAAGACTTCGGATCTGCATCGAAGTCTTTTTTTATTCTCTATTTCTCAGAACCCATCAAAAGTCACGGCGCCGCAATGACCGGCTGGATCTCTTCCCATGTTTTTCCGCCATCGCTGGTGTGAACCAGGGCAGTGACATCGCCGCTCGATACAAGTGCCCAGCCTTCCTGTTCGCTGATGAAGTCGAACTGGGCATTCTCCCACGAAACTGTTTTGAGCGTCACCCAATTGAGTCCCCCGTCGGTCGTTTGCTGAAGCTGCCCCGGCGACAGCAGACGCCAGCCCTGGGTAGCGTTGAGAAAATATTCGTTGCCGGCCGGTTCCCAGGTGTTCCAGATATGACCTGCGTTTGTGGAAAGTGAGAAGTATTTGTACCTCGTCCGATCTGCATAATCAATACATTCCCATTCGATTCCCACAACCTCCGGTGTAAAAGCGATCATCCTGTTTTCGCCACAGTCCATTTCAGGGTTGGTGGCAGCGAGTCTTTGCAGGTCAGACGGCATAGGAATGATCGTGTGCGCTGAGAAAGTCTCCCCACCGTCAATGGTCTGCCTTACCTGGAGTCCGCCCTCCGCGAAAATTGTGTTGAATGGAATGATGAGCTTACCACCGCCTACGCAACTTGAGCCATACCAGCCTGTCGTGGCATCGCGGAAGGCCAGCGCACCTTTCCCGCATACACCTAAATCCTCAAGAAAGCTATTGATTCTTTCCCAGGTGTTGCCTCCATCCATCGTGCGGAATAGGACCTCACGCAGAATATAGCCATCCATCCCTACCTCGGTTGCCGCCAGGAGCCAACCGACATTTCGATCGATAAATTGCATTCGGGTAGGAAGATAGAATTCGCTCCAATCCGCGATCCAGAATGGCTGACTGGCTTGCCATGTCTGTCCGCCATCGGTTGTACGCCAGACGCGAGTTGCCAAGGGGTTAATGCTTCCAGGCAGGTTGTCACTTGCCCAGGCGCTGTTCACGTCGAGGGCGAAGAGACCGCCTGGAGAATAGGCGCCGGTCGGCGGAGTGACATTCTGCCAGCTTTTTCCGCCATCGGTAGTGCGAAGGATATATCCTTCCGGCCGCCATGTGTAAAAAAGATGCAATCGAGAATCCGGCCGCAAGAGTTCGTAGGATCCCTCTTGAATCCCCCAGCCAGTCTTTGCATCGATCATCTGAATGGAAAGCAGTTTGGCTGGACTGCCTGCCTGGAGAGTAGGGATGATGAGCGTTGAGGCGAGTACAGGTGTCGCTATTTGGGATGGCGGCATGGAAGTTGGGGTTGATGGACTCAGGGTTGCAGAGGGCGATGGCGTGATGGAAGGCGTGGGTGCGATCGAGGCAGTCCGGGATGGCGCATCGACCGCATCAGAGGGAAGATTTGGAGATGGGATTGCCGTACAGCCTGCAATCCAAAACGCCAGAAGAATGGTGATGACAAGCGTTTTTTTCATATGATGCCTCTCCGGGCGAATTGTCTGTTTGTCGTATTTTAGCCCTGTTGTACCATCGCAGCTTTTGCAGAGGTGAGGTCGGAGTACACGGGAATGACCGGTGGAATGCCGGCAATTTCCAGGATATAGGCGACCGACCTTTGCGGCCTGAGCAGCGCCATCTTCCCTCCATGTTTGACGACGGACCTGGCGGAGTTGACCAGCATGGGGATCCCAATCGAAGAAATGTAATTCACCTCCGACAGGTCCACCAGGACGCGGACATTCTCGCCTGCACAATGGCGCACGAATTCGACTTCAATTGCGTAGGTTCCATTCATATCTAATGTGCCGCCGAGTTGGATCAGGCGGATGCCACCCTCCAGTTCACTGTATTGGAGTTGCATTGTGTTTGCCTATATCTTTCCTGCCACATAGTCCAGCACATCGATCTTTGTCAGGATGCCGACGGGCCGGCTGTTTTCCACGACGACCAAAGCATAGCCCGCTGTCAGCGAAGGCATAGTTTCGTCGAGCGATGTCTCCGGTGGGAAGACCGCGCCTGCATTTTGGACCAACGCATCGATCGGCTCTTCGTGACTGTGATCGTGCTTTTCGAGCATGTGGTTGAGCAGGTCTACTTCTTCCAGCAAGCCAACCAGCTCGCCGCTGGAGCCAACGACCGGCATCTGTGAAATACTGTGCTGGTGCATCACAGCGACGACCTTGCGGATCGAATCACCCAGGGTTGCCACGTGCATAGCCTTATTCGGCTTGGCGATCAACAGGTCATTGAGCGTGATCTCGCCAAATTCCGTGGAGAGGAAACCGAACTCACGCATCCATTTGTCGTCGTAAAACTTGGAAAGATAGCGTGAACCGGAATCGGGAAAGATCACAACAGCCAGACGATCGCCTTTTAGTTTTCGACAATACTTGATGGCGCCTGCCAGGGCGGAACCGGAGGAGCCGCCCGCAAAGATCCCTTCCTGATGGACCAGCTGTCGGGCGCACAGGAACGACTCCCGGTCCCCGGCGCGCTCGATCCAATCCACAACCGAAAGGTCGGTGGCGGAGGGGAGGAAGTCTTCGCCAATCCCTTCCACCTTGTAGGTTTTTGGATAAGCACCTTCGGGGATCTTGCCTCCGCTCTGCCAGATCTCGGTCAGGATCGAACCTTCGATGTCCACGCCAATGATCTTGATGTCTGGATTCCTGGATTTAAGATACCGACCGACGCCCGAGATCGTCCCGCCAGTTCCCATGCCGATGATGACATCGGTCACGCGTCCCTCAGTCTGTTCCCACAACTCGGGCCCCGTCGTCGGCTCGTGCGTCAACGGGTTGTCGGGATTGTGATATTGGTTGGCGAGGATGGCGTTGGGAGTCTCTCGGGCGAAGCGCTTTGCCACCTCGTAATACGAGCGTGGATCCTCCGGTCTGACATCGGTCGGCGTGATGACGACTTTCGCCCCGTAGGCACGTAACAGTAAAATCTTTTCATTGCTCATCTTATCGGGCATGACGAAGATGGTCTTGTATCCCTTGAGCGCCGCGGCGATTGCCAATCCCACACCGGTGTTGCCGCTGGTCGCCTCGACAATGGTCCCGCCCTTCTTTATTTCGCCCCGTTTTTCAGCCTGCTCGATGATGAATGCTCCCACGCGGTCCTTGACAGAACCGCCCGGATTCATGAATTCCAATTTTGCATAAAGGGGAACAGGCAGGTCGCGCCCGATGCGACCCAGCCGCACAAGCGGAGTATTTCCGACTGCCCCCAGAATACTGTCAAAGACGCGTTTCTCTTCTGAAACCGTTAACCCTTCCATTCTCTCTCCTTTGGTCAGTAATGCAGGTATTTTACCGTCTTTTTAAGAATGAAACTCCCGTCGAGAACCTCGGCGGGAGTTCTTCTTTCTCTTTCTTCTTTTCAGAACGAGGAGATTGCTTCTCGAAGACTCGCAACGACATGGCTAATAAACCGGCAAGTTATTATCCACTTCTTTTGCCCAGGCGTTGATGCCGCCCTTGAGGTTCTTCACCTTCTTGAACCCTGCGCTGACCAGCAACTCCAGCGCGCGGGCAGAGCGTGTCCCGCCTTTGCAGAACACCACCATCTCCTCCGCCGAGTCCAGCTCGGAAAGCCTCCCTGCCAATTGACCCAGCGGGATGTTCGCTGCCTCTGGCAGGCGTGAAATCTCCAACTCATGTGGCTCACGGACATCCAGCAACTTGAGATGGTTTGTCATCACGCGTTCGGCGAGTTCCGTGGCGGTGATGTCCCAGGTCGCACCGGCTGAGCCTTCCTCATGATCGTGGCTTGGCACGCCGCAAAACGCTTCATAGTCGATCAATTCCTTGATGTCAGCATTCGGCCCGCAGACGCGGCAGTTGGGATGCTTCTTCAGCTTCACAAAATCGAAGGACATGTCCAGGGCGTTGTAGAGCAGGAGCTTTCCGATCAACGGCTCGCCAATGCCAAGTAAAATCTTCAGTGCTTCGGTCGCCTGGAGGGTCCCGATCGTGCCGGGTAACACACCGAGCACACCACCTTCCGCACAGGATGGGACGAGTCCGGGCGGCGGCGGCTCAGGGAAGAGACAACGATAGCAGGGTCCTTCCTTGGCGTAGAAGACGCTCACCTGTCCATCAAAGCGATAGATGGAAGCATATACGTTTGGCTTGCCGAGGAACACCGCGACGTCGTTGGTGAGATAACGCGTCGGGAAGTTATCGGTCCCGTCGAGGATGATGTCATATTCCTTCGCAATGCGCAATGCGTTTTCAGAGGTGTACGGCTCGTTGTAGACGTCCACTTGGATGCCGGGATTCAAATCCAGCAGTTTGTCTCGCGCGCTTTCCACTTTCAACTTGCCGACCGTGGACGTGCCATGGATCACCTGGCGCTGCAAATTGGAGGAGTCGACCGTGTCGTAGTCCACGAGTCCAATGCGACCGATGCCGGCTGCCGCCAGATACAATGCCACCGGTGACCCCAGTCCGCCCGTGCCGATGATGAGCACGGATGAGTTCTTGAGCTTGCGCTGTCCCTCCAAGCCTACTTCGGGGATCAATAGATGGCGCGAGTAGCGCAGGATTTCATCGCGTGAAAGTTCAGGTAACATTGGCACCTCCTGCAATGGATGGGATCAGCATGATCTTCTCGCTGTCCCTGATCGGTGTGTTCACTCCCTGCAGATCCTTGATGTTGTTCTCACCCACAAATAAATTGACGAAGGGACGCAGCTCGTCGCCCTCGTTGAACAGGTGGGGTTTGAGGGCAGGATATTGCGTTGTTAAATCTGCCAGTGCATCAGAAATATTCGAACCGGTAACGTTTACTTCGCTTTGTCCGTTCGTGTAAGCACGTAACGGCGTGGGGATTCGTAAGACGGGCATGTGAGTTCTCTCCTAAAGTTATTCTCGGTGGTCAAGACGTAAACGTCAAGATCACCTGTTCTCAAAACTATTCCTGTTCGCTGTTGGTCTCGATACGGGTTTCGCTGCTGCTCAACCCTACTCGACCAACGGGGTTTGCTTATAAAGCCTGTATCTGTTCCAATAATTTCTCTGCGCGGGCGACGCCGTTGTTGACGTAGCGCGCCTCGCCGTGTTCATCGATCACGAATGTCGTTGGGACGCTCAATACGCCCCAGGTTTTTGCGAGATCCGGCTGCTCGTAGGCATTGATCTCGACCACCTCCAGTGTTTCGCCGAGCAAATTCAAAACCCGCTCGATGGCAGGTCGTTGAACTGTTTTGCACGGCGCACACTCCGGTGTCGTGAAGTAGACCAGCAAGGGTTTGTTCGGCAGCTTGTTGAACAATGTAAAAACGTTGTTCCGGGCACGCACCAGCAGGCGCTGGTTGATCAGCCAGTAGGCAAACATACCCAAAACAATAATACTAATTGTCAGCCCAAAGCGCAACAGGATTTCTGAGTTCATCGGCTGGCTCCCACCCTTGGTTTCATCCCGGGGAACGTGCCGGCGGGTGGCTGCTTACTGAAGCCGGGTAAATTAAATCGGTTCAGCCAGTAATAGACTGCGCAGCCGACACAGAATCCGCCGAATGCGTTCAGCGAAGCCAGAGCGACCACCAGCCAGACCAATCCCCAGCCCAGAGCATTCGCGCCAAGGAACAAGGCGAGGGAACCGGCGGTCATGAATACGAAACCGAGGATTTGAGAAAAGCGGTGCGGCTCGGGATTGTCATCCAGGACATCCGGTTTCATCCAGCCGCGCGGCTTGAGCAGGTTCTTATAGACAAAACCGAACCCTGGGGTTTTCAGCGCAGAGCCGATTCCCATCACCAATGCGACGACTGCTGCAAGAAGAGGCAGGTTCAAAATAAATGCCAGTATGTTTAGCACAATGATCACTATTTGATGCGCCTTTAAAAGGGAGTGATCTACTTTTTGAAGAGCTTGAGATGTCATAAATTAAAATCCTGTTAGAGTTATGTCATTCTGAGCGAAGCGGGCGTAAGCTGCCCTGCGAAGCGAAGAATCTCTTTTGTAATGTACGAGACTCTTCGGTCGCAAAAGGCGTTCCCTCACACCGCCCCGGTGCCCCTCCGGGGGAGTGACATGTAAATCTTTATTTCTTCTTCATCGAACTTCGAACGGTCTTCCAGTAATCTCCATGAGCGGCTATTCACAGCTTTTCCATGATCTACACGAGTAATGATGTAGGAGAAAAAAGGCTGTGCCCATTCACGGTCATATTCAGAAGGAACATTCGGGCAATCGGGATGGGAATGAAAAACGCCGATCAGATCCAGTCCAAGCCTCTCCGCTTTCAATTCGGCCTGGAGATAATCCTCGGGGGTGAACAAAAAGCGATTGTGTCTGGCTCCATCCTCGCGCGAATTTGACAAAGCGACAATTTCCCTGACATCACCTTGTTCGCCAAGTAAAAACCCTGCGCCTTCTTCCGGATACGCTTTTTCCACGTGCGCGTTCATTTGCTCAAACAAATGATTTGGGACAACCAGCATTATTTTCGCTCCCATAAGGATTTGTCGCTCAGATATTTGTAGCCGGCATCCGGGAAGAGGGTCGCAACGACGCCTTCCTCCAACTCCTCCGCCACGCGCAACGCCGCCACCGCCGCCGCGCCCGAGGAAATGCCTACAAAAAGACCTTCCTCACGCGCCAGGCGCAGGACCATTTCATGCGCATCCTCTGTTTTCACTTCACGCGTTTCGTCGGCGAACAACGGATCGTAAATGCCTGGCTTGATCGCGGTTGGCATATGCTTGAGACCTTCCAGGCCGTGGAAGGAGGCATCGGGCTGGAAGCCAATTATCTTCACACTGGGTATTTGCTCGCGCAGATATTTGCCCGTGCCGGTCAATGTCCCTGATGTGCCGAGACCCGCGACAAAGTGGGTCACGTGTTCATTCGTCTGGCAGAGGATTTCCGGTCCCGTCGACTTGTAATGCGCCTGCCAGTTGGAGGGATTGTCATACTGATTTGCGTACCAGTAGTGCTCAGGTCTTTCGGCAGCCAGTTGCCGTGCCTTCCTGATGGCACCATCTGAGCCTTCGGTCGGGTCGGTCAAAATCAGTTCGGCGCCAAAGGCGCGCAGGATCGAAATCCGCTCGGGGCTGGCATTGCCGGGGAGCACCAGCGTGACAGGGATCCCCAGGACCGCTCCGAACGTGGCATAGGAAATTCCCATATTGCCGGACGTCGAATCGAGCAGGCGTTTGCCCGTCCCAAGATCGCTGTTTACCAGTGCGGTCTGGAGAATGTTGAGCGCGGGCCGATCCTTGACGGAGCCGCCCGGGTTGAACCATTCAGCTTTGGCGAAGACCCGGACACGCGGAGACAGCTTCCGGCTGACTCGGCGAAGCGATAGGAGGGGAGTGTTTCCTACATGAGTGGTTAGGTCCGCAGGTGAGTCCAAATCCGATTGGTAAACTTTATAGTCGAGTAAAGACATGGATACCTTCGTTAAATCAAAAGCAGCCAACAACTGAAATAAAAGAACGGCGACTAAACGCCTCGCGAGAGAAGCACGCGGGAGTCGTCCACCGTTCTGAGTCGTTGACTGCGGGTAGTGTATCTCAGGCGGTGGTTACGAGCCCCGCCTTTGACACAAGCAATAGGTAAGTGTTTTCATAGGTTCCACTATAAGATGACGGCTATTTTACTGTTCTTACTTGAATTGTCAAGTCAAAAAACGATCCCCCCGCGGCGGACGCCATTAAAATAACCTTATCTTCCTCGTTCACCCGCGTATCCAACCCGTTTAAATCACGGATATGCGTCCCATTGACGAAAACATTAAAGTGCTTGCGCAGGTTGCCTTCCGAGTCAACCAGGTGGAACTTCACTGCCGGGTACTGCTCGATGACTTTTTCGATCAGTTCACCGGCGGTCGCAGCCGGGACCGAAAATTCGGTCTGATTGTCGACGTAATACTTCATCACAGCCGGAAAGCGGACTATTGCCATAAGTACTATTTTACTTGCAAACAGTTGCCTTTCTTCGAAGAACTTTCTATAATAAAGCCATAAAACCAGCAAGGAGATCAGCATGGCTGAGTACAAAGTGATCGCCGGGACATTCCACGTGAAAGGCTATGAGCCTGACGGAGATTCCATCCGTTTTCAGGCGACCAACCATGCCAACTGGGACTTTTTTGCCTGGCCGAGCGAATTGGATAAGATCAGCAAAAAGAAGCAGTTACGCATTGAAGCGATCGACGCCATGGAGACCCACTACGATGGTTACCACCAGCCGCGTCCCTTTGCCATGGCGGCGCTCGAGTCTTTGCTGGAATTATTGGGGATCAAATCGGTTATATACAGCATTGGCATCACCCAGATCGTCAGCGCCGAGGATGGCAAACCCGGTTTCATCGCGGCGGGGACCACGGACCGCTTCGGAAGGCCGGTAAGTTACGTCTTCCCGAAAAAAGCCATGCTCGTAGATGGCGCCGTTATGGATTCGAGCGAGCTGCCTGTGGAAGACTCCCTCAATTTTCAGCTGGCGCGCGAAGGACTGGTCTATCCCACCTTTTACACGACCACGGACCGCGTGTTTGCCGAAAAGATCCGGGCTGTGGTCAATAGGGCCAGAAAGACAAAACGAGGCCTCTGGTCCATTGACCGCACGTCAGATTTTTCGCTCTGGGATGTGCGGACGCTTCAGGAGGACATCCTGATCCTGCCCAAACTGTTCCGCCGCCTGGTCGCCTTTATCGATTGTTATGCAGACTATGACCGGCTGGAAACCTTCATGAAAAGGCAAAGGGACAACCTGCAGCTCTGGGATGGAACGAAGAAAAAGTCGCTGGCAGATCTGATGCAGTTCAGTGGCCGGCGCATGCAGATGAAGACACCGGTGGAGGATATTTTGTTCTCGCCCAAATAGTAAAAGGTAAGAAGTACAACAGTAAAAAGTCCCGAAGTCAAAAACCTCGGGACTTTTCTCTTAATTCTTTCTTACTTTGACCACTCACTACTCTTCCTTCTTGGCTTCCATTTCCTTCTTGTGCGCTTCGATGATCATAGCTGAAATGTTGGTTGGGACGACATCGTAGTGATGCAGCTGCATGGTGAAGTAGCCGCGTCCTCCGGTAATGGAGCGGATCTGCGTGGTGTAACGTGTCATTTCAGCCATGGGGACATGGGCAATGATAACGGTGCTGCCGTGCTCGGCTTCCGTACCTTGTACGCGTCCACGGCGGGTATTGAGATCGCTCATTACATCACCCATGTTCGCATCCGGGATGGTCACATGCACTTCCATGATCGGCTCGAACAGCACAGGACCGGCACTCTGCACCGCGAGTTTGAAGGCTTCACGGCCGGCAATTTCGAATGCCACTGGCTTTGAGTCCACTTCATGCTCTTTACCGTCATAAACGATCACTTTCACATTGTTCATTGGGTAGCCCGCGAAGGCGCCGCGTTCCATTGTGGCTTTAATGCCTTTTTCAATAGGAGGCAGATAGGACTTCGAGAGATTCATACCGACGAGTTCATCGGTGAATTCGAAGTCACCCTCGTGATAGGGTTCGATGCGGAGGTGGACTTCACCAAATTGGCCTGCGCCACCTGATTGTTTCTTGTGGCGGTATTGGGCACTGGCTTTGCGGGTGATGCCTTCGCGATAGGGAATCCTTGGCTCATGCGTAACCAGGCCTACCTGGAATTTCACCTGTGCACGATGGATAGCTACATCAATGTGCTGGTCGCCCATTCCCTGCAAAACGGTCTCACGCGTGATGGGGTCATTTTGCCAGGTGAGTGTCATATCCTCTTCACACAAACGTGTCAGAGTGGGGGAGAGCTTTGCCGCATCGGCTTGCGTCTTGGGGGTGATTGCCACTCGGTATAACGCCGCCGGGAATTTTGGTTTTTCAATGGTCAGTGGGTGATTCTTGTCACAGAATGTATCACCCGTTGAAGTTGCATTGAGCTTGGACACGGAAGCAATATCCCCCGCGTGGACAGTTTTGGTAGGAATGCCTTCCTTGCCGCGCTGAAAATGCAAACCAGACATGCGCTCATCCGCGCCTTTGTTCTGGTTCCAGATATGGGCATCTGCCTGGATGGAGCCGGAGAAGATTCGGAAGTAGGTCACTTTGCCGACGAACGGATCGGCGGTAGTCTTCCAGACATACGCGGCGAGAGGTTCGGTATCGGATGGTTTCAAGGTCTCTTCGCCACCTTTTCCCTGCGCCACACGCTTGGGAGCGCTCAGCGGGGAAGGCATCAGGTCGATGAGGTCGTTGAGCAGCGCGAGCGTGCCGATCTCGCGTCCGCCGGCAGCGCAGAAGACCGGGATAAATTCTCCAGCGTAGATCACATCCCTGAGTCCGCGCACCATTTCCTCGTCGGAGAGAGAACCGTTTTCGAGATATTTCTCCATCAGTTCGTCTTCCCCCTCGGCTGCGGCTTCCACCAGGGTGAAGTGGGCCTGCTCGGCCGCCTCTTTAAGATCAGCAGGGATCTCGGCCGTTGTCTTGCCATCGCCCAGGTACGCCTTCATGCCGATAATATCCACCAGGCCTTTGAAATTCTGCTTCTCACCGATCGGCAACTGGATTTTGAGCGTGCGTTTGTTGTGCCCGCGTGCGAATTCCTCCAGGGCTGCATAGGTCTTGTCAAAATCGGCGTTATCGCGGTCCATCTTGTTGATCACGAAAAAGCGCGGCAGGTTGAAGTCGTTGGCATAACGCCAGGCAAGCTCCGTGCCCACTTCCACGCCCGCGACCGCGTCCACTAAAATAACCGCGCCGTCGGCGACACTGAGGGCGGAGATTGCCTCACCCAAAAAATCGGTGTAACCGGGCGCGTCGATGATATTTATTTTGTAGTCGCGATGTTCAACAGGGATCATGCTCGCATAGATCGAAATATTGCGACGGATTTCCTCTTCGTCATAATCTGACGTCGTTGTGCCGTCCTCCACTTTGCCAAGTCTTGTTGTCGCCCCGGTTGCATGTAGAAATGCCTCCGCCAACATTGTCTTCCCCGCGCCGCCATGCGAGACCAGTGCAATGTTGCGAAGAAACTCAGTGGTATACTCTTTCATGAATAAGCCCTTCCTATCATGGTTAGTTTTACCGTTTGTATTTGCTAAACGTTAGGAAGAATTGACAGGCGAAAACCAAACTTCCAGTTTAGTCACGCACCTGAAGCATGCGTGCGGTATTTTGTGAACCTAGCTGCGTGATTGTAAAAGAACTCAATTGAATTGTCAAAGTGAGAACATTCACTTTCTCGAAGTTACATTTGTGTTCCGCCTTTAGCTAAACGTGCAAAACCTGTTCCGCCGCCTCCTTTTTCATTATTGGTACTTCCGCCGACCGCCCTGGGACACGGGTGTGAGTCCTCCCGAGTTGCTTGAATTCATACGAGAACACAAAGCGGGCCGCGCCATCGACCTCGGATGCGGTACTGGCACTAACGTCGTTACGCTCGCCCGGGCTGGCTGGCAGGTGACCGGAGTGGATTTTGCCCCGCGCGCCATCAAACTTGCCCGGCAAAAGGTCGAGCAGGCGGGCATCCGGGCAGAATTATCTGTCAGAGATGCGACAAAATTGGAGGGAATTGACGGTCCATTTGACTTTGCCTTTGACCTTGGCTGCTTTCACACGATTTCACAGGATGGAAGGAATCAATATCTGGAACAATTGGACCGAATCCTTGCCCCGAATGGGTTCTGGCTGGTGTATGGATTCCTCAGGTCCGGTACGCTCAGCGCGACGCCCGGGCTGGGTGAAGCGGACATCCGCCGGATCTCCTCACGGTTGAGCCTGCTCTCGCGCTGCGATGGGTTTGACGAAAACGGTGAAAGTTCATCAGCCTGGTTTCTCTTCCAAAAACAATAGTTCAAGCCGAGAATTGAGTATGGATGAACAGCTTCGAATTACGGAGGCGCTGACCGAGAATCTGGTCTACGAGCTTACCAAGGCGCTTGCCCTCCCGCAGACAAGGGCGATCAGGAGGATCGTCGCTTCCGTGGCAGGCAAGGCGATCCGAGGATTCGCTCAACTTGCTTTCGAGCTGGATTGTGTGGTTGAAAAAGATGGCATTCCCGGCGGTGCGCGCTGGCTCCTGCCGCGCTTTGTGAAAGGACACTCCGCCCGGGGCGTTGAAAACATCCCGGCGGCAGGTCCTCTCGTCATTGCCTCGAATCACCCGGCTTCGATCGATTCCGTCGTGATCTCGGCGCATGTCCCGCGACGGGACTATAAAGTCATTATCGGCGAGATTCCATTTTTCAAGATGCTGCCGAACATCCACAGAAACGCCATCTTTGCACCCGAGTCGACTGACGCCGTGGGACGGATGCAGGTAGTGCGGGAGGTGATCCGACATTTGAAGAACGATGGCGCCATCCTGATCTTCCCGCGCGGAATGATCGAAGCCGACCCAGCCTGGATGCCTCAGCCGGACGCCGAATTCGATCACTGGTCGCGCAGCCTGGAAATATTCCTGAAGCAGGTCCCACACACCCGGGTGCTGGTGACCATGGTCAGCGGCGTGATCTCGAAAAAAGCGATGCAGCATCCCATCACCTGGGTCCGCAAAGCGAGACCCGACCGCCAGCGTCTGGCTTTTATGTATCAGATGATCCGGCAAATGATCGCCGGAAACGAGACGTTCGGTCTTACCCCGCGCGTTACATTTGGAGATCTGGTCAGCGCCGAAAACACAACCGACCGCCTTCATATGCTCCAAACCATTGCAAAGTCTGCACACGGTGTTTTGAAAACCCATATGGAGCAAGTATGAAACCTGAGATTCACATCTTCAATAATTTGGAAGAATTGAGCCGCACGGCAGCCTATGTGTTTGTCGAACAAGCGATCGAGGCCATCGCGGAACGGAGACGTTTTCTGGTCGCGCTCAATGGCGGCAATACCCCGACTCGTCTTTTCGAGCTGCTTGCTACAAGTCTTAGTGACAAAGTTGATTGGAGCAGGGTGCATGTCTTCTGGGGCGACGAGCGTTGCGTTCCGCCTGAGGAGGCGGGGAGCAGTTATGGTCAGGCGCGGGATCTGTTGTTGAGGCATGTCCCGATCCCTGACCCGAACATCCACCGCATGCGCGGCGAGCTGGGACCTGTTGAGGCTTCGAAAGATTACTTCCTGACCTTGCAGGGATTCGCTGCCCCTCCACTCGAATGGCCCCGCTTCGATCTCGTCTATCTTGGCATGGGCGAGGACGGACATACGGCGTCACTCTTCCCTGGTTTACCGGCAGCGATCTCCGAGCCAGTCCTGCCGGTCACGGCACATTATCAGGATCGCCCTGCGAACCGCGTCACATTGACGCCACTTGTTTTCAACAGCGCCCGCATGGTCGTGTTCATGGTAACCGGTGACAAGAAAGCGGCCACGCTCGCGGAAGTACTGAGCGACGGATATCATCCGGAGCACTATCCCGCCCAGCGCATCAAGCCAAAGGATGGCAGGCTGATCTGGCTGGTGGATGAGGGTGCGGCGGGCCGGCTGCCGCATGAGGCAAGTTAAAAGTATAGTAAATTCCAACGACACCAGTCGTTGAGTTCCACTACAAAGCAGAGTGAAATATGAACAACAATTTACCAGTATCCATCATTATCTTTGGCGCCTCGGGCGATCTGACGCAGCGCAAGCTTGTGCCGTCCTTGTTTAATTTGTGCCGCAAGGATCGACTGCCAAGCCGCTTCCGCATCGTGGGATATGGCAACACGGCTTTTACCGATGAACAATTCCGCGCGCACCTCAAAGAGGGGTTAAAGGAATTTGCTTCCTTCAAATATTCCGAGGAGGAGTGGAACCGCTTCGCCCCCAACCTGGTGTACCAGCAGGGTCGTTATACGGACCTGGCGGATTTCAAGAAGCTGGGAAATTTCCTCAAGGAGTGGGAAGGTGGTTCGGGGAATCGAGTTTATTACATGGCGACGCCCCCCGGCATCTTTCCCAATATCATCGACCTGCTTGGGTTGACGGATCAACTCGGTGAACAGAACGGCTGGCGGCGGGTTGTCATTGAAAAGCCATTTGGCACTGATCTGGAATCGGCGCGCAGCTTGAACCAGCAGATCCACAAGGCATTGAATGAGCGGCAGATCTACCGCATCGACCATTATTTGGGCAAAGAGACGGTACAGAATATTTTGGTAGCGCGCTTTGCCAACACGATTTTCGAACCCCTGTGGAATCGAAACTACATCGATCATGTGGAGATCACAGTGGCAGAACAGGTCGGCGTGGAGCATCGCGGCCGCTTCTATGACCAGGTGGGCGTGCTGCGTGATATGTTCCAGAATCATCTGCTCCAGCTGGTCACACTGGTGGCGATGGAGCCGCCTGTGTCCTTCGATGCCACGGCGCTGCGCAATGAAAAGGTCAAGGTGCTGAGTGCCATCCATCCAATGAAGGAGGCGGACGTCCCTCAGCGAACGGTCCGTGCGCAGTATAAAGGCTACCGCGAGGAGGAGGGGGTCGATCCAAAGTCAACGACTCCCACCTATGCAGCGGTGCGTCTGCAAATTGACAACTGGCGCTGGCAGGGAGTGCCTTTCTATTTGCGCTCCGGCAAAAACCTGAAAGAAAAATTATCGCAGGTCACGATCGAATTCAAAGAGCCGCCGCATATGCTCTTCCCCAACTCAGAGAGTCATCTGACCCCGAACATGCTGGTCCTGTATCTCCAGCCGGATGAGGGTATGCACTGGCGGTTCGAAGCCAAGGTCCCCGATACCGTTGCAGAGATGCGTTCAGTGGATATGGAATTCCATTACGCGGATTCCTTCGGGAAGACAGCCATCCCCGAAGCCTATGAGCGCCTCCTGCTGGATGTCCTGACGGATGATGCCTCCCTGTTCACCCGCGCCGACGAGGTGGAAACTGCCTGGGGATTGATCGATCCGATTATCCATGGGTGGGAAGCACTAGAGCAGCCGCTCGCGTTCTATGAGCCCGGCTCCTGGGGGCCAGCCGAAGCAGACGAGTTGCTTGCCAGGGAGAAACGGAAGTGGTCCACCTGGGATGGGAGAAAAGAATAATAAATTCTTAGCTATGAACCGTTAAAAAAATTCGCGGCAAAAAGGAAGAGTCGCAATAAAAAATCAGCCCGACCTTGAAAGGCCGGGCTGTTGGTTTAAGGTCCGACGGTGATCAGATCCTTGATGCGTTCGTACGTTCCGGGCCCAATCCCGGAGACATTGATGATGTCTTCGATACTGAGGAATGGACCGTTTGCTTCACGATAGTCAATGATCTTCTGTGCGGTGGTGGGACCGATACCCGGCAACGATTCCAATTCGGCGTTGGAGGCGATATTGATGTCGATCAATTCGGTGGTGGAAGTAATAACTTCCGGTACGGGCGTGCCAAGGACAGGCGAAGCTCCCTCCAGGTAGGGAATGTCAAGTTTTTCGCCGTCTTCGAGCAAAGCTGCCAGGTTGATCTGCGACTTCTCGGCCTCGGCGAGAAAACCTCCCGCCGCCGAAATCGCATCCTGGACGCGTGCGTTTTGCGGAAGCGCATAAACGCCCGGACGTGGGACCGCACCGGTGATGTAAACGATCACCGGCTTTTCCGTGGGCGCGGGGCGGAGGATCACTGCTTCGCCGCTTGGGGTGCGCGCCACAACCCAGACGAGGGCTGCGACAAATAAACCGAACAATATCCCGGAAGCAAGGTACAGAATGGATTTCAAGCTTTGCATTTGAGTTATTTTACTCCAACCTCATGATGAGTAGGTATTCTTCCCTGCGAGCCAATGTTGTTGCCAGCCCAGCTAATTTGCTCATGCGCTGAAAATAGCGCGGCATCTCCTCGTAGGGGATAGCTCGAAAACCAAATTTCTCATAAAAAGGTCCCAGCCTAGATTGGCACATGAGATACAGAGGTCGTGGGCTCTCTTTGAGCAGGTGTTCGATGATGGCACGCGCCACTCCGTTGCCCTGATGTTCAGGGTACACGGCGATCGAAGCCAGCTCCAGGACTTCCTGACCGTGAGGTTTTAACTGACCGCATCCGATCATTTCATCCCGATCGTTGACCGCCACGACAAAGCGCTTCCAATCCAGGCCCATCGGATTGATCCCGACTAAATAGATCAGCTCGCGGATGGGAGCGGCATCCGTTTCACGCGCGGGGCGAATACTGGTCATCGGGTCTCCTCATCTCCAGTTATATTACTCGGAGGCTTTCGCTATATCAATCCTGCCGCGACAATAATGACGAATGTTAGGATGAACCAATGGATCAAAAACGGCCAGACGAATGATTTTGTCCGGTAGGCGATCCAGCCAAACGCAAAGCCGCCGAAGATGGTGGATATGGTCTCGACTTCCGGTTTGCTGATATGTGCCACCGCAAACGGGACGGCTTGCAGCCACAAGGCCTCCGGACCAAACTTGCGGGCATATCCGAACAGGATCCAGCCGCGGAAGAGGAACTCCCAGCCGATGAGGTCCAGAAAGGTCGTCCAGGGCAAGCCCAGGGTATACGGCTTGTAATACTCCTGCATGGACGCGTCGCCCCGTCCCAGATAATAAATAATGGGAGCCATGAACAGTATGCCAATCGCTGTGATGATCAATCCGGCTTTCCAGTCGCCCAGAGTGAAGCCAAATTCCTTAGGGTTTTCACGGAAGAGTAGAACAATGATGAGCAGCGGAATGACAAGGTAGAGGATGACCCGGTCCCAATATTTATAGGGGGTGAAGCGGTGATAATAATCGATCATCAGCAACAGGGTACTGACGACGGTGATCGTGACGACTTTCCAGTCGAAGTGTAGTTTTTCGCCGAGGAGGGTTTTCATAGTTATCAGTGGTCCGTAATCAGTAGTCAGTGATCAGTAATCAGTAGTCAGTAATCAGTAGTCAGTGATCAGTAATCAGTAGTCAGTGATCAGTAGTCAGTGATCAGTAGTCAGTAATCAGTAGTCAGTA